>SAMEA104404097__coassemble_1659_pt1 | contig 17760 bp, 15 predicted proteins | sample SAMEA104404097__metabat2_high_PE_016 | metagenome-assembled genome bin SAMEA104404097 (sample SAMEA104404097) | Balaenoptera acutorostrata | reverse complement strand
CCCTCGTCGCTCTCGCGCAGGGAGATCAGTTCGCCGTCCTTGGCGATGCCGACCGAACAGATGTCCGTGCCGGTTTCGATACATAAGATTAAGCTCATGGCTTTATTGTATTGCGTTGATTATTCGTTATTTATAATGCTTCATCGCCTTGTCCATCTCGCGGCGTGCATCGTTCTCCTTTAAGTATTCGCGCTTGTCGTAGCTCTTGCGACCGCGACCCAAGCCGATCACGATCTTTGCCAATCCGCGGTCGTTGAGGAACAGCCTCAAACCGATGATCGACAGACCTTTATCCTGCGACAATCGCTGCATCTTCTGCAACTCCTTGCGTTGCAACAAGAGTTTGCGGTCGCGCTTCGGGGTGTGGTTGTTGCAGGTGCCCCAGCCGTACTCGGCGATGTTTACGCCGCGAATCCACAATTCGCCCTTCTCGAAATAGCAGAACGAATCGACCATCGAGGCCTTGCCTGCGCGGATCGATTTGATCTCGGTGCCGTACAACACCACGCCCGCCGTCCATTCTTCTAAGATCTCATAGTCGAATGTGGCGCGTTTGTTCTTAATATTGATTTTCTTTTGCTCGCTCATAAACTAAAACGGCATAAAACTTGTACTTATTCGGGCGGGACAGGTGTCGTTTATTCCAATATCACCACATCTTTCTGTTTATTTCTGTTTGCACGGTATGTGCTCCCAAAGATGCGCATACATTCCCGATGCCTGTCCCTTCTTTTTATAATATCAATCGGTTCAATTTGTTGGCAATCGTCACCTTCACCTTGTTGTAATTCGACAGTTTCACCAACAATTCGGTTTGTTCTTCCTCCGTCAGATCCTCCCTTGCCAACTTCACTTGGAGGTCTTTGATCAACTCCTCGACCACCTTCGATTTGTAGAGCGTGACCGCCTTGGGAACACCCGCCGCCAACATCTCCTCCTCGCTCTCCATGTGTACATCCTTCTTCGACCACAACTGGCTCGGCACATAGTTGTCCTCCTCGGTGAGGATGTCCACCGTGCGGTTGCAGACCTCGGGGTCGGCATGGTTCAAAAACAGATTCAAGGGAACCTCTGCGCCCACGCCCGTCTTCTGCCAATATTCGCGGTAGGTTGCCATAATGGCGGCGTAAATCTTGTCGCCGAACATGATGTTGTCGCTGCCCAACTCCGTGAAAATCACCTCGGCAACATTGTAGGGAACCATTTCGCGTCCTTCCTTGAAGTCGAACTTACGATGTCCGTATTTCAAGAGGTACTTGATCAATTCCCGTTCCAAAGTTCGCGCGGCACTTCCAGCCACAATGTGGGTCGGGGTCTGCGTGGTATCGGTCTGCGGTGTGGCAGCCTGCTCTTGGCGCATGCGTGCCGTCTGACGGCGCAGGAAATCGTCCGCTTCGCGGTCGCCCGTGGTCGAAAGGCGTTTACGCCCCACCTCCGTGCGGAGAATATCCTCATCGATATCCATCGTGCGGGCGCATTCTTTGATGTAGACCGAGCGCTGAATCGCATCGGGAATCTGCGCTATGGACAGCACCATATCGGCGATCAACCCCGCCTTTTTGATGGGGTCGCCTGCCGCCGATTCCATCAGGAGTTTCGCCTTGAACGACAGAAAATCCTGCTCGTTGTCGGTGATGTATTTTTGCAACTCCTCTGCCGTGTGACTGCGGGCAAACGAATCGGGGTCTTCGGGTTCGGGCAACAGCACTACGCGCACATTCAGACCCTCCTTCAAGATCATGTCGATACCGCGCAACGAGGCATGAATACCCGCCGAGTCGCCGTCGTAGATCACCGTGATGTTGCGTGTGAAGCGCGCCAAAAGGCGGATCTGCTCCGTGGTGAGCGATGTGCCCGATGAAGCCACCACATTCTCCACGCCCGACTGGTGCATTGAAATCACATCGGTATAACCCTCCACCAAGATGGCGTAGTCCATCTGCTGGATCGCCTTCTTGGCAAAGTAAAGTCCGTATAATTCGTGCTTCTTCGAATAGATTTCGCTCTCGGGCGAGTTCTGATATTTGGCGACCTTCTTGTCGGTGCGGAGCGTGCGCCCGCCGAAGCCCACGATACGCCCCGAAATGTTGTGGATCGGGAACATCACGCGGTCGCGGTAGCGGTCGAACAGCGAATTGTCGCGCTCGCTCTTGAGCGTAAGACCCGTTGCCAAAAGGAACTGCTCCTTGTAACCCGCCTTGAGTGCCGCTTGGGTCATGGCATCGCCCTTTGCGGGGCAGAAGCCCAAGCCGAATTTGCGGATGGTGGCATCGGTCATCCCGCGCTTTTGGCGGAAGTAGCTCATGCCCACACTCAATCCCTCGGGATCGTTGTGGAGGATGTCCGTGAAGTAATCCGCCGCCCAACTGTTTACGGCGAACATCGACTCGCGGTCGTCCTTGCGCTGCTCCTCCTCGGGCGAAAGTTCCTTTTCGTGTACCTCGATTCCGTAACGCTTGGCAACCATCTTGAGCGCCTCGGGGTAGGTGATGCGCTCGTGTTCCATGAGGAAGGTAACGGCATTGCCGCCCTTGCCGCAGCCGAAGCACTTGAACAAACCCTTCGAAGGCGAAACGACGAATGACGGGGTTTTCTCGTTATGGAACGGACAGCACGCCTTGTAATTCACGCCTGCACGGCGCAAAGTAACATAGTCGCCGACAATATCAACGATATTCGCGGCGGCATAAATGCGGTCAATGGTCTCCCTGTCAATCATAGTTTGCAAAGATACGAATTTTTTTCGGATCGGGGTGACTGCATCCGCCAAAAAATAAGCGCCCGAATCCAAACAAGGAATCGGGCGCGGGGTGATCGCGGGGTGTGTTTTAGAATTTGTAACCCACCGAGAAGAACAAGTTGCGGTTCTTGCGCATATCATCCACGGGCGAGGGAGAGCCGTTGTAGGCAACCAAGTCGTAGGGGTTGAGGTCGGTCAGTCCTAAGTCGTAACCCACGGAGAACAGCAGGCGTTTCCAAGTGAGGGTCGCGCCAAATTCCAAACCGAAGTCCGAGCGCTTGAGCTCATGTTCGTAGGTGTCGAACTCTGCTCCGTAGCCCATCTTCAGCTTGCCACCGATGCCCACGGCGTAGTAAACGCCCACACTCGGATAGAGGCGCAGATCGTGTCCCAAGTTGAATTTGTAGTTGATTTTCAAGGGGATCTGCAAGGAGTAGGCATTGGTTTTATCGGCGTTGTAGTCCCATCCCGTCTTTTGGAACATCAGTCCCGTTTCGAGGTAGAGCGGAAGGTTGCGCGAAAGCACGCGCTCGTAGGTCGCGCCCAAGTGGAAGCCGATGCGCGAATCGGTCGGCGTGTAGTCGGTGGCAATGTCCGTGATGTTCACACCGCCACGCACCGTGAAGATGTTCTTTTCGAGGGTTTGTGCCGACAATCCGCCTAAAGTTAAGAACGAAAATGCGGCAATGAGCAAAGTCTTTTTCATGGTTCTTTTGTTATTTTGGTTGTCCAAAATTAGGAATTTTCAATCGGAGAACAAAATTTTTCAATAAGGATTTTTAGGGGGAGGTAAAATATTGGAAACCAATATAATATGTATTTATGTTTTCGTTCGATTTTTTATTCTGAAAGTCTTTTGCCGTTTTTTTGTTCCCGATTCTTGAGCGCGGAGGATCAAGGGATTGGAAATTTCACTATCTTTGCATCTATGGACTTCAAACTCGTATCGGACTATGCCCCGATGGGCGACCAGCCGGAGGCTATTGCCGAACTCGTGAACAACATCAATCGCGGGGCGCGGCACAACACTCTGCTCGGTGTTACGGGATCGGGAAAGACCTTCACGGTGGCAAATGTCATCGCCGAGGTCAATAAACCCACGCTCGTGCTCAGCCACAACAAAACCCTTGCAGCACAGCTCTATGGCGAGTTTAAGAACTTCTTCCCCAACAACGCCGTCGAGTATTTTGTGTCGTACTACGACTACTATCAACCCGAGGCGTATCTCCCGACCACCGATACCTATATAGAAAAGGATCTCTCGATCAATGCCGAGATCGAGCAGATGCGTCTGAGCACCACCGCCACTTTGCTGTCGGGGCGCAAGGATGTCATCGTGGTGTCGAGTGTGTCGTGCCTCTATGGTTGCGGTAATCCGCAGGACTTCCACGATACCGCCATCAACATCAAGGTGGGGCAGATCGTGAGCTACAAACAGTTCCTCTATAAACTCGTTGAGGCGCTCTATACGCGCACCGAACGCGAATTGGAACCCGCGACTTTCCGCGTGAACGGCGATACGGTCGATATTATGGCGGCATTCGGCGAGTTCGGCAACCAATGTTTCCGCGTGATGTTCTTCGATAATGAGATCGAAGCCATCCAAACCATCGACCCAGTGACGGGACACCGTATCCAGTCGTTGGATAACCTGACGCTCTATCCCACAAGCCTTTTTGTGACTACGAAGGAGCGCATTGCCACCGCCGTCCAGCAGATCTACCTCGACATGGGCAAGCAGATTGAGATGTTCGAGCGCGAGGGGCGCATGGTCGAGGCACAGCGCATCAAACAGCGCGTGGAGTACGATTTGGAGATGATCAAGGAGTTGGGCTATTGCCCCGGCATCGAGAACTATTCCCGCTATTTTGATGGGCGTAAACCCGGTTCGCGACCTTTCTGTCTGATCGATTATTTCCCGAAGGATTACCTGATGGTGATCGATGAGAGTCATGTCACTCTGCCGCAGGTACACGCCATGTATGGCGGTGATCGTGCGCGCAAGGAGAACTTGGTGGAGTACGGCTTCCGTCTGCCCGCCGCCAAGGACAACCGCCCGGTGACCTTCGCCGAGTTTGAGAAACTGCAAGGCACTTCGATCTATGTGAGTGCCACGCCCGCCGACTGGGAACTGAATATGAGTGACGGTATCGTGACGGAGCAGCTGATCCGTCCCACGGGTTTGGTCGATCCGCCGATGGAGGTGCGACCTACCGAGAATCAGATTGATGATCTGATCGAGGAGATCGACGAGCGCGTGAAGCACGATGATAAGATTTTGGTGACGACCATCACCAAGCGTATGGCGGAGGAGTTGTCGAAATACTTCGACCGTGTGGGCATCCGCAACCGCTACATTCATTCGGATGTCGATACCTTGGAGCGCATCCAAATCTTGGAGGATCTGCGTTCGGGGCAGTTCGATGTGTTGGTGGGTGTGAACTTGCTGCGTGAGGGTTTGGATCTGCCCGAGGTGGCTTTGGTGGCGATTTTGGATGCCGACAAGGAGGGCTTCCTGCGCAATGTACGCTCGCTGACTCAGATTGCGGGTCGTGCGGCGCGCCATGCCCAAGGCAAGGTGATTCTTTATGCCGACAGCTGCACCGATTCCATGCGTCAGACCATCGAGATGTCGAACCGCCACCGCGAGAAGCAGGTGCGCTACAATATGGAACACGCGATGCTTCCGCGGCGTGCACAAAAGAGCGGTACGGGGCAGTCCTCATTGTTGGCTTCGCGCACGATGGAGGGCGGCATTCCCGAGGTGCATCCCATCGAGGAGGAGCACTACATGATGGCATCGGATGTTACGGCGGGCTACACCGCTTCGACGCAGGATCCCCACGCAGGGGAGGACCTCGATGCCCTCATTACCCGAGCCCGCGAGGATATGGAGCGGGCGGCAAAATCCCTCGATTTCTTGGCTGCGGCGAAGTTCCGCGACAAAATGTACGAATTGCAGAAGTTGAAGGAGCAAAATCAGAAATAGGTCGAAAACAAGCATATAGCGAGCGGCTGTCCCATGGGACTGTCGCTTTTTTGTTGTTTCTCTGAAAAAAAATGTTCCCAATTTCGCTTTTTGAAAGAAATTTAGTAAATTTGTTTTATATGTTTTTAAGAATAATGCTATGAAGTTACATCCCGAATGGAGCTACAATGCCGTCGTGTACGAGATGAATGTCCGTCAGATGACAGCTGAAGGCACTTTGTGTGCCGCCACCGAACGCCTCGCCGATCTCAAGGATATGGGGGTGGATGTCGTGTGGCTGATGCCGGTCTTCCCGATCGGCGATAAAAACCGCAAAGGTACCTTAGGTTCCTATTATTCGATCCGCAATTATAAAGAAATTAATCCCGAATTGGGCACGATGGACGACTTCGACCGATTGGTCGCAAGAGCCCACGAATTGGGCTTGAAAGTCCTCCTCGACTGGGTGGCAAACCACACCTCGCGCGATGCCCATTGGCTCAAACACCGCCCCTCGGATTGGTACTTACGCAACGAGATGGGCGAGGCGCTTGTGCCGTGGGATTGGTCGGACACCGCCAAACTCAACTACAAGAACCACGATGTGTGGGACGGGCAGATCGATGCCATGGCGTTTTGGATCGAGGAGCACGCCGTGGACGGCTTCCGTTGCGATATGGCGATGCTCATGCCCATCGAATTTTGGAATGAGGCTTCGGATCGGCTCAAGAAGATCAAACCCGATCTGTTCATGTTAGCGGAAGCCGAGGAGCAGAACCTTTTTGCGCATCCCGCCTTCGATGCGTGCTATGCGTGGGAGATGCACCACCTGATGAACGATGTGGCACAGCAGAAGGTGCGCGTGACCTCACTCCGCGACTATATGTATGCCGATCAAAAACGCTACCCGAAGTCGGCAATGCGTCTGACATTCACCTCCAACCACGATGAAAATTCGTGGAACGGAACGGAGTTCGAGCGCATGGGGGCGGCTGCCGAGGTGATGAGTGTCTTCTCGTTCGTTGCACCGCGCGCCCTGCCGCTCATCTACACGGGGCAGGAATATGGCTATAACCACCGCTTCGCGTTCTTCGACCGCGATTCGATGCCCGACTTTGAGTACAATGAATATACGCGCCGTTACGAGCGTTTGGCGAAACTGCGCCACGAGAATCCCGCATTGGCGGGTGGCGAGAAGGGCGGTGATTTGGTCGAGATCCGCAACAACGCCGAGGACTGCATGATGATCTTGGTGCGCGAGGTGATGGAGAACCGCGTGATTGCCATCATGAACCTTTCGCCCTACACGATCCATGCCGATTACTACACGGGAATCTACGCCGGAATGTACACCGATGCCATGACGGGCGAGGAGTACGAATACCGCGGTCATATCGAGGAAGATATGCTCCCGTGGGAATACCGATTACTGATCCGTAAAGAATAAAAACCATGAAATTGAGGTCGTTGGTCTTTGTCGCAGCATGCTCGTTGGCATTGGTCGGATGTGGAGGTAATGCGGATGGAAATGCACCGCGCCGCCCTCGCTATCAGATCGATGATCGGGTGGCTGCGCCCTTACGGAGGTGCGCGATCAAGCCAATTCGGGCACTTGCTGGGCGTTCGGCGGGGTGTCGCTCATGGAGAGCGAACTCTTGCTTAGGCGCGGGCTTCGGTGCGACCTTTCGGAGATGTGGCTCGTACGCCACGCCTACTTGGAGAAGGTGATGAAGTATGTCCGCACGCGCGGAAATTGCCGCTTTCGCCAAGGCGGGGAACTGCAAGACGGGCTGTGGCTGATCGATCGTTACGGCATCGTACCCGAGGAGGTCTATCCGGGAAATGCTTCGGACGGGACTTACGATCACCGAAAATTAGCGCGCACCATGAGCCGTTTGGCAGAGCGGATTGTCGATGATGAACTCTACGCTACGGAAGATTGGATCGGACTGATAAATAAGGAATTGGATGAATATTTGGGTGTTGTGCCCGAATCGTTTGAGGTTGATGGGCACGAGTTTACGCCCAAGACCTACGCGGCGAGTTTGGAGCTGAGATCTTCGGACTTTGTGGCGATAACATCGTTTGCACATCATCCGTTTTTCAGCGACTTCGTGTTGGAAATTCCCGACAACTGGGCGGGGCATCGCACGCATAACCTCCCGCTCGATTCGCTGATGAATTTGGTGGATGATCTGCTCCAACGAGGCGTGTCGGTGGGGTGGAACAGCGATGTTTCGGAGCGTTCGTTTCGCGCGGGGATCGGCATTCTGCCCGTGGATCTCGAGGCGCGGAAACTTCCCGCCGAGGAGATCGAGGTCGATCAAGCATTGAGGCAGGAGCTGTTCGACCGCCAAGAAACCACCGACGACCACATCATGCACTTGGTGGGCGTGGGTTACGACAAGGCGGGCACGATGTATTATAAGGTCAAAAATTCGTGGGGAACGCGGTCGGGATACGATGGATTTTGGTATGTCTCGCCGACTTATGTGGCGGGCAAAACCATCGAACTGCTCATCCCGCGCAAAGCCTTGGGCGAATGATAGACGAGAATCGAAAAACAAAAAAGCGAACTTTCCACGCGCAACGGAAAGTTCGCTTTTGTTTTAGGTGTTATTCGGCAGGTTCAACATTCGAGAACCAATAGGCAAAAGTCTTTGTTGTGCCGTCCTCCAAGCGGATGTCGTAACTCTGCGCGTAGGGTTCGCCTTGTCGGAAAGCAACTGCGTGGCGGAAGATCGGACCGGCATAGCAGAAGGTGTGGTATTCGCCATGCTCGCCGTTGGGGTCTGCGCCTGCGGGGAGCGATGAGATGAAGTCGCGGTCGATGGACCGTCCGATGGCTTCGCGCCCCAAAACCGAGGCTGTGGTCGTCACCACGATGGTCTGAAGATCCGTTTGAAGGAACTCCTCGATCACCTGCTCCGAGCTCTTGCCCCACAGCGGTTCCACGACCTCGATGCCCAACGGCGCGAGTTGTTTTTCGCGGTAGGAGCGCACATCGTGGAGGAAAATATCGCCGAAAATAAAATGGCGGATGCCTTGATCGCGAAAATGCTTCGCGGCGCGTTCCATCGCCGAGGAGTAATCCTCCATATTGCCTTTGGGGGTGAGATCGACTACATAGAGCGGGATGCCGATCGACTGAGCCTGCCGCTCCAAAAGGGCAACGGGCAGGGCGTGCATCGTGGATCGTTGCGTGTCGCGATTGACGGTCGTCAAGAGAGCCACCACCTCGTAGCGCCCCTCCTCAAACACCCTCAAAAGAGCATGCGCCGAATCCTTGCCGCCGCTCCAGTTGAAAACTGCTTTTATTCGTTCCATTGTGCGTTGTCGTTGTTGTGGAAAAATCCACAGACCAACATCAGGTATTCGGGCACTTTGCCGTCCTTGCTCCACTTCAGTTCGCGGTCGAAAAGTTCGGCGGTGGTGCGGGCAATGTCGAATCCGCACGCCTCGAGCGAGGGGCGCACCTTGTCGGGATGGCGGCAGGGCTTGCCCTCAAGGCGCGTGCAGGTGCCTTCGGGACAATAAAGGCACGACCCGATGTAGGCGTAGGAGCGACCCCCGTAACGCTGCTCCATGTCGAGGAGCTTCTGCTCCAATCGCCGCCGTTCGGGTAGGATCATCCGGTGCACCTCGCCGAACGGAAGATCCATGTCCTCGGGACGGAGGATCGTGGCGATGATCATCGCATGGCGGTATTGGCGCATCTCGGCTTCGACATCGCGGTCGAAGGGCGGGCATCCCCAGTTCTTGCCGAAGTTGGGACACGCACGGCAATAGCCCCCGATGCGCTCTGCATCGCGAAAACGGCGGATGTATTCCTCGGTCGGAAGTTCTCGGACGAGATCTTCTGCGGTGTAATTTAAATTCATCTTGCTAAAAAATGTCCGAATTACCGCCGGGCGAAAGTTCGGACATAAACTTTCGTTAGAGTATGTTAGTGCGTTGCCTGATACCAAGCTGTCTTCTGATTCTCAACTTTATAGCGGTCGTTGAGTCCGCTGAATGTCACGCCCGTGTAGTAGTGAATCGGATTCGGCATACCGTTGTAGACCGAGTAGAATGTTTCAGTATGGAGGGCTGCCGCCTTGGGAAAGGTGCGCTCCATCTGTGCCATGAACGAAGCCTTTGCCCCTTCATCGGCGCAGCTGAGCTCGACATAGTGACCCAAGTCGAAGAATACATGGTTGTCCAAGCCTTCGTAGGTTTGAATCTGTGAGAGGTTGAACTGCTTTTTCTCCGAAGTGTTTACCTCCAACATTTTCTCGGCGAGGGCATCCAGTTCCTTGGTGCGGGTCATCGCGATGCAACCCGACGACTCGTTCATCGGGTCGTTCTGCCAGTCGTAGGTGTAGAAATGCCAGTAGGCTTCGCAGACCTTCGGGAGGTACTCCTCCTCGCTCAGACCCGAAAACAGATGGGGCACGATGGTGTCGTAGGGAAAACCCGATGCCATGATCTCGCAGGGCGATGCCACGATGTAATCAACCTCTTTACGAAGGTCGTACAGTGTCTCGACATTCGACATGAAGCACGCGTCAAACATCAGATAATCAAAGCGGAAGGGCAGTTTAGAAAGGATCTCGCTCAATTCCGGTATCTCCAAACTGTGGTTTGTATCGCCGAACGAACGGGTGGGTTTTGCGCCCGCCACGGGTTGCCAAAACGCTTCCTCGCTCACGCCGCCCGTTTCCGCCAAGGGGCGCATCGTGAGGCGCGTGCCCGAGGGAATCCACGCCTTGCCGTGCGACCCGATCACCAAGCCGTAATGCTCGGCGGGGGCTAATATCGCCATATCGGCGAACAAACGGGCAACCTTTGCCTTGTTGCCTGCCTCGAAATCATCGTATGCGAGGAGCTTGATCGCCTCGCAATCCTGCTTCTGCTCATCGTAGTACAGTTCCGTGATGATGGCGTTGTCGTGCCCCGAAGGCTGGTGGCAGATCAACAGACGACCATCGCCCAACTTATTCTCAGACACCGCTTTACGGCAGAGGTCGATGTTGCGGGCATAGAATCCGCGGAGGTTCGTGCCGGGCATATAGAGCAAGACCGTGCGGTTGGCAACTTTCGATTTCTGGTAAACGCTGATCGGCAGATCGCGACCCGCTGCCGAGCAACGGATCAAGATGTTGCCCAACTTGCGGAAGTGGGTTTCGGGGTTGGTCGATTTGGCGGAAACCTTTACCTCGGTTTGATAGCCCGTGGGCGAGGTGGGGCTCACCGTAAACTCGGCGTTGTCGTATTCGATCGACCACGCCACATTGGATGTAACGGTGAACGAGTTCTCCGATCCTGCCTCCTTGTCGAGGAAAAGTTGTAGTTCGGAAGCATCGATTTCGAGATCAATGCTAAATTCCGGCTGCGTATCTTTGTCGTCGGAACACGATGCAAACCCCGCAGCAAGCAGGGCGAGCATCAGAAATTTCATCGTGCGAATCATTTGTATTTTCGGGGTTTTAGGTTGTTAAATTGCCAAGTGCGGTCGCGCTCATAGGTGTAGCCCTCGGGCTTGTTCCAGTAGATGCGCTCAAAGTTGAAATAAAGTCCCTTGCGCTTCTTACCCATCACTATGTAGGGCGAATGGAAGGGGATGAACTCCACCGTTCGGCTCACAATGCGGCTTTTGCCGTAGGTGAGGTTTTCGGCTGCCATCACATCGATGGCGTGGTCGAACATGAGGATGTGGCGCGGGGTTTTCTCCGTGAGCCCGTCGCCCGATGCCACGATGGCGCGGATCACGCCGTTCATACGGTTGAAATAAGCCTTCTCCTCCTTTTCGTTACCCAAAGCGCCGTAGGCATACGCCATGAGATTCAGTACCTTAGGCGAAAAAGGATCTTTCTTCAGAGCCTTCATACCCGCCGACACCAAGTCCTCCAACAACATCTTTTCGGGATCATTGGGGTTGATGCGTGCCGCCAAGTCGTAGAGGCGGGGCATATCGGGGTTGCTCTCCAAAGGTTTGTAATTTTCTTGGAAGGCATAGCCGTAGTAGAGGTAGTGGTAATCCTTGTCGGTGAGGGTCTCGTCGCCCATGTTGTAGCGCAGGATGAGGGCGGTGTAGTAGTAGGGCGAGGAGGTGTCGGTCGTCTTCGACAAAATGTCATCGTTGTCGGGCTCCTTCCCCCACGCCGTCACAGCGCCGAGAAGCATTACCAGTAAAATCAGTTTTTTCATCATTGCGGTTTTTTTATCTCTAACGGGGTTTTTAGTGCAAATCGTATTCGCGGATCATGCGCGTGAATTTCTCGCGAAGGGCATCCGATCCGGCAACCAACGGCAGACGCATGCGGTCGTCCAAAAGTCCCATGACGGACAGCGCGCATTTTACGCCCGTGGGGTTGCCCTCCTCGAACAATGCCTTGACCGGTTCGCGCAAGATTTCAAATGCTTTGTCGGCTTCATCGAAGTGTCCTGCCTTTGCCAAGTTCATGCTCTCCATGAGCATCTTGGGGAAGGAGTTGGCGGCGACCGAAATCGCTCCGTCACCTCCGCGGCGCATGATGTCGAGGGTCAGACCATCATCGCCCGACAGTACCAAAAATCCCTCGGGACGGCGGTCGATGATCTCTTGGATCTGATCGATCTTGCCCGATGCTTCCTTGATACCGATCACATTTTTCAGATCGCGTGCGCAACGCAGCGTGGTCTCGGCGGTCATATTCACACCCGCGCGACCGGGGATGTTGTAGAGGATGATCGGCAGCGGCGAATTTTCCGACACGGTGCGGAAATGCTGATACAGACCCTCCTGTGAAGGTTTGTTGTAGTAGGGTGTGACGCTCAAAATGGCATCTGCACCACGCAAATCGAAGGTGTGGAGCTGATCCAAAACCTCCGAGGTGGAGTTGCCGCCCACGCCCATCACCAAAGGTACGCGGTGGGCAATGTGCTCCGAGATGAACTGTGCGATCATGGCACGCTCGGGGATGTAGAGGGTCGGCGTTTCGGCAGTCGTTCCCAAGGCAACGATGTAGTCTACGCCTGCTTCGATCACATAGTCGATCATGCGGGCCAAAGCCTCGAAATCAATTCGGTTTTCGGGGGTAAACGGGGTGATCATGGCAGCGCCTATGCCTGCGAGTTTGTGTCGTATCATAATCGTTATGGTTTTTGTATTTCGTTGATAATTAGGGTTCTTTCGGGTTTTAAAACAGCGAGGTCTGGGGCGTGCCTTCCTTCGCGCGGGTGGGAGTTGCCGTTACTTCTTCTTTGGCGGGTTCTTCTTCCTTGACGGGCTCTGCGGGTTGCGATTTTCCGCCCTCGATCAAAGCGGCAAACTCTTCTTCCGAGATGATGCGGATGCCCAACTTTTCGGCTTTCTTCAACTTGGCGGGACCCATGTTGGCACCAGCCACCAAGTAATCGACATTGCCCGAAACGGCAGCCAAGTTCTTTCCGCCGTGCTCCTCGATCAAGGCTTTCAGCTCATCGCGCGAGTGATCAAGGAACTTGCCCGAGATCACAAAGTTCATTCCGCGCAACGCATCCGAAGTTTGGGCTTTCTCCTCGGCTTCAAACTGCACACCCGCTTCGCGCAGGTGGGTGATGATGCGGCGGTTGTTCTCATCGGCAAAATATTCCAAGATGGCATCGGCAATCTTCTCGCCAACCTCATCGGCTTCGCACAGCTCCTCGCGCGTGGCGACCATCAGCGCCGACAACGAGCGGAAATGATCGGCAAGGTATTTGGCAGTTGTCTCGCCCACAAAGCGGATGCCCAAGCCGAACAGCACGCGGTGGAACGGCACTTGCTTCGATCCTTCGATCGATCGGATGATGTTCTCCGCCGATTTCTCGCCCAAGCGCGGCAGGGGAGCGAGTTGCTCCTTGCGCAGATCGTACAGATCGGCAATATCGCGGATCAATCCGCTGTCGTACAACAGTTCCACGGTCTCCTCGCCCAAACCGTCGATGTCCATCGCCTTGCGGCGGATGAAGTGGATGATGCGTCCCAAGATCTGCGGACGGCAGCCGCTCTGATTGGGGCAGTAGTGCTTCGCCTCGCCTTCGTAGCGTACCAAGGGCGTGCCGCATTCGGGACAGCGGGTGATGTATTCCAAAGGTTTGGAGTCGGATGCGCGCTCCGAAAGTTCCACCTCGGTGATCTTGGGGATGATCTCGCCGCCCTTCTCCACATAGACCATATCGCCCAAGCGGATGTCCAACAACGCCATCTGCTCGGCATTGTGAAGGGTGGCACGGCGCACGGTAGTGCCTGCCAAAAGTACCGGATCGAGGTTCGCCACGGGGGTGATTGCACCCGTACGACCTACTTGATAATCAATGCTTTCGATGCGCGTGAGCGCCTGCTCTGCCTTGAACTTATATGCCACAGCCCACTTCGGTGATTTGGCGGTGAAGCCCAACAAACGGCGCTGATCGAAATCATCGACCTTGATGACCACGCCGTCCGTGGGGAAGGGCAGGGCATGGCGCGCCTCATCCCAATGGGTGATGAACGCATCGATCTGGGTAGTGTTGTGGCACACGGCGGTATGATCCGAAATCTTGAATCCCCAACGGCGCGCCTCCGCTAAACTCCCGCGGTGGGTCTTGAACGGCAGGTCGTTGCCCGCCAACTGGTAGAGCGTGCAGTCCAAACCGCGTTTCGCTACCACAGCCGAAGATTGTTGTTTGAGCGTTCCTGCCGCCGCATTGCGCGGGTTGGCAAAGAGTTGTTCGCCTTGTGCTTCGCGCTCCTTGTTCAGACGGTCGAACGAGGCGTAGGGCATGAGGATCTCACCGCGGATCTCGAAATACGGAGGCCAATCTTCGCCTTGGAGCTGAAGGGGCACCGAGCGGATGGTGCGGACATTCGCCGTCACATCATCGCCATGCGTGCCGTCGCCACGGGTCACGGCGCGCAACAAGCGCCCGTTTTCGTAGGTGAGCGAAATCGCCGTGCCATCGAACTTCAATTCGCAGATGTAGGTCGCCGCGCCCACCTCGCGCTCGATGCGGTCGATGAACTCATGCAACTCATCCAACGAGTAGGTGTTGCCCAACGACAGCATCGGAAAGCGGTGCTCCACGGTCTGAAATTCGTTCGAGAGGTCGCTGCCCACACGCACCGAAGGTGAGTTGGGATCGTAAAATTCGGGATGCTCCGCCTCCATGTCTTGCAGACGGCGCATTAGGGTGTCAAAATCGAAGTCGGAAATTTCGGGTGAATTTTCGACATAGTATTTATAGTTGTGGTATTCGAGCTCTTTACGGAGCTTATCAATCGTTTCCTTAATCATATATATAGTATATCCTCGCGTAAAGATACACAAACTTGATGGGAAAGAAAGATAAAATCAAAAAAAATGCAAAAAAAAAGTAGTTATGCGGGGCAATATGTAAATTTTGCTTATACTTGCAGAAAATTTCCAAACAGAATCATGACGAAACAAAACACTATTAAGAAACATATCGTAACCAGTCTCCACAATTTGCCTCAGGAACTGCAGGAAGCATTGAAAGAAAAGTACCCCTTGGGATTCACCGATGCGATGATCCGCATCAACAAACCCAATGGTGATTTCTTTTATGCCGTGCCGTTCGATACCGATGAGGTGGCTTACATGGTTAAGATCGATGTCAAGATCGATGATAAAGCCCAAGAGGAGGACGACAAGGATTATTACGATGATGAGGAGATCAAGGGCGCTGACGAGATTCAAGACGACGGCGGCTCGGGTGATGATGAGGATGACGATTAGTCTTCCTTAGTCCCGTTAGATCTCTCTTTTTCCGAGTAGTGCGCATGAAGCCCCTCAAGCAGTGGGTTGTGCTTTTCGCTTTGATGATGGCGGGCTGCGGTATGGCCGACAGCGATCAGGACGAGCGAGACCGCACCATCTATGTCCGTTTCTCGGACAAGCGCTTCGAAGAAGTTTGTCTCAAACAATACGATACGAACCGTGACGGGCGTTTGTCCCGTTACGAGGCTCGGCGTGTCTACCACTTGGATTGCCCCGATGCGGGGATCGAGTCGTTGTGGGATGTGCGCGAGTTTGAAAATATCATTACGCTCAATTGCCGGGGAAATCGGCTGACGGATCTCGACTTGAGAAAATGCTCATACCTGCGCAGCGTGGATTGCCGCGACAACCAAATCGGGGTGTTGCAGATCGACGGACTGCATGGGCTCAACGAATTGTACTGTTCGCGCAACATCCTCACGGCGTTGGAGTTTGAACGCAATGTGTCGTTGCGCACTTTGGAGGCGGAGTCGAATCGCTTCAATACACTCGATGTGAGCGGGTGCTACCATTGGATGAACATTAACCTGCGCAATAACCCCACGCTGACGGTGCTCTATGTGGGACGCGAACAGCAGATCAACCACAAATTGGACGGGCAAACCGAAATCGTGGTGCTCTAAACGCGCGACGCACACCGAAATTTAAGAACTCAACCTCCGGTCTTTAGATAAGATCGGGGGATTTTTTTGTGCCATGATGTGCCCCGCAAAAACGCCTGAAACGGGGAAAAACGGATAAAAGGGGGAGAAATGTGTAAAAGTCTTGGTGCCGAATTGGGAAACTCAAAGAAAAATTGTATCTTTGGGTGCAAAAAATGTTTTTTTGCTTGATAAATGCAAACTTTGAGTTAAAATGAAAAAAGTAGATGTGATCCTCGGCCTTCAATGGGGTGACGAGGGAAAAGGAAAGGTCGTTGATGTGCTGACACCTAACTATGAGGCGGTAGCTCGATTCCAAGGCGGCCCCAATGCCGGTCACACGCTCGAATTTAATGGCGAGAAATATGTGCTTCGTTCCATCCCCTCGGGTATCTTCCAAGGCGGCAAACCCAACATTATCGGTAACGGTGTCGTGCTCGATGCTGTGCTGTTCCGCGGTGAGGCAGAAGCATTGGCTAAGAGCGGACATGATCTTACAAAACAACTCTATATTTCGAAGAAGGCGCACCTGATCCTTCCTACGCACCGCATCCTCGATGCTGCTTACGAAGCAGCGAAGGGCAGCGCAAAGATCGGTACTACGGGTAAGGGCATCGGTCCGACCTACACCGACAAGATCAGCCGTAACGGTATGCGTGTGGGCGATTTGCTTAAAGCCAACTTCATGGAGATCTATAAGGTACACAAGGCGCGCCACGAGGAAATTCTCCGCAGTTTGAACTACACCTACGACATCACGGAGTTGGAGCAGGAGTGGTTCTCGGCTGTGGATTATCTGAAGCAGTTCCCCATCGTGGACAGCGAATACTTCATCAATAACTATCTGGGCGAAGGTCATCCCGTGTTGGCAGAGGGCGCACAAGGTACGCTGCTCGATGTCGATTTCGGATCGTATCCCTTCGTTACTTCGTCAAACACGGTCTGCGCAGGTGTCTGCACGGGTCTGGGTATCGCGCCGAACCGCATCGGTGAGGTCTATGGTATCTTCAAGGCTTACTGCACGCGCGTGGGTAGCGGACCTTTTCCCACGGAATTGTTCGATGAGACGGGCGATAAATTGGGTGTGATCGGTCATGAGTTCGGTGCTGTGACGGGCAGAAAGCGCCGTTGCGGCTGGCTCGATATGGTGGCGCTGAAGTATTCGATCATGATCAACGGCGTGACGCAGCTGATTATGATGAAGTCGGATGTGCTGAACGATTTCGAGACCATCAAGGTGGCTACCGAATACGAAATTGACGGCGAGCGCACCAAGCAATTCCCCTTCGATGTGGACATCGACATCAAGCCGGTCTACACCGAGTTTGAGGGTTGGAAGTGTGATCTGAACAAGTGCCGCAAGTATGAGGACTTCCCCCAAAAGTTCCGCGAGTATGTCGAGTTTATCGAGCGCGAAACGGGAGTCCCCGTCAAGATTATCTCGATCGGCCCCGATCGCGATGAGACCATTGTACGATAAAACACTCCAAATTATAAGAAACCCAAACTTTTTTCTTTTTGCTTGATTTTTCCCCTTCTAAAGAGGAGAGGTCAAGCAAAAAGTTTGAAACCAACCAATACTAACCAATATCATCGTATGAAACAAAACCTTAAAATTGTCGTTTTGGCCAAGCAGGTACCCGATACCCG
>SAMEA104404097__coassemble_1619_pt1 | contig 18107 bp, 13 predicted proteins | sample SAMEA104404097__metabat2_high_PE_016 | metagenome-assembled genome bin SAMEA104404097 (sample SAMEA104404097) | Balaenoptera acutorostrata | reverse complement strand
TCGGGTTGTAGCCGCGGATGGTAAGGAGCTCCATATCAAGGCTTTTCATGACATCAAAGCCGGCATCGCGGAGGGCTTCGATGGCCTCATCGATGTGCCACGACTCATCGACGCAGAAGCTGAGGTTGATGGCGGAGTTGTGTACAAGATTAACCTTGATGCGGAAGCGCTCGAAAAGTGAGAATATGGTTGCGAATTTTTCTTCGAGTACGAAGGAGAAGTCGCGCGAGCGGATAGTCATCAGGACTTGGTTTTTCTTGAGGATGAGGATGGGCACCTCGATGGGCGCGGACATGCTTCGGATGACGGTTCCGGGCTTGCGCTTGTCGCCGAACGGGCGCACATAGAGGGGTATATTCTTGTTTTGCAGGGGTTTGATGGTTCGGGGGTGGATGATCTGCGCGCCGCTGTATGCCAACTCGATGGTGTCTAAGTAGTTAAGTTCGGCAATCTGCACAGCATCGGGGAAGATCTTGGGGTCGGCATTCAAAACGCCGTCCACATCTTTCCACACCGCCATCGACTCGGCATCGAGGATGTTGGCAACGACGGCTGCGGAGTAGTCCGATCCCTCGCGCCCCAAGGTGGTTGTTGTGCCATCGGGTGCGCCGCCGATGAATCCCTGACCGATGAAAATGTTCTCGCTGTGGCGTGCGAGTTCCTCCTTCAAAGCCTTTTCGGATGCCTCCATGTCCACGGCGGCATCTTTGTGTCGTTGCTCGGTGCGCATGGCGTGGCGCATGTCGATCCACGCATTTTGGGTGCCTGCCTTATTGAGGTACTCCGAGATGATGGTCGTGGAGATCAGCTCGCCGTAAGCGACCACGCGGTCATAGAGCAGTTCGGCATCGGCGGGATGGTAGTCGAAAGTGCGGGCAACTTCTTCGAGGTCGGCGAAGAGGTCGTTGATGGATTTGAGTTCGGTTTTGCCGTGCCAAAGATCATCAATGATCTCGGCATGGGTCTTACGCAGGGCATCGATTTGCTCCTGCGCGTAGGGTCGGTCATCGCGGCGGATGCCGTCAAACACGCGCTCTAACGCATTGGTAGTCTTGCCCATAGCCGACACGATGATAAACAGATCGTGTTCCCCGGCGATGATCTTATGGAGGTTGCGCACGCCATCGCCATTCTTCACTGACGCACCACCAAATTTATATACCTTCATTTTATCTTCCTTGTTTTACCTTTTCTTTTTGCTATTGCGGTTTGGCTAAACGCTATACCTCTATTACCTCCACAACCGGAAGATAAAATGGAGGTATATACCTCATATTGACAATCCCCCTAAATCCCCCTTTGAGAAGGGGGACTTGGACGGGTCGCCATTAAGCCTAACTATTATATATAAGGTATGCCTTTCTGAATTTTCGCAGAAAATTCTCAATCAACACAATACCTTATAAAAAATCGTTCCTCAACAAAAACCCTGCACCTTAAAAACACGCACAAGCGGGGTGGATCAGATCGAAATTTTCCGATCCGAGTACCCCGCTCGCGCTATAATATCTTCCGATCCGCCTACTTCGCGACCGCCTTATAGGGCACGCCGATGTTTTGGAACAGGAAGGCGTAGCAGTCGGCAGCCTCATCGATGCGCTTCGAGGTGGGTTTGCCTGCGCCGTGACCTGCCTTCGAGTCGATGCGGATCAAGATCGGGCTCTCGCCTGCGTGGCAACGCTGCATCTCGGCGGTGTACTTGAACGAGTGTGCCGGCACAACACGGTCATCGTGGTCGCCCGTGGTAACTAAGGTTGCGGGGTACTTGACGCCCTCACGGATGTTGTGCAGGGGCGAGTACTTATAAATATACTTAAATTGTTCCTCATTGTCGGAGTTGCCGTACTCGGTCGTCCAACCCCATCCGATGGTGAATTTGTGGAAGCGGAGCATATCCAGCACACCCACCGCAGGCAGACACACGGCATAGAGGTCGGGGCGCTGCACCTCGCACGCTCCCACCAACAGACCGCCGTTCGATCCGCCGGCAATCGCCAACTTATCCGATGAGGTATATTTCTCGGCTACGAGGTACTCGGCAGCCGCGATGAAGTCGTCAAACACATTCTGCTTGTTCATCAGCATACCGCCCTTATGCCAAGCCTCGCCGTACTCCGATCCGCCGCGCAGGTTCGCCACGCAATGGATACCGCCCTGCTCCATGAACATGATGGCTGCGGGGTTGAACGAGGGGGTGAGGTTGATCTGGAAACCGCCGTAAGCATAGAGGTAGCACGGGTTCTTGCCGTTGAGTTTCATATCCTTGCGATGCGAGATGAACATCGGCACCTTCGTTCCGTCCTTCGAGGTGTAGAACACCTGCTCCGTGATGAACATATCGGGGTCAAATGCCACCTCGGGGCGTTTGTAGAGGGTCGTCTTGCCCGATGCCAAGTCGTAGTGATAGCTTGCTATGGGAGTGGTATAATTCGTGAGCAAGAAGTAAAGTTCCTCATCCTTCTCACCGCCATCAAATCCGCCGATGGTACCGATTTCGGGCACCTCGACCTCGCGGATCAGCTTGCCGTCATAGGCATATTGGCGCACCTTGCTCTGCGCATCCTCCAAATAGTTGGCGAACAAATACCCGCCGCACGAGCCGATCTCAGCCAAGAGGTTTACCTTATCCTCGGGGATCACGACCTCGGTCTTCAGCGTATTGAGGTTGATCTTCTTCAGCGCATAGTTCGATGCACCCTCGTTGGTGCGGAAGTAGAGATCATCACCCTTACAGTCGATCACTTGGTAGTCGTAGTCGAAGCCCTTGAGCAGCACTTTGAACTGACTGTCTTTCACCTTCTTATAGAGGATCTCACTGCCCGAAGTGCCTTCGGTCGAATAGATAAACAGCCACTTGCCCTCGGAGTCTGCCTCGGCGTAGAAGTAGCGCAGCGGATGCTCGAAGTCTTGGTAGATTAGTTTATCGTCAGCCTGCTCATCGCCCAACTTATGGAAGTAGATCTTCTGATGCTCGTTCATCGAAGAATAGACATTCGACTTGGGAGCATCATAGGCGCTGTAATAGAAGCTCTTGGAATCGGGAGCCCAATGCACGCCGTCGAACTTGACCCAGTTGATGCGATCCGAAGTCAATTGCTTGGTCTCGGTGTCGATCACGCGGATCTCGACCCAGTCCGATCCCGAAGCGGCAGCCGAGTAGCTAAAGTAGCGACCGTCCTTCGAGAACGAAGAAGTCACCAACGCCACCGTGCCGTCCTCTGCCAAGAGGTTGGGATCGAGAAACACCTCGCCCTTTTCGCCGAGGGTCTTCGTGCGGTAGATCACTGCCTGATTCTTCAGACCATCGTTATAGGTATAGTACCACCAATCGCCATGCTTCTTGGGGGCAGATTCTTTGGTATAGTTGTAAAGTTCGGTCAGTCGGTTGCGAATGGCATCGCGGAACTCGATCTGACCCAAATAATCTTGGGTCACGGCATTCTGCGCCTTGACCCAATCGGCGGTCTCTGCCGAATTATCATCCTCCAACCAGCGGTAAGGATCGGCTACCTCCTCTCCGAAGTAGTTGTCGGTCACCTCTCCGCGCTTGGTTTCGGGATAGGGTTTGAGGTTCACGGGTTTCATCGAATCACAGCTCACGGTCAGCCCCGCGAGGAGGGCGATTGTAGCAAGTTTAGTCAATTTTGTCATCATAACATCGAAGTGTTTGGGTTCAGTAGTGCAAATATATAAATTTTTTGTGTAACTTTGATTTCCAAATGCAGTGGAACGAATAAAAAACAAGCAATATAATGTTTACGGAACTCAAAACAATCATCGGACAAGCGTGGGAGAACCGCGATTTACTCAAAAACCAAGAGACCCAAGATGCCATTCGGCGCGTCATCGAACTCGTGGACAAGGGCGAGCTGCGCACCGCCGAACCCATCGATCTCAAACGGAGCGAGTGGCAGGTCAATGAGTGGGTCAAAAAGGCGGTGATCCTCTACTTCCCGATCCAGCCCATGCGCAAGATCGAGGCGGGCGAATTGGAGTGGTTTGACAAGATGGACTTAAAGCACGACTACGACCAATTGGGCGTTCGCGTTGTGCCCCATGCCGTGGCGCGCTACGGCGCCTACATCGCCCCCGGTGCGATCCTCATGCCCTCGTATGTCAATATCGGTGCCCACATCGAGACGGGCACGATGGTCGATACTTGGGCTACGGTCGGCTCGTGCGCCCAGATCGGCAAGCATGTCCACCTGTCGGGCGGCGTGGGCATCGGCGGGGTGTTGGAACCCGTGCAGGCGGCTCCCGTGATCGTGGAGGACAACTGCTTCATCGGCTCGCGCTCAATCGTTGTTGAAGGTGCGCACATCTGCCACGAGGCGGTGTTGGGATCGAACACCGTGATCACGGGATCGACCCACATCATCGATGTAACCGGCACAGAGCCCGTTACTTACAAGGGCTATGTTCCGGCGCGTTCGGTCGTTGTGCCGGGATCGTACAAGAAGCAGTTCCCCGCGGGCGAATACAGCGTGTCGTGCGCCTTGATCATCGGCAAGCGCAAGGAATCGACCGACAAGAAGACCTCGCTCAACGATGCCTTGCGCGATTTCGGAGTTTCGATCTAAACCCTCAATGAGATGAAACAATTCTTTGCCCGACTTGCCATCGTCGCCTTGTTTTGGGCGATGTGCTTGTGCGGTTATTTGCTGATTATGTGGCTGTTCCACGAGGGCGAGATGACCTCGGCGGAATGGAGCTACGGCATTATGTCTTCCCTCGCCATAGCCATTGCGATCGGGTGGACCGCCAAACGCCGCGAAGAAGAAAACCAATAAAGCACAAAAGCCTATGAATCCGAAATTGAAGACCTTCCTCTCTGAAGCCGTGGCGTTTATGATCGTCTACGGATTTTTGGTCGGCTTGGGACAATATTTGTTTTTCCCCGAACAGCTTAACGCCCACTCCCTCACGGCATTCGGCGTGGAGATCGTGGTCGCGGGTTTGATCTATGGCGCAATCGGACTTTGGTGGCGCGCGAAGAAGGAAAAGGAGCAGGACAAGGAAAACCACTAAAACCCAACCCTATGATTTACCACATCGAAACCACGACATCGACCAACGATGATGCCCGCCGCGAGCAGTATCGCGAGGGCGACATCATTTGGGCAGAACATCAGACGGCAGGTCGCGGACAGCGCGGCCACACTTGGCTCTCGCCCGAGGGCGCAAACCTCACCTTCTCGATGGTGCTCGAACCGCGATTCTTGGCGGTAAACAACCAATTTATGTTGTTGGAGGTCATCGCTTTAGCCCTCCACGACACATTTCTGAAATTCGGCATCGATACCCGCATCAAGTGGACCAACGACATCTATTATGAGGATCGCAAGCTGGTCGGCATCCTGATCGAACACTTCTATTCGGGCGGCACTTTGGCGCGCACGATTGTGGGCATCGGCATCAATGTCAATCAGACGGAGTTCGACCCCTCGTTGCCCAACCCCGTTTCGATGCGCCAAATTGCGGGCAGGGAGTTCAACCGCGAGGAGGTGCTTCACGAATTTGAGCACACGATGATGGATCGTTATGAGGAACTGCAACTCCACGAGGTGGAGCGCATTCAAGAGGATTATCACCGCCTGATGTACCGCCTCGATGAGGAGCATGTCTTCCGACTTCCGTCGGGCGAGGAGTTCCGCGCCACGATCCGCGGCGTGCGCCCCACGGGCGAGCTGAAACTTGCCCGAAAGGACGGGCGCACCCACGACTACCTCTTCAAGGAGGTGGAATTTGTGTTGTAGAAGTCGCCGGGGAAGCCTTCGCAACGCCGTGCACGAAACAGATTTCACCCCGTAACACACTCCGCAAGGCAGGATTTTCGCTGTGATATTTGGCGCAAAAATTGCTAAAAACCACCATTTTTGGAGGGAGATGCGCATCGTGTGAAAAAAATAACACAAAAACCTTTTTTTAAAGAAAATAACCGCTATATTTGCATAATAATTTATACAAAAACTACTTAACCTTAAAACCAAAACAACCATGAATGTACCCGCTAATTTGAAATACTCCGCCGACCACGAATGGTGCCGCGTAGAGGGCGATATTGCCACGATCGGTATTACCGACTTTGCACAGAGCGAATTGGGCGACATCGTATTTGTCGATGTACCCACCGTTGGCGAAACCCTCCAAGCAGGCGAAGTCTTCGGCTCGATCGAGGCTGTGAAGACCGTCAGCGATGCTTTCCTGCCCGTCAGCGGCGAGATCTTGGAGTTCAACCCGGCCGTTGATGCCGACCCCGCCATCGTCAATAAAGATCCCTATGGCGAAGGCTGGATGATCAAAGTCAAGATGTCGGACAAAGCAGAGTACGACAAATTGATGTCGGGCGAGGAATATGCCGCTCAGTGCGAATAAACCCGCCACATAAAGAGCTGCACACACATTAAGAAGGGACTCATCGCACGCGAAGTCCCTTTTTATAGCACACGACTTGAGGTTTAAGACCAAACAAAAGATAAAATCGTTTAACAAATAACAAACAGAACACAATTATGTCAAAAGTTACAGTTGTAGGTGCAGGCGCAGTAGGCGCAACCTGTGCAAATGTGATTGCTACCCGCGAGGTTGCCTCGGAAGTTGTATTGATCGATATTAAGGAAGGTCTGTCGGAAGGCAAAATGCTCGATATGTATCAGACCTCGACCTTGATGGATTTCGACACCACCCTGACCGGCGTTACCAACGATTACAGCAAGACTGCCGATTCAGATGTTGTAGTCATCACTTCGGGTATTCCCCGCAAGCCCGGTATGACCCGCGAGGAGTTGATCGGTACCAACGCCAAGATCATGCGCAGCGTGATCGACCAGGTCGTTAAGTACTCGCCCAACGCCATCATCGTGGTTGTTGCCAACCCGATGGATACCTTGACATACTTGGTTCACAAGACTTCGGGTCTCGAGAAGAACCGCATCATCGGTATGGGCGGTGCTTTGGACTCGTCGCGTTTCAAGTGCTACTTGGCAAAGGCTACCGGCTGCAACATCAACAATGTTGATGGTATGGTGATCGGCGGTCACGGCGACACGACCATGATTCCCCTCTTGTCGAAGGCTTCGGTGAACGGTGTACCCGTATCGCAGTTTGCATCGGCTGAGGCTTTGGAGGATGCAGTACAGAAGACCATGGTCGGCGGTGCAACGCTGACGAAACTCATCGGTACTTCGGCTTGGTATGCTCCCGGCGCAGCTGTTTCGATGATGGTCGAGTCGATCCTCCACGATCAGAAGAAGTTGATCCCCTGCTCGTGCCTGTTGGACGGCGAGTACGGCGAGAAGGATCTTTGCATCGGCGTTCCCGCAATCATCGGCCGCAACGGTATCGAGAAGATCGTTAAGGTTGAGCTGACGAAGGAAGAGGCTGAGAAGTTCGCTGCTTCGGCTGCCGCAGTACACAAGACCAACGATGTTTTGCGCGAGATCAACGCGATCTAATTCGTTCAGAACAACGATTCATAAAAACACCGTCCTAAAATTAGGACGGTGTTTTTGTTGATGGTTCAACCTTTCTACGCAGATAAAATACACCCCGAAAGCCGGCACGGCATCGGGGTGTATTCTTTTTTTGTGGTAAGGGCGCAATGCCCCTAACGACTAATAGTAAGTAATATTCAGCTTGCCTGTCCACATGGCAGTTACCTTATTCTTGGGCGTAGCATCGTCATACATCTCATACTCGATATGATAGATTTCTGGCTGTCCCTCAACCTCGGTAATGGTCAGCGTTCCCTCGGTGGCAGGAGCGCCGCCGGCCTCATACTGTCCCTCAAAGAAAATGTAGCACCAAGTGTCGGCATAGGTCGAAAGGTTCATGTAACCGGGCAGGAACTCGCCGGCAACAGCAGCCTCCGGATTCTTCGATACCACATAGGTTCCGGCAGGCGACTTCTGCCCCTCGGGAGCCAAGAAAGCCAAATAGAACGACTCGTTGGTGGTGTGATTGCTCACAAAGAGCTCGAAATGGCTCGTTGCTTCAAAGTATGCCGCACCATAGTTGTAGCCATAGGCATAGACATCATCGGTTTCGCTGAAGACCATTGCTTTGTCCTCATGCAGGATGCTGTTCCAATCGCCGCCGGGCATCTGAGGCGAATTATCGATGAAGTTCACAGGAGCCATCGGATAAACGCCCTTGATATGCACCTGCTCCGGAGTCACAAAGTCCACGATAAATTCATAGTTGTTGTTGGCATCACGCTTCACCTCAACCGTGCCTCCCTTGGTTGCGAATCCATAAAGGACTGCCTCATTGTCGGGGCGTGTCTCTTGGCAATAACTGCCGACATACATCGGCACACCCATCAGGTTGTAGAGCGCACCCGTCAATACACGACCTGCGCCATAATCATCGCTCACTTGGTAGACACCCTCTTTAATCTGCATATTCTCGTGGGTGGAAAGCGGCTCGGACTGCAAATCGAGATGGACCACATAACCGTCAGCCATCTGATAGCCCGTCTCGTCCAATTCACCGACCCAAAGATTCACCGAATAGCGATCATAGGGATTTTCCTTAGAAGTATTCGTATGCTCATAGACGGCATCGACACAAGTAAAGGTTACATCAACCGGATTGCTGATCGTGGTCTGAATCTCAGTCTGACCTCGATTCACAAACTCAAGCTGTCCCTCATATTTCACCTGCATCATCACATGTTCGGTCGATTCAAATTTACCAATGATCGAATAACCGTTCTTGGTATGTTTAACGACTATTTCACCGGTATTGAACAGATGATACTTCACCTCGGCCTGCTCGCGATCACGGTAACGCACCCATGTGAAGTCGGTGTTGGCAACGCCTGCCATTGTGGTGCTGTTCACCACATAAGTTCCCTCGGGCAGAATAGCGTTTTCCGAATCCTCACTGTTCTTGGCATAAATATCCATGTATAAAATAGAACCGATTCCCTCAGGTACCATCTGACCCGTCTGATCGTCGATCACCACAGGCGAATCCGAAAGACCTATATAGTAGTTAGCCGAACCGTCTGCGCCCTGCGATTTGATGTAAGATGCCTCCACACAATGCTCGGCAACGATTGTCAGATCAAATTCATCATCGGGATTGTCGGGTCGAGGATCTTCCTTCTCCGAGACACAACGCACCGGCATACCCGCTGCGCGGTAATTTGCGCCACGCGAATTAACATAAGAAGGCAACATGTGCAGGGTGCGCACCAATCCTTCTTCAACTGCCGTCGAAGACCAGTAATCGCCCAAATTATTCACACCTGCCCAAACACCGCCTTCGAAACCTCTGACACCGCAGAACGGCAGATAACCGATCACCTCGTGCAGACGCCCCGAAACACGCTGTTCCTCCAACGGAAGCGAATTGTTGTTTAGATGAGCCCACGCCTCGGTCTTAGGCACGCGCCATCCGGGAGGACACGGATCGAACATCGTCTTCTGGCGATCGGCAGTCTCCCACAAACCGTTATGCTGAGCCGAATAATCGGTAGTCGTATACCAATCATAAGGGCCCTGACCCGAATTATTGCGCACACCACTATAATAGATCATCGGGTTGGCGATGGCATTTGCCAAGTTATTGGGCTGATCGACAACCATTTGCTCGATCTCTACCCGCTCTGAAGAAGCATTATAGACGGGCATTTCAAGATTTTGATCCTCCCAACCTTCGAGTGTGGGGAACGGGTCTTTACGCCCCCACTGATACACAAGTCCTTTGACGCGACCATCAAGATCCCAATCGGCAGTCAATGCGCCTAAATTGCGATCCATCCACGACACACCATTGAACTTACGCTTATCGAGTTCCTTATAGGGATTGTAAGGCGTTACCCACAAATGCCAACTCCACAACACCTTGTCGGCATCGTCCGTAACTGCAACAACGGCATTACCATCAATTGCACTCACATTGAATACCATACGACCGTCTTTGAGTTCGACATCCGTAATCAGATCTTGATGATCCTGCCACAAAAGTTTAGCAGCCTTCGGATCAAGCTCCTCGGCATTTATGCCTTGTACCGACACACCATTTCCCATTTTGCGAGCATCAAACGAATAGACACCCGACTTGTTGATCACATAACTGTTGGCAGTACCCTGTTCGCTCAAATCGATGCCGAAATCAAATTCAGGTTCAATCGGCTTGTCGGGAACTTCGGGATCGGTTTGCTCATCGGGATTCACCACAGGCGGAATCTGCGTGTCATCATCGGAACAGGCAGCCAACAATACACTTACACAAAGTGCAAAAAGTAGGAACTTGTGTCTCATACAAACAAAAATTTAGTTATTAATAAATAAAAGAGCCGTCCTACTGCTCTATAATCTACAATTTAAATCATCACATTATCTTAAATCGGTTTTTAACACATATCATTATTTCGTGCAACTTTCTTTAATAACGCTAATGCAAGTTACTATTTTTTTTAATACGACATTACAAATTTGAAAATATTTTATCCGCAATTTTCAAGTTTCCGTTTCTTCAAAAGACAACAAACAGCCAAAGCAAAAAAAGCAAATTAAACCAATCTTCTATACTCCAATCATTTATACAATCTGCAAAAAACTGCGCCTACTCCGAAGTGAAGTGTTAATTTTTTTCACCCGCCAAATTTGGGTTTTCTGACCGTTTTCCGCCCCATTAACCTCACACCTATATATATATAATGAGGCTCTTGCAACCTAAGCGCAAAAGATGCCGCGCCATGGTGCCAACATAAGCCCGCTTTGATTTTCCGACACCATCCCGTGGGGAAAGCGACACAGGACAAAACGCAGAAAACAATACCGATAAGACCCTGATGTACGCAAACCAAGCACGCAGATGACCGACAAGCCGGAGAGTCAAAAATCCCTCCCCCCTCTTCGCCGCCAAGCACAAAAAAAGATGTGTCCTCCCGAAGGAGAACACATCTCACTATCTTTTGTCGCGTGTATTACTCGATGTAGATAACAACCGAACGGTTAGCAGTCTGCGATTCGAAGGGGTTGTTCTCTGCGCCCTTGTTGTAGATCTTCAGACGGTTAGCCTTCACACCCTTGCGGATCAAGTAGTCGTAGACAGCCTGCGAACGCTTCGAAGAAATCTGAGCGTTGATCTCGAGCGAACCGGTCTGTGCATCAGCATGGCTCTCCAAAGCGTAGGTCAGATTCTCATCACCTTCCAAGATAACCTCAGCAACGATATCCAAACGGGTCTTCTCCTTTGAAGTCAGCTCAGCCGAGCCACACTCGAAGAGGATCACCGAGCTCGATGGCAATACCTTCGGAGCTTCAGCGGGCTCTGCGCTCTTGGCAGCAACAGCAGCCTGTTGAGCATCGATCAGATCGTTCTTCAACTGATTGTTCTCAGCTGCGATACGATCGTTCTCTGCCTTAGCAGCATCCAAATCCTGCTGCAACTTAGCGTTAGCATCCTGATAAGCCTTAAACTCGTCAGCCGAGATGTAATCCTTCGGAGCACGCTTCCAATCGCGCTGACCGAAGCGGTAGGTCAAACCAACCGATGCCGACAGAGCGCCCAAGAAACGACCGTTCATTTCAGTCGAGCTGATACCCGTCTTGGTAATGTAGGCTTGGAACTCAACATCGATGTCGAGTTTGGGGCATACGCGGAATTTGTTCAACAAACCTGCAGTAACACCGAACTCCCAGTTACGGCTCGTATCGTTGATGTTGCGGCGAGCGAAGTTCGAGCAGATCAAACCACCACCGGCATAGGGAACAGCGTAATAAACGCGATCCTCGCGGTAGCCGCCCACCCAGTTCGAGAAATTAACCATCACATCGAAGTGACCGAACATATAGGGCCATTTCTCCTTCGTGAGGTTAGGCTCTACGCTCTTGTAGTAACCGCCCTGCAAGACGCCACGGATACCGACTACGGGGTGCATCCACTTCGTCACACCCAAAGCCACCTCAAGACCGCCGATGCGATCCTTGCGTGCGCCATAGTTATCGCCCGAAGAGATTGCCGTATTCACACCACCGCGCAAAGAAATCTCCCAATTGTCCCAAAAGCCATTGGTCTCAAAACCTTTGAAACTCGGCTTTTTTGCTACTTCCTGAGCAGCTGCTGCGTTCACTGCAAAAGCAGCTACTGCAAGCATCATGAATAATTTTTTCATAGATATTTAATTTAAAATTCAAAATTTACCCTTAAATATTGCTCTCAAAGGTAAATATTTTTTTATTAATAACCACGCTTTCAGTGTCTTTTTTTTCGATACACTTCAAAAACCCCGCTTCAGAGAGTGGTTTCACCGACAAAAAATCAACCGCACTTGGAGTATCCACATGACATACAGGTCAAACAGCCATTTTGATATGCCATGTTTTCCTGACCGCACTGGGGACATTTTTCTTTAGATTTAGTACCGTCGGCAATGTACTGTTTCAAGGCACGGCACACACCCGTTTTCCAAGTGTTGATCGACTCGCTGTCGAGATGCAACGATTCAATAAGTCGTACGGTTTTTTCAATGGGCATACCGTGGCGCAAGACACCCGAAATGAGCTTGGCATAGTTCCAAAACTCCTCGTTGAACAAGCGCGAAATTCCACCCACGGTGTTGAGGTAGCCGTAGCGGTCGGTGTATTGGAAGTCGTAACGCTTCGATCCGTCAGCCTCACGCACCTTGAGGATGTGTCCGTGCTTAACCTTGGGCGGGATGTAGAGGGCGTCCTCCTCGACCTTACCCGTGAAGACCTCGTAGGGATGTCCGTCCTTCAGACCCACAAATGCGATCCAGTCCTCCTTGCCGTTCTTGAAGCGAACGACATCTGCCACAATCGACTTGGGGCGCTTCAGCACCTTCTCCTCCTCTTTCTTTTCCTTCTTGTTCTTGTCCAAGAGCACGCCGTCGCGGCAGCCGTCACGATAGACCGTCACGCCCTTACAGCCGCACTCCCATGCCGTGCGATACACATCGGCAACCAGCTCCTCCGACACGCTGTTCGGCAGATTGACCGTCACCGAGATCGAGTGATCGACCCACTTTTGGATCGCGCCCTGCATCTTGACCTTTGCCACCCAGTCGATGTCGTTTGCCGTAGCCTCGTGGTAGGGCGAAGCGGCTACCCACTCATCGAGTTCCTTGTCGGTAATATGCTCCAAACGGGAGGTATCGTAACCGTTGGCAGCCAGCCACTTCACGAAGTTGTGGTGGTACACATTGTATTCTTGGAACTTTTCGCCCGTTTCATCGACATAATCCACATGGGTGTCAATATCCGAGGGGTTGATCTTGCGGCGGCGCTTGTAGACCGTGCGGAACACAGGCTCGATGCCCGAAGTGGTCTGCGACATCAGCGATGTCGTACCCGTGGGAGCGATGGTCAGAAGAGCGATGTTTCGACGACCATACTTCACCATATCGGCATACAACTCGGGATCTGCCTCGCGGATGCGACCGATCATCGGGTTATTCTCTTCCTTCTTGGCATCGAAGATGGGGAACGCACCGCGCTCCTTTGCCATATCGACCGATGCGCGATAAGCAGCCAACGCCAACGACTTCTGCACCTCAACGGCTAATGCCGTAGCCTCGTCCGTTCCATAGCGCAGACCCACAGCCGCTAACATATCGCCCTCGGCGGTGATGCCCAAGCCCGTACGGCGACCCATGTTCGCCATCTCGCGGATCTTCTTCCACAGCTCCAACTCCACGCGGCGCACCTCGAAGTCCTCGGGGTCGTTCTCGATCTTTTGGATGATCAGCTCGACCTTCTCCAGCTCCAAGTCGATGATGTCGTCCATCATGTGCATGGCAGCCGCAACATGCTTACGGAACTTCGCGAAATCGAATCGCGCCTCAGCCGTAAACGGCTTCTCGACATAGCCCAACAAATTGAGTGCCAACAGACGGCACGAATCGTAGGGGCACAGCGGAATCTCACCGCAGGGATTGGTCGAAACCGTCACAAAGCCCTTGTCGCCATAGCAGTCGGGGATGCTCTCGCGCAGAACGGTATCCCAGAACAGCACGCCGGGTTCAGCCGACTTCCACGCGTTGTGGATGATCTTCTCCCACAGTTTCTTGGCATCGATGTCCTTTTCGTATTTGGGATGCTCGGCTTTGATCGGGAACTGCTGGTGGTAGGTCTTGCCTGCCATGGCGGCGCGCATAAATTCGTCGTCAATCTTGATCGAGACATTGGCGCCCGTCACCTTGCCCGTATCGACCTTGGCATCGATAAAGCCCTCGGAATCGGGGTGTTTGATCGAAAGCGACAGCATGAGCGCACCACGGCGGCCATCCTGCGCCACCTCGCGCGTGGAGTTCGAGTAACGCTCCATAAAGGGCACAACGCCCGTGGATGTCAGTGCCGAGTTCAAGACGGGACTTCCTGCGGGGCGGATGTCCGACAAGTCGTGACCCACGCCACCGCGGCGTTTCATCAATTGTACCTGCTCCTCATCCATGCGGAAGATACCACCATAGGAGTCGGCGGGATGGCGGTGTCCGATCACAAAGCAGTTCGACAGCGAAGCGACTTGGAAGTTGTTGCCGATACCCGTCATGGGGCCTCCCTGCGGGATGATGTAGCGGAAGTGGTCGAGCAGGGCGAAGATCTCGTCCCGCTTCAGGGGATTGGGATACTTCATCTCGATGCGCTCCAACTCCGCAGCCAATCGCTCGTGCATCTGCACGGGCGACTTCTCGTAGATATTTCCGAACGAGTCCTTCAAGGCGTATTTCGACACCCACACGGTGGCGGCAAGGGTATCGCCGTCAAAGTAGCGGGTGGCTTCTTCAAGCGCCTCGTTAAAAGTGACTTTGGTCGGATTGTTAGTTGTTTGAGCCATTGATTTTTTTAAATGTATATGGGGTGGGATCTTCTAAAAAATTCCCTGCGAGCGGGAATCGAAGCTCCGATCCGAAAGGCTTACAAAAAAAAGGGGATTGTTTAGCAAAATAGGGCGCAAAATCGGGATCGGACTCCCGACCCCGATTTCGCGCACTTTACGCCCGCATTCCTTTCGGAAGGCGCGGCAAATTGAATCGGTTCTTAGTTTAAGATGTAACGCGAAGGGGCTTATTTAGCAGCCACAGCGTCAATCTCGACCAAAGCACCCATCGGCAGAGCAGCTACCTCGAAGCAGATACGCGCGGGCATATCTTTGGTGAAGTACTCGGCATAAACAGCGTTCATGGCGCCGAAGTCCGAGATGTGCTGCAACAGCACGGTGGTCTTCGTGACATCCGAATAGTCGTAACCTGCCTCGCGGAGGATGTGACCCAAGTTGTCGAGCGACTGGCGCGTCTGAGCCTCGATGCCCTCAGCCATCTTGCCGGTTGCGCCGTCGATGGGCAACTGACCCGAGATATAGAGTGCGCCGGCCTCAACAGCCTGCGAATAAGGACCTACGGCTTTGGGAGCCAGCGGTGAAGCGATGATCTTTTTCATAATCTTATCTTGTTTAAGTTATCTTGTTCTACAAATCATGCAAACTTAACCATTATTCCCCGATTTTCCCGCATTTTTCTTCGTTTTTTTTCCTGCCCGCGTCCAAAGGCGAAAATAGATAAAAAGGCAGCGCGGTTTCAACCAAAAATTTCAGAATCTTGCGGAGTCGGGTTTACGGGAGTTTGGCTCACTCGCTGACAAAAAAAATATCCCGCGCAACTTCATCAGTTACGCGGGATACGCATCAAAGGGTTCGGGAGTTTTCCGGTTCTTCACGCAAAGAGCATCAAAGCCCCTCGCCCCAACATTATGAGTAAAACAACTGTTTTTTAATATCCGTTTCTCCGTGAACGGCGGGCTTACATCATGCCCATTCCGCCCTGCGGCATGGCAGGCATCACGGGAGCATCCGACTTCTTCTCCGCCAAGACGCACTCCGTGGTGAGGAACATCGAAGCCACTGAAGCGGCATTCTCTAATGCCACACGCGATACCTTCGTGGGGTCGATAATACCCGCAGCCAACATATCCTCGTAGCGATCATCGCGGGCGTTGTAGCCGAATGTACCCTCGCCCTCGCGAACCTTGTTCACAACGACCGAGCCCTCGCCGCCTGCATTGGCAACAATCTGACGCAGAGGCTCTTCGATGGCGCGTTTCACGATATGAATACCCGTCGTCTGATCCTCGTTCTCGCCCTTCAAGCCCTCGAGTTTCTGCGATGCGCGGATGTAAGCCACACCACCGCCCGGCACGATGCCTTCCTCAACGGCTGCGCGGGTTGCTGCCAAAGCATCGTCCACGCGATCCTTCTTCTCCTTCATCTCAACCTCGGTTGCTGCGCCGACATACAGCACAGCCACACCGCCTGCCAACTTCGCCAAACGCTCGTGGAGCTTCTCCTTGTCGTAGTCCGAAGTCGATTTCTCGATGCCGGCACGGATCGAAGCCACGCGGGCATCGATCATAGCCTTGTCGCCTGCGCCGTTTACGATGGTGGTGTTCTCCTTGTTCAAGGTAACCTTCTCGGCGGTACCCAACATCTGAAGGTTGGCATCCTCCATCTTCATACCCTTGTCGGTCGAGATCACGGTAGCACCCGTCAATACGGCGATGTCCTCCAAGATCTCCTTACGACGATCGCCAAAGCCCGGAGCCTTGCAAGCCGCGATCTTCAACGAACCGCGCAAACGATTGACAACCAATGCCGAAAGAGCCTCGCCATCGACATCCTCGGCGATGATCAACAGCGCACGACCGCTCTGTGCCACAGGCTCCAAAACGCCCATCAGCTCCTTCATGGTCGAGATCTTCTTGTCGGTGATCAGGATGTAGGGCTTCTCCAACTGAGCCTCCATCTTCTCGGCATCGGTGATGAAATACGACGAGATGTAACCTCTGTCGAACTGCATACCCTCGACGACCTCGACATGAGTCTCCGTACCCTTGGCTTCCTCAACGGTGATCACACCCTCCTTATTGACCTTCGCCATAGCCTCGGCGATCAGTTTGCCGATGTTGTGGTCGTTGTTTGCCGAGATGGTTGCCACCTGCTCGATCTTGGCGATGTCTGAACCGACCTCTTGGCTCTGCTCGCGCAGCGACTCAACGATAGTCGAAACGGCCTTGTCGATACCGCGCTTCAGATCCATCGGGTTGGCACCTGCCGTCACATTCTTCAGACCCACGCCGATGATCGACTGCGCCAAAACCGTAGCGGTCGTCGTACCGTCACCCGCATCATCGTTGGTCTTCGAAGCAACCTCCTTAACCATTTGTGCGCCCATGTTGGCAAACGGATCTTCCAACTCAACCTCCTTGGCGACCGAAACGCCGTCCTTCGTAACCTGAGGAGCACCGAACTTCTTGTCGATGATCACATTGCGACCTTTCGGGCCGAGGGTTACTTTCACTGCATTCGACAGCGCATCAACGCCTTCCTTGAGAAGCTCGCGCGCCTCAACATTATATTTAATCTCTTTAGCCATTGTTTTCTTTGTTTTTAAGTTGTTGATTAGATGATTGCGAGGATGTCAGCCTGCTTCATGATCAGGTAGTCCTCACCCTCGACATGGATCTCCTGACCCGCATATTTGCCGTAGAGCACTTCGTCACCGACCTTGACCTCCATGGTGATGTCCTTGGTGCCGGGGCCCACAGCCACTACTTTGCCTGCCAAGGGACGCTCCTTGGCAGTGTCGGGGATAATCAAACCGCCGGCGGTCTTCTCCTCAGCGGGATTGGGAAGGATCAAAACGCGATCCGATAAGGGTTTTACATTCATTGCTTTGAATTTTTATATTTGTTTTACATTTTTTACAAACAACACCCCTACTCTATCAATAGATGTGCCAAGCCCCGTTTTGGCAGGAAACCGTGGTCAGCGAGTGACAAACCTGCAACGCCGTCTGCCATTTTGGCAGATTTCGGAGAGAATCTTCCAACACCGATGGTAACTATTATCTGCCCCATAGGAGTTTCAGATCTCAATCGTTTGGGAACAAAATCAGACCTCGATGGCAAGAGATCGGGCGGCTTCGGGGACAAGGAAGGGGCGCAAGAGCGGGATAATTTGATTTTTTTAGAAATTTTTGCGTGATTTTTTTGGAGGTTATGTAAAAGTGTATTACCTTTGCCACCCGATACGAGAGATGTATCGACATGGTGGATGTAGCTCAGTTGGTTAGAGCACCG
>SAMEA104404097__coassemble_1500_pt1 | contig 19186 bp, 17 predicted proteins | sample SAMEA104404097__metabat2_high_PE_016 | metagenome-assembled genome bin SAMEA104404097 (sample SAMEA104404097) | Balaenoptera acutorostrata | reverse complement strand
CCCAATTTGCGGATGGTGTTCCACGCCTTTCGGCTCTCGAAATACCACCGCTCGCCTTTGCGGCGAGAGCGGGCGCGGTCGGCGGCGATGCCCGTGAGGAAGTCCACCGCGATGAACGCTCCCGTGGACAGAATCAGCGGGGCGATGGGCGAGAAAAGCGCGGCGACCGATGCGAGGATACCGCTAAAAAGTCTGTATGATGCCTCCATCTATCGTAGTGTGTTTTAAAGGGTTAAGGTGCGGATCGTATTCGGGAAACCCGCCCGCGTGCGCATCCAAATAATCCGATGCTCGGCGAAGTAGTGCACGCGCTTCGCGAAGCAACGAAAGGCGCAATCCGCGCGTAGATTCCCGATCTGCCGCATGCGCCGGTGCCTGAGTGCCGATGCGCGAGGAGCGTACATCGAGCCTTTGCTGTGCCACAGCGCGGGCGAACAAAGCGAGGGGCTCGCGCAGAAATTCTGCCGTAAATTCGGGATAGGCACCCGCCAAGAGCCTATGGTGCAACGCCGCGCCAATGACGGGACGGATGTAGCGCACCTCGGCGGCTGCGATGTCCGCCGTGAGGATCTCCTCGGGCGGGAGGAGTGCATCGGGCGTGAATGCCGCGCCGATGACTTCGGAAGGGGTGATCAAGGTCATGTTATTCGATGCTTCGGAGGTTATACTTGGTGATTTCGGAGAGGAACATCTGCTGGTGCGGGTCGTCGGCATCGTAGTCCAAGCCGTCTGCCTTGCGCGCCTCCCATACCTTCATATATATGGGCTTCGAGCGGGTCGGCGGGCGGTTGATGATCTGAAGCGAGGTGGCATCCACGCCCAAAATCTCCCCGATCAACTTTCGGATCGGCTCCATCAGCTCCTCCTGTTCGCCCAAAATCACGGTGTTGAGCGCGACTTCGTATTCGTGGAGGATGCGCTCCGAGGAAAATCCGCCCGCGTAGTCCAAGCCGCTCAGCGTTCTAAACCACGAATGCGCCACCACGATGTCGCTCACCGCGCCGTCGTGCAGCTCTTTCCAGTCGCCCTCGTTGCGCGACTCGATGGGGATGAAGCGCGACTGGTCGTTGGTATCGCTGCCGTCGCGGATCACGAACATCACGCGACCGGGGTTGCCCGCAAACTTCTGCTCTGCCATCCGCACGATGCGTTCGGCATCGGCTTCGTTATCGACCGACGAATCGAGCATCATCACGCCCGACAACTGAAACGAATTGTCCAAACGAGAGATGTTCCAACGGTCTGTTTTGTAGGCAATTGCCGATGCGGAGAAGCCTGCTATGTAGGGCGGTACGCCGTAGTGGGCGTAGCAGGGTTCGTAGTCCTTGTAATGCACTATGGAGCGGAGCGATCCGTCTGCCTGCTTCTCCATCAAGGGGTAGATCGGCAGGGTCTTTGCCTCTTCCGGCTTGAATTGGCTCCAATCGTGGTGAAGCAGGATGTGGCGCTCATCGCGGGCGATGCGGCAGCGCGAAGCATCTTGATGATAGAGCGACAGAAAACGGTGCCCGGGGTCGGTTACCACTTCCAAAAACGCATTGCCGAAGAGAGCCTTGTCGAAGGCTAACTTGTTGAGCAGTTGGCGCAAGCTCTCGCCTCGATCGTTGGCGTGGTCGATCAGATGTCCCAATGTGGGTTCAGTGCGAAGGTCGGCGGTGAAACCCTTGCCCGAGATGTAATCCGCCTTGTCGTTGATGATCCTTCGGTGGGTTGTCGAACGGCGCGCCATGAGTGCCAAGGCTTGGGGAAAGAGGTTGTCGTCGCCCCAACGCCAAAAGCGGTCGCTCTCCACTCGGCGCGAGGAGAGGCGCGTGTAGGGATCGGAGTGGTCGCTCACACCGACCGATGTCGTAAATTTCTTTTTTCGTGTCATGTTTTATGGGGTTTAGGGTGTAAAACCACGGCGGGAAATGTTTCCCGCCGTGGTGAGGGGCTATGCCAACTTGGCAACAGTCACCAACTTGGTGTCGAGCACCTCGCAACCCGCCATGAAGATGGCGCGCTGACGGTTCTCCATCTCATCGGGGTTGTACCACATACGCACTTCGTTGCCGGGCATGTCCTGCGTATTGACCGCCATCACCAAGTTGCGGCGGTCGGTGAGCATACACATCGACTTGCTTAATCCCGCGGGAATGGCGTAGGAAGAAAAGCGCATGTCGATGATCGGGATGCCGTGGTACGACAACTGGGGACGACCGCCCACAAGTTCCTGATACGATGTGTTCACGCCCACGCTGTCGAGGTATTCCTCGTACAACTCGCATAAATCCGAGGTGCAGTAGATCGCCAAGTTGGCATCGGACTTCAACGCGCGCAACTGATCGCTCGCCGAGAGCCACAGCTGACGGAAGATGGCGATGCTCTTGGCGGGGTTCTTCAGATCGGCTGCCGTGAAGGTGGTCGGCACGATCTCATTGTTGGATATGCTCGTGTTGATGCTCTTCAAGAAGCCGTCAAACGAATTCAGACCATTCGCTTGCGTGGTGTCGCCCAGCCACATATTGGCGCGGATGTTCTCCATGAGTGCCTCGCGGAAGATCTCGGTTTCGGCTTGCTCCAATTCGGTGCCCGACAGATCGTCGAGGTTCATGCCCTTGAGCGTGGAGATGCGCTCGTAGACGATCGAGAAGTAGTCGTCGGCGGAGTAGGCGTTTTCAGCCTTGACGCGCGACATGGGGATCTCGATATTGATGCGCGTGGTCGCATTGCCTCCCGTCCAGCCCTTTTGGGTGTACTTTTGCAGGATGTTTTCGTTGGGGGTGAGGGTCGTCACGATGGTCGGAACGGGCATATTGTAGAGGACCTTCACCCCCAACTGCTCGGCGTTCTTGCCCGAAAGCATCGGGATGAAAAAGGTGTTGGCAACGGTCGAACCGGTGTACTGCTTGAAATTCTCAATGTAACTCATAATTTGTTGTGTTTTAAAGGTTTGTAAAAAAGTTGTCGATTTAAAGTTTATCTTCTGAAAAGTGCTGCATCGGCATCGTAGGCAGCTTCGTTCTTTGATCGGATCTGATCGCCGAACGAGGGATCTTCCGCAGGGCGGAGTGCGGTTGCCGAATAACGGCTTTGTGCTTCGCTTCGTTCGATCTCGGAGCGCGATGCCCGGGGTGCGACCTCGCCCTCGAAGTGGAAGATGTTGCGGTCTTCGGGCATCTGCTCGGTGGGTTTTTCGCTGGGGCGGATGATGGCTTCGACCAAGCGCTTCCATCCGCGGGCAAGTGAGGTGCGCGGTTTTTCGGCGGGCTTTGCATCGGGTTTTCCGGCTGAATCTTCCCTCGTGGCGGGTTCTTTGTCGATGATGCGGTCGGCAAGTCCGGCTGCAATCACCTCCTCGGGTTGCAACCAACGCCCGTTGCCCGAATTTTCCGCCATCAGCGTTTCAAATTCCTCCTTGGGGCGGTCGGCGCGCGCGGAGTAGATGGCGGCAAGTCGCTCATCGGTCTTGCGCAGCAGGTCGGCTTTCTGCTCGATCTCCGTGGCATTGCCCTCGGTGGCGCACACCGAGTTGTGGATCAGGTAGAGGGCATTGGCAGAGATTTCGCGCGCCCCCTCAGATGCGGCTTGGGCGATGATGGTTGCCGCCGAAGCCGTGTAGCCGTAACAGCGGGTGGTGATGTGGGCATCGAGCCCCGCGAGGGCATCGTGGATCAAGAGGGCATCGTTCACATCGCCGCCTGTGGAGCGGATGTTCACCACGATGTCTGCCGAAGCAATCTCCGATATGGAGCGCACCGTTTCGCGGAATTTTTCGTAGGTCGCGACCCGCTGGTCGGGCTTTTCGAATTGCCATTCTTCGGGCACTCCGATCGTGCCTTCGATGTCGATCACCACGCGATCGGTTTCGTTTTTGATGTTGATTTTTGAGTTCATCTTACTGTGTTTTAAGGTATTGGTAGAAACTGTCCCTCACTTTTTCGAAGGAACAGCAGTATCTGTCGGCTACGGCGCGGATGGCTTCCATGCGGCGGGAACCGGTGGTGCGTTCCAAGATCACGATGTCGTGGAAAAACGCCTCGCGCTCGGCGTAACGGCGGTTGATGAGGTTGCGTTCCATCAACCGATCGACGACCTCGGCGGGGGTGGTGCACGATGCCGTCAGGCGAAGGAGCATCTCCTTCAACAATTTTTCGGGTTGGGTCATTCAGAGGGGTTTAGTCGTGCGAAATTCGGTGGAAGGTACAGCGGAGGGTGTGGCGCTCGGGGTTGTAATCGGCGGTCGAATGGAGGTGGGCGAGGGCATCTCCGCGGTCGGTCGCTATTCGGTAGACGCGGCTCAAGTGGGCGGAGTGGGGGTTGTCGGTGCCGAGTTGCGCGAACTCGGCGGGGCTGATGCTGATGGTCTGGGTGATTTCCTCGCCCGAGGCATGGTCTTGAAGATCAAGCAGATGAAAGCGATTCAAGCCCGCTTCGCCTCCGCGCTCCTCCATCGTGAGCGAGAGATGCTCCTCGGCGATGTGGAAACCCGCCAAGGGGTAGCGATCCGACCGCGCGGGGTACGACCAAAATTCACCTGCGGGCAGGGATCTTAACCCGCTGTAAATCACTATCCTTGCCGAGGGTGTGTTGTCCTTTTCCTCGCCGATGTCGCGGTCGCCGATCTCGATGGCGTAGGCGGATCGGGCGTTGAGGAAATGCCCCTTCGAGGAGAGCGAAGGGCGGAACAACGGGTTTTCGCGTTGCTCCACTCCGAGCTTCGTGGCGAACGATGCCGCCGTGTAACTCCACGAACCTAAGGGGCTGGATTGCAGGGCGTTGAAACGCTCCACCACACCCACTCCGCGCCGATACTTCAGTTCGGTGGTGCGGTGCATTTCCAAAGCCAAATCTTTGCGCGAGACCTTCTCGCCCAAGACATGCCGATTGCGCCAATCTACTTCCGGGCCCTCTGCGTAGAAATCGCCGTAAGGTTCGATTTCCACAATGTGGGCATCGGCTAAGGTCTTGAACCTTAGGTTGAAAAGGTGTTGCAATGCCTCCAAGAGCACGATCCCGCGGATCTCGCCCCGCGCCACATCCGAGAACTTCAGTCGCGACCCGTAGCCGGGGCATTGCGTGAAGCGCACGCCGAGCGAGGTCTCGCGGTGGAGGGTGAGGCGCATGCCCTCCTCTGCGCCCGCGAAGAAGAAGCGGTTGAAGTAGCACGGCGTGCGGGCGCGAAGCAGCTCGGAGGAGGTGCGGAAACCGAGGTCGATGGTGGTCGTTCCGCGCTCCTCGATGTGCCCGTCATAGAGTGCCCAGTCGCCCGCATATTCCTGCCACGAATTGCCCACGGCGGTGTAGAGCGTCAGAGAATCGGTTACGCCTTTCAGCGGGGTGGTGAAGAGGGAGGTTCGCTCCGCAAACTCCTCGCCCATCACATTTCCGCTCAGCGAGTTGTGATAGCCGATGCGGTAGCGCGCACCCGACTTGTGATCGAACACCACGGCGCGGTATCGGCGGTTGGATTCGGGTTCTTCGCGGCGGTCTTCGTAGCGGTTCGGGAGGTCGAATTTCAGCTCGCTTCCCCAACCCGTGTAGACGGTGTCGAAACCCGTGAGCCGGTGGCGTGAGAGGATGCGGTGCTCGGTCGTGAAGCGCAGGCGGAACTCGAACTGCGCCACAATATCCACCGAGGGCGTGAAGGCAATGCTGCCGTTCACCGACCCGAATGAATTGCCGTTGTTTCGCAAATCGGGAATCACCTCGCCGCGCTCATCCACCGCCCCTGCCGTAGCGGTTTCCACGAGGTTACCGAGGGTGCTTGCGGGCATCTTCGGATCGGCATAGACCTTGCCTGCAGGGTCGGCTGTGGCGGTGCATTCCGCGATTCGGCGGGCAAAGAATCCCATGCGGTCGAAGGCGGTGTGATTTTCCCGCGCGCCATAGTCGCCACTCATAAACAGAGCGCGGAAAAACGGCGAGGAAAGGAAACGACTGCGGATGCGATAGCCTGCCTTTGCAAAGAGCGCATCGATGAGCGATGCGATGTGCAGAAAGGGCAGATAATCGTCGGTAGACATCATGCGCAGGGTGGGTTTGAGGTCGGTCGAGGAGTTCTCGGCGGGGTACTCATCGCGATGCACGGGCAGGAACACCACGGGGACGGGTTGCTCCCACGATCGGGCGATGGTTTCGGCGTTGAGTATGCTGTCGAATGCTACGGGAAGATCCTCCAAACGGGTTTCTACGGCTTTCTCGACCCATTCCGCACCGCCCTCGCGTAGCTCCAGCACCACCTCGTCCGTGCGGATTTCCAAGAGCCGTACTACGCCCCCGAAGAGCCGCACGCCGTGGTCGGAGAATACCCCGCGGTGAAGCCCCTCGTTGAATTTCCGCCGTGCGTGGGTGTTTGATGGGTTGCCCAAGATCTGCTCGTTCTGCTGATTGGCAGGCAGTCCAAAGACCATTCTGCGACCGTCCCTCATCGCGTTCAGGTCGCTCATCTTCTGCGCATCATAGCCCGGCAGGGCATAACCTTTCGCAAAGAGCGCACAGCGCTGTCCGTCAATCATTAGTTCCATCGTGCAGGGGTTTTTGCGGGGAGACAAAGGGTCAAATCGCCATACGCCAACGCGCCGTGGCGATGGATGGGCAGTTCGTCCGAGAGCACCTCCATGCGTTGGAAACGCCCCGCGCCGTCGTCGATCCACACGCGCCCCGAGGCGATCACCTCCGCCAAAGCCTCCATCGTGGCGCGGTTCTCGAATGTCGTGCGGAGGGTGTACTCCTTTTGGGTGCGCACCTCCATCACCTGCCCCTCGGCGGTCTTCACCCCGCTTCGCGAAGCCTTGCAACGGATCTCCTCGGCATGGGGGAAGGTGTAGCGTTCGATCCCGCCCCACGGGCTGAGCCACGCCATACGCACCGATCCGCGCGGACGGCGCACCACGGTGTATTCCACGCGCCCGATCTCACCTGCTTCGACCGTAAGCCGCTCCGCATCGGGGAACTCCGCGGCATTCACAACGATGCGGTAGATGCCGTGTCGGGGAATGGTGAACTTCATCTCGGCAGGGTTTCGCCGACCCTCCGCCACGATGCGCACCTCCGTGCGGGCGAGGGCATAGACCAAGATCTCGTCCGTCTCGCGGTTGCCCAATATGCGCTGTCGGGGTAGGGGTGTGAGCAATTCGGCGGTGAACAGCGGGTGGAGGCTGAGGACAAAGGTGCGTTCCGCCGATTGTTCCTCGTGGAACATCGTGGGCGAATCCGGCTTTGTGCCTTGGGTACGGTAGGCGGCTTTCACCACGATGCGGATCGTTGTGTCTTCCGCTTCGCTCACACCCGTGGTGCGGATCACGGCGGGTTGTCGGCGACCAAGGTGCGCCAAGTAGGGCGCAATGTCGCACGCCGCTGTCCGCGTTTGGTAGTAGCGCAACTCGCCTAAGGAGGCAGAGGTCGCGGCGTTGATGATCTGAAGGTCGATCACCTCGGCTTCGGTGTCCAGCTCCAACTGGTAGTCGAGCGCACCAAAGACAGCCGACCCGTTGAAGGGGATCTTCTTAAAATGGGATGTCATAATATAGGTAGGGTTTTTAGGTCGCTTCGGGCGGGCAGAACGCCCGCTCGGGGCTCGGGGGATTAGCCAAGAACGGAAATGCCCCGTGTTTTGTTGTTGCGTGGGAAATGTTGAGGTCTTTAACGCCTCACGCGATACTGCGGGCGAGCGGATGTCGAAATTGTCGATAATTCGGTTCACAACCCGTTGAAGGCTGTGCATAACCCGTAGTAATTAAATCTATCCTTTTGATTGTCGGAATGTTATCTGTGTTGATAACCGTGATGAGCAGAACGCCCGTTCAAATTCCGCGGTGCAAATATAAGACATTTTACCCCCGCTTGTCAAGAGGTAAGTGCAGTTTTTCTAAAAAAAATATAAAAATTTCTAAATTATGCTTATCTTTGTTCTCGTTAAATCAATCGAATTTAGAATTTATGGACGATGGTCATGGTTCCGCGTATAGCTGCTGTGTCGTATTTGGATACGACGCCGTTTCTCTATGGCGTTAAGCACGAGGGTAACTTCCGTGCCGAACTTCTGTTGTCCGATTTTCCCACCGTCATTTCCGATTTCGAGTCGCGCCGTGCCGACATCGCGCTGGTGCCCGTCCATGTTGTGCCTTCTTTGGAAGATTCGCGCATCGTGACGGACTACTGCTTGGGTTATTCGGGCGATGACGAGGACGATGAATATCTTCCTATTGTCGATCCCCGCTCGCCCCTCATGCCGTTCTTCGATGGCGATCACGCGCCGTTGGCTTCGTTTCTCGATGTTGATCACCCGTGGCCTTACGCTGTGTGGGTGGCGCATAACGACATCGATCCCGACATCCTCATCGGTCTGCAACATGCCCTCACCTTCGGTTTGGAACACCTCTACGAGGCCCTTTTGGATGCCCGTATCGAGGATCCCGAAGATGCCTACGACCACTTGTTGCACATCGACTTCATCTACGACAGTGAGAAAGAAGAAACACTCAAGAATTTTTGGACTTCCGGACTGAAAGTCCCTCTACGGGTCAATCCCGGCTGAAGAGGTTAAGCCTTTTCGAGGGAGAAATCGACAAGTCCGCGGCGGCTTGCCTATTCAGACAAAACGAAGTACCAAAATTTTCAAGAGGCGTTTTTTATGATTACGATTTATCTCAAACAATATACTAAGATCATCCGCAATGCCGACACCAAACTCTTCGATGAGTTGGGTTATGACGATATTCTGTGGATCGATCTGGTCTCGCCGACCATCAAGGAGCAGAAGGCTGTGGAAAACTTCATGGAGATCAGCCTTCAGACCAAACAGCAGGTCGAGGAGATCGAGTCAACCTCTAAATACTTTGAGACGGAGAACTCCATCATCTCCAATTCCAACTTCTTCATCCCCACGGGCGACTCGTTCGTCGTGGAACCCGTGTCGTTCATCATCTCCAACGAGGGTGTCTTGGTGTCGTTGCGTAATGCCGAGTTCCGCACCTTCCGCGAGACGGAGAAACGCCTTCAGATGAACTACCGCAGCTATTCGACGGGTTATCATCTGTTGATCTCTCTTTTGGAGGTGCGCATCGACTTCGATGCCGACCTCGTGGAGTTGGTAGCCAAGCAGGTGGCAACCCTTGCCAAGGAGATCAATTCGGAGGCAACGATCAACAAAGAGGTGCTGCACCGCATCAGTGCCTTGCAGGAGAGCACCATGTTGCTACGAGAGAACATCTTCGACCGCCAGCGTGTGCTGTCGGGCATTCTCCGCTCGGAGCGATTCCCCAACGATATTTACCCGCGCCTGCAACTGATGATCAAGGATGTCAATTCGCTGATCAACCACGCCGACTTCAGTTTCCAGCGATTGGACTATATTCAGGATGCCTCGTTGGGTTTGATCAACATCGAGCAGAACGAGATCGTGAAGATCTTCTCGGTGGCAGCGGTGATCTTCATGCCCGCCACGCTCATCGCGAGTATCTATGGCATGAACTTCAAGTATATGCCCGAATTGGAGTGGATCATCCATCTGGACAACGGCTGGAGCATCCCCATGGGCTACATCTTCGCCATCTTTATGATGGTCTTCTGTTCGTGCCTCACCATCTGGTTCTTCCGCTACAAGAAGTGGCTGTAATTTTGTGAACCGAAACTCTAATCCGCATCGTGTTTGGTGCGGATTTTTTTTTGTCCGATTCCGAAATGCTGTTTGCACGGAGCAATTTTGCTATTTGCGCAATAGGGTAGTTATTACACTGATTTATAGAGAATTGCTCTCGCGATTTTTTTTCGCCCTATTTGCGTCGCCCGATTTTGCTATTTGCGCAAATTGATTCTTATCTATAAAAAGAATGCTTTTGTTTTTTTTGAGATTCGCTCCGAAAAACAGCCCGAAATATTTGGTTTATAAAATAAACTATCCTATATTTGTCCCAAAGCAAGTGTGTAGCGCGCAACTCTTGCTTTTTATTTTCCTTGTTTGGTTTATTTTATAAACCAAACATATTTACCAACCTTAAAACAATAAAAAAATGGAAGACAAGATGTTGAGTAATGATGAGAGCTTGGAGCTGATTGCTCAGATGGTGCAGCGCTCGCGCCGCCAAATCGAGGTGGGAAGCGGAAATCAGTACCTGTGGTGGGGCTGGTTTTCGTTTGTACTTGCTTGTGTGATTGGGATTCTGTTGCATACGACCCAATGTTCCGCGTGGAACATTGCTTGGTTTGCCTATTTCCCGTTTTGGGGTGTGATGGTGTGGATGAGTCGTCATCACCATAGCGAGGTGGTTACTTATACCGACCGTGTGATGAGCGATGTGTGGCAGGTAATCGGTTGGGCGATGGCGCTTTCTGCGGTGGTTTTGGCGGTGGTTTCATTCACCTTTGCCATGAGTAGGGTGTGGGTGTTTATGTTGCCTCTTTCGATTCTTTTGTCGGGTATCGGTTCTTCGGTTACGGCACTTGTCCTGCGTGAGAAAACGGCGGCATGGATTCCCGTGGCGGGTATGGCTGTGGCGGTTTATCTGTTCCCCGCCCTCGCTTTCGGAGTGGTCGATGGTGTTTGGGCGAGTGTCTTGTTTGGCGTGGCACAGATTGCCGTGTTGATCGTTCCGGGTTATATCATCAATCAAAAAGCATAGTAAATGAAAGAGTTAGATCCCTTGCTCCATTCACAACTGCGACTGGCGATCATGTCTTTGCTCTTGTCGGTCGAGGAGGCGGATTTTGTTTTCTTGCGTCAAGAAACCCATGCCACCGCAGGTAATTTGAGCGTCCAACTTGAGAAATTATCCGAGGCGGGCTACATCCTCATCCGCAAGTCGTTCATCGGGCGTAAATCGCACACCGTCTGCTCGATGACCCCCTTGGGGCGCGAGGCGATGGTGGCTTATATGACCGCCTTGAAGGAATATTTCTCCAAACTCTAAAATGAAAAATGTCACCCCGAAGGTGACATTTTTTTTTGCATTTTGAGGACATCTCCATGCCCCTGAAATCAAAAAAGGTTGCTTCCTAAAAAGCAACCTTTCGAGAGCCGAAACCGGGACTTGAACCCGGGACCTTTTCATTACGAGTGAAACGCTCTACCAACTGAGCTATTTCGGCGATTCAAGGAATTATCTTCCTCTTTCGGAGTGCAAATATCTGAAAAATATTCGGTCTTAGCAAGAAAAATCGGCAAAAATCTTACTTTTTGTTGTTATCTTTGCGTGAAGAAACTTTTTGATGCGTGTTTTTCGGCGCAAACGAAGGAAGAATCATCCAGCTTTGGACGAAGCGACTGCCGGTCGCTATCCCCCTCCGATCCACCGACACCACCGAATGCTGTAAATTTTAGAGTCATGGTAACTTTTTTGATTTGTTTGGGATTGCTCGTCTTGGCGTATTTCACCTACGGACGATTCCTCGAGGAGGAGGTCGGTGTCGATTCTTCCGCCAAAACACCGTGTGATCGCCTCTACGACGGCGTGGACTATGTGCCCCTGCCGCGTTGGCGCGTATTTTTGATCCAATTGCTCAACATTGCGGGCACGGGTCCCATCTTCGGAGCCATACTCGGTGCCTGCTTCGGCCCTGTGGCTTTCCTGTGGATCACCTTGGGCGGAATTTTCATGGGCGCGATGCACGACTTCCTGTCGGGCATGATGCTCGTGAGAAACGACGGACTGAGCATCCCCGAGGTCGTGGGCAAATATCTCGGCGGGGGCATGCGCCAATTCATGCGCGTGTTCTCCGTCCTGCTTTTGATCTTGGTCGGCGCGGTCTTTTTGTTGAGCCCCGCGCAACTCTTGGGTAACATGACCCCCGCGATCTCGACCCCCGTGTGGGTGTGGATCATCTTGGCGTACTACTTCATCGCCACGCTGCTCCCGATCGATAAGATTGTCGGCAAGATCTACCCGCTCTTCGGCTTCGCGATGGTCGCCATGGCGTTGGGTCTGATGGGCGCGCTGATCTTCGGCGATTACGAGATGCCCGAGTTGAATACCTTTGAAAATTTCCAACTCAACCCCGATAAATTGCCGATCATCCCCACGCTCTGCATCACCATTGCCTGCGGTGCGATTTCGGGCTTTCACGCCACGCAGTCGCCCCTCATGGCGCGTTGCGTGAAGAACGAGAGGGAGTGCCGCTCGGTGTTCTACGGCGCGATGATCTCCGAATCGATCATCGCCCTCATTTGGGCAGCCGTTGCCATGACTTTCTTCGGTGGCGCGGGCGAACTTTCCGAGGTGTTGGCAGAACACAACGGCTCGGCGGCATGGGCGGTCGATACGATTTCCAACGGTATGTTGGGCTTCGTGGGCGGAGTCTTGGCATTGTTGGGCGTGGTTGCCGCCCCGATCACCTCGGGCGATACGGCGTTCCGCTCGGCGCGCCTGATCATCGCCGACATCTTCCACATCGACCAAAAGAACAAACTGAAGCGACTGATTATCTGCATCCCGCTGTTCATCATCGGCTATGTCATTACCTTGGTCGATTTCGATGTGGTGTGGCGTTATTTCGCGTGGACGAATCAGACCTTGGCAACCATCGTGCTGTGGAGCATCACGGTCTACTTGGTGCGCATGAAGCGCAATAAGTGGATTGCCCTGCTGCCTGCGATCTTTATGACCTACATCTGCTCGCTGTTCCTTTTTGTGTCGGATCAGTTCTTCGGTCTTGCCGATCGTACGGGCGCTCTTCTTTTGGGCGGTGCTGTAACCTTGGCGGTACTTTTAATCATGATTTACAAATTACAACGAGATGCAAAACGCTTATCTTAAACCGACACCCGATCAGACCTTCGAATTGATCGGCGAGGAAGCTTATAATTTCAAGAATGTCTTGGCATCTTCGCGCCAAATGGAGCGCGAGGGGCAGGTCGAAGAGGCGTGCAATGTGCGCTTCCAAGCCTTCCAACGCCTCCAAGAGTTGTTGCCCGATGATGAGGAGATCAACTTGGAGTGGGAGCACGCCAATTCGCGCGCCGCTTTGGAACTGGTCTACGCCTCGGCGATCGATCACTTCTTGATCAACGACTTCGAGATGTCGGCGGGTCTGTTGGAACTCTTGCTCGATCTCGATCCCGAGGATCATTTGGAGGGCTGCGAAACCTTGGCATGGGACTATCTGTGCATGGATGAGCGCGAGTTGTTCGATGAGGTGATCAACGATGTGTCGGACAAGTATCCGAGCCGTTTGGTGCTGCTGTTGTGGGCTGATTTTCGCCAAAACGGCAAACTTTCCGAGGGCGAGTTGCAGCGCTTCAAGAGCCGTTATGCGACTTACTACCGCGAGTTTATCGCCGATGAACACCCTGCCGATGCGCAATTTCTCGCCGACTTGGATTCCGACCGTCCATCGGATAAGACGCTTGCCCGCGAGCTGTGGTTGCAGACCGAGAACATCTGGGCAAAGTGGCCCGACTTCATCGAGGCGCTGCGTGCCACCGCAAAATAGGCGACACCTAATATATAAAAGAGCAGGTTGCAATATCTTTGCAACCTGCTCTTTTTATGTCGTTTAACGCGCCCGCTATTCCACCTCTCGGCGGTTGCGCAACGCATGGGTAATCGTCAGTTCATCGACATACTCCAACTCGTCGCCGAATCCGATACCGCGCGCGATGGATGTGATCTTCAACCCCGCGAATTGGCGCAGGCGATTCATCAGGTAGAAGAGTGTGGTTTCGCCCTCGACCGAGGTCGAGATGGCTAAAATCACCTCCCTGACCCCGCCTTGCGCGATGCGGTTCAACAGCAAATCGATCTTCAGATCCGAAGGCGAAATGCCCTGCATGGGCGAAATCACCCCGCCCAACACATGGTACATCCCGCGATATTGGCGCGTATTTTCTATGGACAGCACATCCGCCACCTGCTCCACCACGCAGATTGTCGTGTGGTCGCGCTCGCGATCGGTGCAGATCGGGCAGACCTCCTCATCGGAGAGGTTGTTGCAGATGCGGCAGTATTTGATGTCGGTGCGGAAGCGGTCGATGCTTTGGGTCATGTCGCTGACCGATTCGGGCTCCATGCGCAGCAGGTGAATCGCCAAGCGCAAAGCCGTGCGCCGACCGATGCCGGGCAACTTCGAAAGCTCGCCGACAACATCTTGTAACAGCTTGGATGTCATTTCGTTAGATTACCTCAATTTTGTGTTCCTCGATCCATCCCTTCTTGCCGTCGGCGATCGTCACCTCGCACCAACCGTCCAATCGGCTGCCGATTTTGAGGGTCGTGCCTTCGTGGAGGATGAACAGATCGGTAGCCGATTTATCGGGCGAACTCTTCACCGAAACCGATGCGGGCTGTACCACGGCATCGGTGCGGTCGAGGATGCTCTTCCGCTCGCCGATGGCGAACCAAGTCGTCACCACGAATACCAACGCCATGAGGAGCGTGCCGTAGAAACCCACCTTGCGCCACGCCATGCTGCGTGCCAAAAGATAAGCCAAAACCAACGCCAAACCCACAGCCAAAGCGACTAATGAGAAGATGCTCCAAGCCGTGCAACTCATTGTGCGGCGGAGCGATACGAACCATTCAGACAAGAAAAATTCGGGCACTTCCTCGATCGTGTCCTTCAGCTTTGCCTCGGCGATGGTGAGGTTGTAGCGGATGTCCTCCTCACCCGGTGCAAGGCGCAGGGCGCGGTGGTAGTAGAGGATCGCCTTGCCCAAACGCCCGTCCTTGAAATAGGCGTTAGCCAAGTTGTAGAACAATTTGTAGGAGCTCAGTCCGCGATCCGCCAACGCCTGATAGTGGGTGGCAGCCTCGTGGAATTTCTCGTTCATGTAAGCCGTTCCGCCCGCATCCCACAGCCCATCGGCTGTGGCTTCCGTAGCGGCTGTGGCTTCATCCGAAGCCTTCTTCGGGGTGATCTCCTCGATCTTCTGCGGTTCGGCATTTGCCAAATCCTTTGCGACCTCCTCAGCCTCGGCAAAGCCCGCCGCAAGCAGGGCGATGAGTATAAACAGATATTTCTTCATAGTTCCTATCGTTTAATGACCGACTCGATGCGCGAGATGAAATCCACTCCGTCGGCATAGACATCTGCCATACGCGCCGAAGCCATGGGCGAATACTGCGCCTCATCACACAGCGAGATGATTTGTGCGAATCGTTGCGATTCCTGCGGGGCGATGCCGCGTTTGTGCAACTCCTCGCGCACATTTTCCTTGGTGAGGTTCGACACGGGGATGTTGAATTTGTCGCTCATGTAACCCCACAGCGCGCGCAACATCTCTTCGTAGAAGGCGTGCTGATTCTGCTCCTCCATATAGCGTTTTGCGGCACGGAATCGCTGTACGGCGACCTTGTTGGCGCGTTTCCCGCGCACCAAAGCCACATTCTGCGATTCGATGATCCGCTTGCGGAGCATGAACCATGCGCCGAGGAACACGGCGAGGATCGCTCCTAATACGCCCCAATAGGTGGCGGAGAACAAGAACGGCTCGCGATCGGCTTCAAGATGGGGCTTACCCGTCTTGATGAATCGGATGTCCTGACCCAACATACGCACCTCCTCCTTCGACATACCCGGTTGGGATACAACCACTTGACCGTTCTGCGAAGCATTCTGGTCGGGCGTGATGCTCAGCGACAGATCCTTGCCCTTGAGCGTGATGTACTGATGCGACTGGGGATCGAAATAAGTGAACTCAATGGCAGGAATGGGGTAGTCGCCCTCGGCACGCGCGATGAACGGATACTCAAACTGGCGATAGCCCGAAATGCCCGCCGCCGAGGTGTTGATCGACTCGGTAGCCTTCACATTGTATAATTCAAACGAGGAGGGCAGATTCAGCTTCGGTGCCTGCACGAAGGTCAGGTTGCCTTCACCGGCGATCTTCACGGTGTAGGTTGCCGCCGAGTTTGCCGCCAATTCGGTCTGAGGCTCCTGCGCCTCCATCCTAAAGCGACCCACCGCGCCACAGAAACTTTCGGGCGCACCTGCGGGCAGTTCCTTCACATTGATGATCGTCTTCTGACTCTGCAACTTGCGCGGTACATTATACACTTCGTGTCTTGGCCCGAAGAACGGATCGTAGTCGCCCGAACGGCTCACCACCTGCGCAATGGCAGTCAGCGATGAGGGGTCAATCGTAAGCTGTCCCGTCTGTTGCGGGTAGAGCAGAAATTCGCGGATCACCTGCGTGTCGTAGACCTTGCCGTTGAGCGTCTCGCGGCGCACGGGCTGATTCTGCACATCCAACTCCTGCGCCCAGAAGCCGTTGAACGAGGGGAACTTGACATCTTCAAATCCAGCCACATTCACGCGTACATATAATTTAAAGGTCACGCGCAGCGGTTCGCCCTTGTAGACCGAGGTGCGCGACACCAACGATCGGAGCATGATGTCGTCCGCTGCGATCTTGCCCTCCGATGCGCGTTGCGCTTCTTCGCGGCGATTCTGTGCGTTTCCGCCCTGCTGGTGTTGCTGTGTCGAGGCAGCTCCGCCCGCAGCCTCATCCACCACCTCAATAGGTTGAGGTTGCGTTTGGTAGGTCGTGCCATCCACCGCGATCTTTGCCGTGCCGATGGTTATGTTGCCCGCCGTTTGGGGCAACAGCACGAAGGTCAGGGTGTAACTCACACTCTTGGTCATCGAGCCGTTGATGCTCGAAAACGAATAACCCTTCGACACCGCAGGCCCTGCGATGACCTCAAATCCCTCGAACGAGGGCGCTGCAAACGAATCGTCGTCGGGCGAGGCGTTGAGCTGAAACTCCACGCGGAACGGCTCGCCGACCGCTACCGTGAGCGGACACGACACTTGAAACACAGTCTTCTCGGCACCGAATGCCGAGAAGACTGCAGTTGTGATGAATACGACGGCAAATGCCGTTTTTAGAACAAAATCTCTCATTGAGTTTTGCGGATATGTTACTTATTTCAAATCTATAACGAATCGGGCACACTGTTTAGTGTGCCGATTCTGTTTTTTAATTCTCTATAAATCCGCTTCTTGCGACTACTTAAATTCGTCGAAGAAGTCGTTGCCCTTGTCGTCCACAATGATGAACGCGGGGAAGTTCTCCACATAGATCTTGCGCACAGCCTCCATACCCAATTCGGGGAAGTCTACCACCTCGACCGACTTGATCGAGTTGCGTGCCAAGATTGCTGCCGGTCCGCCGATCGAACCCAAGTAGAAACCGCCGTGCTTCTTGCACGCATCGGTTACTTGCTGCGAACGATTGCCCTTGGCAACCATCACCATCGAACCGCCGTGCTGCTGGAACAAGTCTACATAGGGATCCATACGACCTGCCGTCGTGGGACCGAACGAACCCGAAGGCATTCCTTCCGGAGTCTTCGCAGGACCCGCATAGTAGATCGGGTGCTTCTTGAAGTACTCGGGCATGGGCTTACCCTCGTCCAACATCGCCTTGATGCGGGCGTGGGCAATATCGCGGGCTACGATCAGTGTACCCTTCAGATTCAGACGGGTCTTCGGGGGATAGTTCGTCAGAATGGCGCGTACCTTATCCATACCCTCATCCAAGTCAATATCTACGGCGGGAGTCATCGAAGGCGACTCTGCGGGCAGGAATCGTGCGGGATTCTTCTCCAACTGCTCGATGAAAATACCTTCGGGCGTGATCTTTGCCTTGATGTTGCGGTCTGCCGAGCAGCTCACGCCGATGCCCACGGGGCAAGAAGCGGCGTGGCGCGGTCCGCGGATCACGCGCACATCGTGTACATAATATTTACCGCCGAACTGAGCGCCGATACCGCTCTCTCGGCAGATCTTCAAGATCTTCTCCTCCCACTCCGTATCGCGGTAGTAGTTGCCTGCCTCCGATCCGTGGGTGGGCAGCTCATCGAGGTAGCCTGCCGATGCCTTCTTGACGGTTGCCAGGCAGGTCTCTGCCGAGGTTCCGCCGATGCAGATCGCCAAGTGGTAGGGAGGACAAGCCGCAGTACCCAAGTCCATCAAATGCTCCTTGATGAACTGCGTGAGCGAAGCCTCGTTCAACAACGCCTTGGTCTTCTGATACAGGAAGCTCTTGTTTGCCGAACCGCCACCCTTGGTGATGAACAAAAATTCGTACTCCATGCCGGGCTTACCGCCGTAGATGTCGATCTGCGCGGGAAGGTTGTTTGCCGAGTTCTTCTCCTCGGTCATCGTGAACGGCACGACCTGCGAGTAGCGCAGGTTATTCTTCTTATAGGTCTCGTATACGCCGCGCGCGATGTACTCCGCATCGTCCACACCCGTATAGACATCCTCGCCCTTGTGCGCCGAGCAGATCGCCGTACCGGTGTCCTGACAAGTCGGCAACTCGCGGTTGGCAGCCACCGTCTGGTTCAGCAACATGGTGTAAGCCACGAACTTGTCGTTGTCGCTCGCTTCGGGGTCGTTGAGGATATTATTGAGTTTCTGAAGGTGCGCGCTGCGCAAGTAGAACGAAACGTCGGTATAAGCGGCTTCGGAGAGGAGCTCCAAACCCTTGGGGTCAACCTTGAGGATTTTGCGGCCGTCGCAATCAACGACTTTCACATAATCTTTCGTCAAAAGACGGTACTCGGTCTTGTCTTCGCCCACGGGGAACGGATCCTTATAGATGAAATCTGCCATGTTTGTGATGTTTTTGTGTTTGATCAAATGATTGATAATCCGTGCAAAAGTACAAAAACTTCGTGGAATACCATAAAATTAAAGTCTTGTTGCACATTTTTTGCTAAAAAAGATTAGTTATTTAGAATTTTTATTAATTTTGCATCGAATTTGATGATTCGGGGTTGGGATAATCCAATTCGCCGATGGGTGCTGCGGGTTGAATTAAAAATTAATTAAATCTTACGGGTTTAATTAAAAATAAATTTAATTAGTTTGCATAAGTTGCGCGAATTTTATTAATTTTGCCCCGAAAATAAAGAATTGACTAAAAAATAAATTAATTCACATCTAAATTAAATAATTATGGTATCGTACAAAGATCTGGGTTTGGTGAACACCCGTGAGATGTTTGCCAAAGCAATCAAAGGTGGTTATGCTATTCCCGCATTCAACTTCAACAACATGGAGCAGATGCAGGCTATTATTTCGGCATGTGTAGAGTGCTCGTCGCCTGTTATTCTTCAGGTGTCGTCGGGTGCGCGTAAGTACGCCAACCAGACGCTTCTTCGCTACATGGCACAGGGTGCTGTTGAGTATGCAAAGGAGTTGGGTAAGAATATTCCGATCTGCTTGCACTTGGACCACGGTAACTCGTTCGAGTTGTGCAAGA
>SAMEA104404097__coassemble_1498_pt1 | contig 19232 bp, 8 predicted proteins | sample SAMEA104404097__metabat2_high_PE_016 | metagenome-assembled genome bin SAMEA104404097 (sample SAMEA104404097) | Balaenoptera acutorostrata | reverse complement strand
TAATTTTTACTATTTTTGTCCTAAATCACTGTAACGCTTTTTTAGGACGGGACACCCGCGAAGTCCCGACAAAGCCGGAGGATTTCGCATTTCAGGCGAAGGATCAACTCGATGACAACAAACTTGTGGCTTAAAAAAACGCGTTTCAAAGTATTTTGAAACAAAGGTAATAAAGTCATCTTTGTAAAATTTCCGCTTAAATAAATGTTTCATTTCATCGTGATTTTTAAAGTGATTATTAACATTCCGACTAAAATAAAACAATTTTTATCATTGAGAAATTTTGCATCTCGGAATCAAATTTCGCCCGATTCCCTCCAATAGTATTCGATTACCGACCTATGGAACAATTCCGAATTACCCTTCCCGAGCCAGCACTACAACCCGATTCTTTTCTTGAGTCTCAAGCAAGAAATCACCAAACAAGCACACCCCGACAAGCAAAAAAAATCACGGCGAGCAGAAACCTGCCCGCCGTGAAGCGTTATGCGTTAAGTTAAGGTACGCCGATTAGAGGAACATGCCCGGCAACTTCTGAGCCTTCACCGGAGCGATGTCCGTGCGGACAACCAACTTCTTGGTGGAGGTCTTCTGTGCCTTCTTAAATTCGACCTTCGCCGATGCGACATCGCCCAAGCGGCTGCACTGCTTCTCATTGACCGATACCGATGCCCGCTTCTTGGCAGCCTCGCGTGCTGCGATGGTTACAAAGTGGTCGCGTTCAGCCTTGTAGGTCGATACGGGTTCGGGACGCGGACAGCCTACTGCATGACCGCCCTCGGCTGCCAACACCTCGATATGCTTCAAGGTCGAACCCTCCGGGCCATGTGCAATGACCACCCAAATAATGTTCATACCGGGGAGTACGCCATAGTCGTAGCCGAACGACATCGTCACACCCGCAGCGTTGAACTTGGCGAGTTCATCGGGCAGGAAGCCTTCGCAGAGATCCTCGTCACCCATGATCCACTCATCGGTGAAGCCCCAGCTCAACATATCTTTATAGTCCTTCTCGGGGCAGATGAACCAGCGGGCTGCCGTTGCGTTCTGCGACTGGCACTGCATCTTGAAGACAACATCGCCGGTGCCTGCATCGAAATTACCCTCGACAGAGAAAGTCGGGCCATTCGAAGGTTCGGGCTCGGGTTCGGGTTCATTCTTGAGCACCTCCTCGATCATCGCAGCCATGTCTTCCTTGGTCTGTGCGCCCTCCAAGAAGAAAGTGCGGCCCGTCTCATTGACCATCACGAACAGCGGGAGTCCGCGACCGCAACCGACTTGGAGAATCAGCTGTTCCCAAGCCATGCGGACATAATCGACATCGAGGCGGAAGAAATCCATACGATCGCCATATTGCAGCGACAGCTCATCAACCACGGGTGCCAATTTCTCGCACCATCCGCACCAAGTTGCGCCGAAGTCCAAGAATACGCACTTCTTGCCGTTGAACTTGAATACGGGGTCTTTCTGATAGTCCCAAATCAGCGTGCGGAACTCGAAGTCGTTCATCTCGCGCACATTGCTCGATGCCGAAGTGGCATCGGTAGCGCAGTCGGCACGCTTCACCGTCCGGTTGTCGGCGTTCAGCGCCTCGACCATCAAAGCCCATTGCGTAGCGGCAGGCGACTCCAAGTAGAGAACAACGCCGTCGTTGTTAAACTGCTGAATCCAAGCATTTTCGAACTTATAAGCTACATCGCGATAGCCATCAACGATGGCGTTCAAGTCGGTCTGACCCTCGATGTCGGCGGGGTTGATCATGAACAAGTTGGCAGCATCGATATTCTTCGTTGTCGAAACAGCGCGGAACCAAACGCACTTATGGGTATCGTAACCGCGGTCGTCGCCGTTGCCTGCGGTCATGTCAAATTCGATCACGCCGGTGTGCTCCTCGGGAACGATCTCCCCGCTCAAAAGCGACTCCAACATCGTGCGCATATCGTTTTGGCTCATACCGCCGACATGCGACTGGATGCGACCCTCGGCATCGATGAAGATGAAGAACGGGATGAAACCTTCGCGGTTCAGACCCATCTCGACAGCGAATTTCTGATAACCCACGGGGTTTTTCTCGCAGTCAATTTTGTAGAAGTCGATCTTGCCGTCATACTCGATCGAGAACTTATCAACGATGGGAGCCATCTGCTTACAAGGGCCGCACCAAGTAGCGTAGAAGTCGATCATCACGGGGCGCTTGCCTACGAAAGTGAACTGATCGTTGGCGGTATAATCCCATACCAACTTGCAGAACTCTTGGTCGTTCAATTCCTTAACCTTCGAGTCGCCCGTGGGGGTCTGACCTTCGGTCTTGGCATCGGCACGCAATACAACGCGATCATCGGTGTTGGTTACCTCCAACAGGAACGACCACTCGTAGTTGGGCTGCGAATTAAGGTAAAGTTCCAAACCTACCTCGGGGTTGTTCATATCCACGAGCCAAGTGCGGTCGAACATCTGCATGCTCTGGCTCATCAAGGCTACGATGTCCTCCAACGACTTACCCTCGGCGATCATATTGTCGATCGGGAGCTTCGAAGAAGCCAAAATCGCAGCATCGCCTGCGTTGCGGGTCTTACATACGGATTTTACCCAAACGAAGGCATCCTTCGAGTTGCGGTTGGCATCACCGGCACCTGCGGTGAACTCCACATCCATCTTGCCGACAGCATCGGGACTGGGAGCAGCGCCCTCAAACTCGACATCGGCACGCTTGATGGTGCGACCCGTCTGATTGCGGACATCCAATACAAACGCGATAACCTCTCCCTTGCGAACGCCCTCGGCCTCACCAAATGTAAGCTCCAAGCCACCGCCGTTGATGTACTCCAAGTCCTCGCCGCCCAATTCGGTCACATAACCGACCTCGGGGTCGAGCAACTCTTCCAAAGTACCGCCGTTAGCCAAAGTATCCTCGAGGTTGGCAGCGGGCATCGGCAGCGCACCTGCATAGATTGCATCGCGCGAACGGCACTGCATATCGAAGATAATGAGCTGTTCCTCAACCGAAAAGTAACCCTCCAACAGCACATCGGGGTTCTGCGTGTCGGGCTTCTCGGGATCAGCCTCCCCATCTTTCAAAGTGGTGAACGACTGACGCGCCAAAGCGGTCGTGGGAGTGCCATCGGCATAGCCCAAAGCGAAGAGTACATACTCGGTTTGGGGCTGGAGATTCATGTATTTGCCTGCAAAAGAAACAGTACCACGGAATAAATCGGCGGGCATATTCTCCACGATTTTGGCCACAATCTCATCGTCCGAAAGACCTGCAAAGGTCTCTGCGGGAGCCAAATCGGCATAGAACGGATCGACCACATTGGTCGCCTCGACCTTGAGGTCGGCGCCGTGGGCGGTGATGTTGTTTACCGAAAGGGTAAATGCCAAAGGTTTCACGGGTTCGGGAGGAGTTACAACGACATCATCGTCGTCGTCACAACCTGCCGCTGCGAATGACAATGCAAGCACTGTCAGCAAACTCCATAAGTAATGTTTCAGTTTCATAAAGTTTACGGTTAGAAGTGGTTAAAAAAGTTAAAAGGTTTATTGGTATTACGAATTCAAATTTAACAAATATTTCAATAAGTTATTCACCTGACAATAGTTATTTTTAGTCCATTTCCCCAAATCAGCCACTTTTCAAATCGAAAACCCTCCATCAGACACCATTTTCAACAACCTTAGGAGATTTCAAAGAAAATTTTGCATTCACTTCCGTTTTATCCGACCCTCGGTCACAGAGCCCGAAGCCAAACGCGACAACACACGCAAAGTTGTCCGATAGACGATCCCGCCATACCTATATATAAATAAGGCGGACAACCCCCTGAAAAGGGTTGTCCGCCTTAAAAATTCGCCTATAAAGGAATTAATCGAGTTGCTCGTCGTTCACATTAGGCGTTTCGTAGCTGTCGGCAGGGGTCAGGCGCTCAACCTCCTCTTCCGATAGGAACTGGTCGGGCGTGAACTCCAAGTCCATGAAGTGGCTGATCGAGAGCTGGTAGGTCGCGAAGTCGCGATCACCGCCCGTGAAGTCGCTGCGCTTAGAGTAGATGCCGTAGATACCGGTGATGTTACCCACCTCACCGTCCTTCACCACGGGCTTGTCCGAGAAACGCGAGTAGCCGCTCGTGCGTACCATATACACACCCTTGTCCGAGGTGTACTTAGCATCATCGTTGAAGGTGAAGCACACCGAACCGAAGAGGTTCACGCTGTGGTGGCTGTATGCCATGCGGTACCACGCCTTGTTCACGATGGGGCGCACATCGGTGTAGATCCAGCTCGGATAGAGCTGCTCGTATTGTCCGTTGTGCAGGAAGGGTTTCTTCACGCCGTCTTGGTTCACGACACCCGCATAGTGGCACTTGATGCCCTCGAAGCGGATCAGGCGACCGAAGTCATCGGGACACTTCAGATCGGTGAGGTAGTTGGCAGCGGTAATCACCTTGATGTCGCGACCGACCAACAAAGTAGTCTCCTCACCGGGGAACACATGGCGCTTGATCTGCGCCATCTGGTCGATGTTGGAGTTGGCATAGAACTTATGCTCGCCCACCGCATTGTAGGAATCGGTGGGGCCGTTACCAATCGACAGCATCATGCGGTAGTTGCCGATGTAGAGGTCTTTCAACTTGACATAGACCCACTGCGAGGGGATCTCAGTCTTGGCATCGTTGTAGATGCCCATGTGGTACTGCAAAAACAAGCCGTTGGTCAGGCGGATCTCGATGGCACCCGTCTCGTCCTGCAAAAAGAGCGATTTGAAGATGTTGCCCTCGCGGTCGTTCGAGATGACCTTACCCTTGATGTAAACATCGCGGTCGATCTGATACGACTTGGTGTCGCCCCAGCTGCCGTTGCTGCCCGTGTTGCTCAACGAACCGAACTTATCCATGAAAAATTCCTTTTTCAAGTCGGCGATCGAGATCTGTTCCAGATCCTTGAAGTCGGAGTCGGTCCAAACCTTGGCGGGTTCGACATAATCGAAATCGTTGTAGCAGCCCGTGAACAACGCAGCCACCACAAACATCAAAACTATCTGTAATCTTTTCATAGTCATATTCCTATTGATTCGGTTTCGGGATTAGAAACGGAAGTAAACATTCAAGTAGTAGGTCGTGCCGAGCATGTAGAAATACTTCTCGGGGAAGCGGTAGTAGTGCGTCACGGCGGGCTTACCCTCGCCCTGAGGCAGACGACCGCGGTTCATACGCATCTGCTCGTAACCGCCCGTGCGGATGTCCTGATCGTTCAAGATGTTCTTCACCTCGAGGCTGAAGCCCAAGGTGTACTTACGATGAATGTACCAGTTCTTGCCCACACTTGCGTTCACCACAGCATCGACACCCGAACGCTGTTGGTGACGGATGTCGCGCACAGCCATCAGATCGGCTGCGCCGTTGTTGTTCTTCAAGTAAGAATCTGCCGCCGTCTTGGTGCGGTAGAAGGGGTTCATCGACAGATACAGACCATCGTACATATTGCAGTCGATCGATGCGAACCAGTTTCTGCGACCACGGTAGCTCAAACCGATGTTGGCAGCCAACTGCGGTGCGCTCTCCACATTGAAATCCTTCCAATAAACCTTGTCCTGTACCAACACCTCGGCGCGGTTATCCGCCAATGAGATGAAATCGGGGTTCGAGGTGTATTGATACTTACCCCACGACAAAGCACCATTGAGCGTCAAGCCGTTGTAGATCGGGATCTCCAAGCCCAACTCCAAGCCGTAGTGGCGTTTGTCAATGCCGCTCATCGCGAAGTTCACGAAGGTCGATTCCACATCGTTATAGAACGAGATGACCTTCGACTGATCGCGCATCTCGGTGTAGAAACCCGTAATGCGGGCACGCAAGAACGGCAGATCCATGTTGTAGGTCAATTCGCCACCGAAGATCTTCTCGGTATCCAAACCGGGAGTTACTTGGTTACGCGTACGCGCCGAGACGAATGCCGAGCGGAAGGTCGGAGCATCTTGGATCATCGTAAAGGCAGCCTCCAACGAGTGCGCACGCGAGAACTTCACGCCGAAGTGCGCCTTTGCGCGGTAGGTGAAGTAGTCCAAAGTCTCCGAGTCGCCGTAGGAGTTGTCCATGAACAGACCCTTTCTCCAACGACCCTCACGCCACATGGCGGTGTAGCCTGCCTGTGCGCCCAAGTTCATCGAGAACTTGCCCCAACGGGCATCGTACTGCAACCATGCGCCCGTTTCGCGCAGGTGTGCGTAGTAGTCATACGAGATCTTATCACCCTCCTCGGCAAAACGCGCGTGGTTGTTTGCCAAGTAGTAGTCCACATCGTTCTGATAAGCCAACACGCTCGAACCCATGTCGCGCAGCGCAAACTTATCGATGTCGTACCAATAATCACCGCCCAAGAGATCCTTCACCTCATCGTAATACTCCGTGCGGTTGATGCGCAGTTTCACACCGCCCATCAATTGAGATCCGTTGCGGAAGGTGTGGCTCAAGTTTGCCACGAAGTTGTAGTCCAACTGATCGGTGTGGCGTTCCTCGACCATCACATTCGACGGACGGCGGTCGCCTGCATACTTACCCTCTGCCGTGGTGGGGTCGGGCGTATTGACATAGTTCTCTTGGTAGAAGCGATCCCACTCCATGCGACCCGTCCAGTTTTGGCGTGCCTGCTCGGCAGCCTCCACCCAGCTCATGTCGCTTTCGGGGGTTTCGCCCTGAACCATCTTGAAGATGTAGTACGACGGCAGGTTACGGTAGTAGTCGGGACGGGGATCAACGCCATCCTTCCAAGTCAAAGCCGAATAGCCGTTGTAACCGAAACGCAGGGAGGTCGAAGCCGACAAACGGGTGCGGTCGGTGATGTCCCAGTTGTAGGTCAGCATCACAATAGGCTCGTGGTTGTCTCTTACGCGCGAGTTACGCATCTTGCCGTTCTGGTAGCCCGCATTGGGGTTGTAGTAGTGGTCGCCAAAGAGCTTATAGGCCTCCTCGGTCGAAGCCTGCTGTGCACCGCGCTCGCTCGGAGCCGCCATAATGGTCAGACCCAAGCGGTGGTTGCGCTGCCAGCCCATACGCTTCTCTGCCGAGAGGAAGTAAGCGTAGGTATTGTAGTAAACGCCGTCCACATAGTCGTTACCGCCCTGACGGGTCGAGAACGAGAAGGCATACGACCAGCCGTTGTCCAACTCGCCCGAAGCATAGGAAAGCATACCGCGGAAACGATACATCGAATTGGCATTCACCATGCTGAAACGCCATCCCTTACGCATCTGCGAAGCGCGGGCGTTGATGTTGGTCATGCCGGCAATACCGCCGATACCGAAATCTGCCGACTGCAAACCCGACACGGTCTCTTGGTTGCGGGTCGCATCGTTCAGACCCGTCCACAACGACCACGGGCCAAAGCCCGTCATGGCATCGTTGAAGCGGATGCCGTTCAAGTAAATGTCTTGATACTGCGAGTCATAGCCGCGGATATTGAAACGCATCTCGCTGAATTTGTACGATGCAATGCGGCTGAACAAGTCTTTCGATGACGACAGCGATGAAGGCACCGACTGCACATCGGACTCCACATCCGAGTCAAATTCGGCGAACACCGAATCATCGATGGTGGATTGTACGCTCGGCACGAGGAACACCAAGTGGAGGTCCTTGACGATCTGATCAACACGGACTACCAACGAAAGCGGCTCATACTCAGCCGTTTCAAACAGCACCTCATAGTCACCCTTAGCGATGTTTTCGATCACGAAGCGACCCTCGTCGTCGGTTTCGATGGCGATACCCATCTTTTCGACCGACACCTTCACATGGCTCAACGCCGTGCGACCCTCACGCGAGACCACCTGTCCCTTGATACCACCCCCTTGAGCGAAAGCCTCGCCCATGAAGAGTGTGAGCAATGAGAGAAGTAAAATTCTAATCTTCATATTTTTGTGTGTTTACGATTATGCGCTATTTACCGATATAAATATATACGGGGAAGTGGTCCGAGAAACCACCTTGGAAGTTGTTGCCGATGAATGTACGCAAGGGGTAGCCCTTAAACTGACCGTCCTTGTTGATCATGTAGGGGCGTTTGAAAATCGAACCGTAGTAGTGCGACTTGGGCGAAGATTTTTGGATCTTGAGTCGTCCGGTCGATCCCGTTGCCACATTCTCCGAAACCACGATGTTGTCGAACAAGTTCCACTGATCGCGGTATGCCAATGTGCCGATGCCGTCCTTCAAGAGGTTCACAAACGGATTGTAGTAATCGCCCTCTTTCAAAGACATGATGTCGCCCTTGCCGCCCAAAACCTCCATCACGCTCGCGTCGGTGGCATCATCGTTGAAGTCACCCATCATCACGACTTTGGTCTCGGGGTTCAACGCGCGTACCGAGTCGGCAGCATGGCGCATGAGCTTGGCAGCGTGGGCACGCATTCCTTCCGAAGGACCCTTACCGCCCAAACGCGAAGGCCAGTGAGCCACCATAAAATAGAACGGCTCGCCCTCGATCTTGCCCCACATCGTCACGATGTCGCGGGTACGGAAATCGGGTTTCTCTGCCAAAGCATAGGCAATCTTCGCGCTGCCCTCCAATTGGAACACATCGGGACGATAGTAGAACGCCACATCCACGCCACGGCGGTCAGGCGAATCGTAATGCACGATGCGGTAATTAGCAGGAACCAACTTAGGCTGTGCGATCACATCCTCCAGAACCGAGCGGTTCTCGATCTCCGAAACACCGATCACAGCGGGATAGTTCTTGTCGATGCGTGCGATGTCGAAGATCACCTTCTCCAAGTTGCTCAATTTCTTGGTGTACTTGGCGGTATTCCATTTCTTGGGGCCCTGAGGCGTGAACTCAGCATCGAAGATCTCCGGATCGCGGATCGTATCGAAGAGATTCTCGAAGTTGTAGAACATCACCTTGTGGTGGGGCTTCTGCGCAAAGCCCGCAACAAGCAAGGCGATGAACAGACCACTCATCAGTAATTTTTTCATAGTTCGTTTTATTTTTAGTTTTCTCTTGTCTTTATTCTATTGGCGCACAACTCTTTATGCGCTCGTATCATTCCACCTTTCCGAAGATTAGTAGATCTTCCAATCCGAGGGGTTGTTTTGTCGTTTCACCGCCGATGCAGCATCCTGCGGGATGTTGCGGAAAAATTGGAAGCCGGTTCGCTTCTCGATTTCCTCGACCGACAGCGTATATTTTTTAAGATCAAGATGTTCTGATCCATAGTCTCGGTTTTCCATCCAAAAACCGATGGCTTGCAACTCGTTAGCCCGACATTCGGCGATCGATTTGCCGGTATTGCCCTTCGTGGTACGAAGCAACACCTTCCAACAATGCGAAGGCACAGCGATCGTATTGCCGTGGCGATCGCGCATCGTGCGCCCATCGCCGAAATAAGTACCCGTCACCACAAACAAGGTGTCGCGCACAATCTGCGAACGAACATGTCCCTCCAATTTTGCCCAATGACCGCCGTTGAAATCGTAATTCTGCGGCATCATATTCGTAGCGTAGAAGGTCATTCTGTTGGTTGCCACCGTGTTGTATCTGTCCGCCGAAGCGATCTGATGTCCGCGCACATAGCCCGATTTATACGACTCGAGGATGTACTGCTGATCGTTTTCAGGGATCACCGGCATCTGATCATTGGGATCGTAGCTCCACGCATCGGAGCGACCCACATTAGGCTGTGTGTAGCAAGTGTGTAACGGGTATGCCACCCAATGAGATACACGCTTCGATCGATCGTAGCAGATCGAATAGTTGCGCACCTTTTTCCCATTGCTCAGCTCGGTGAAGTAAGTCTTATATGTATAGGTATCATTCTGCTTATAGGAGGGTTGCTCGCCCCAAGCACGATCGTAACGCGATGATGCCGAGTAAGCCTCCTGCGTAAATTGTGCCTCAAAAGTTGCGCCTAACGCCGTGACGCGAACCTTCACCGTCCGATCAACTGACGACTTGTTTTCCGAAAAATAGACAAAGACCTCAGCGGGAATCGTGCCTTTTTTCGTGAGGGTTGTATTGCGGGCCTCAAACGAACACCAATCCCCCTCCGAGATCAGCTCCGCCTCGAACGGCACACCTTGGGGTGCAGCGATCTTGAGCCGGTTATTCTGCTTGCTGCTCGACACACGCTCTTGCAAAAATCGCACTTCGCCAACACCGCCATTGCCTTCCCATGCGCCATCATTATTTTCGGAACAGCCACCAAGAGCAAGCAGCGTCAGAGACAAAATTAAAAATTTGAAATACAGCGCAATAAAACCATTGTGCGAAAGTAAACGATTCATTTTTATTAAAATATAACTCTGATAAAACCTCAATCAAGCGACACAACGAACCCTCGTGGCAGAGGGGACATCGTCCCTTGATTTTTTAAGTAAACACTCCCCCGCCCCGTCTTCCTTTTTCAAGAAGACGGTGCGGGAATGAGTGGTTACAACATATATGGGGCTAACCCCTTGTGTTTAAATTCTTTTACTCATAGTAAACAACCATCTTTACCACACGAGCCTGAGCCGATTTACCGTCTTTATTACGATCCATGACCGTGAAGGTAAGATTGGTCGATTTGCCCGTCCACGACTTGCGATCGGCTGCCAAAGTACCCTCCGAAGCCGAACCCATCTCGTCACGCGAGCCATAGGTAAACTCGACCTTGGTGATCGTTGCACCCGTAAGGGTCATCGTGTTGTTGGCATACATGCGCACCGAGTGATCCGAACCGTAATACTTGGGAGCCAAGTTGTTCGTACCCTTGTCAAATGCGATGTGGATAGGAGCCTGCTCCAAAGTGGGAACTTCAATGTTCTCACTGCCAAGCGTAGCCATATCAAAGGTAACAATATTACCTACGCCGGGCTGGGGATCGGGCTGAGGTTCGGGCTCGGGCTCGGGGGTTACACCTCCCTCGACCTTGGCGATCTCAACGAGCATGGTCGAGATCATCGAGCCGCGGTTGGTCATACCCAAAGTATAACCCTTCACATTGACCTTCTGACCGTTCAAAGCGGGATCAACCATACCCTCGATTACATAGCCGAGCGAACCTTGGAGCGTTGTACCCTCCACAGCGATGTTGTAGTAGAAGCCATCGATAGTAAGCATACCCTCATACTCCACATACTTCACAGCGGGCGAACCTGCCTCGGCAGCAGCCTTATAAGCATCGAATGCCGCGCCGTCCATCTTCTCGGCTGCGGGCTGGGTAAACTGACCGTTCTTCACCAACGAAATGGTCGTCTGAGTTTCCTTCTTGCCGATCTGCATACGATTTGCATAAATATCGGTCGTACCCTCCACCTTCACGAAGTCGCCAATGGCGTAGTCCGTAGCGGCGTAAACCAAGATGATGCCCGTAGTATCCTGCATCAAGAAACCTCTCGAATGCTTAGCAACTACCTGACCTTCAACCGATACCAAAGCATCGGGCATACCGCCCAACACCTCGGCGATGGTGGTGCCTGCGGGCTGGGGTTCGGGATCGGGAGTCGAACCACCCTCTGCCTTCTTAACCTCTACTGCCATCGTGTTGAAGAAATCGCGGGTCTTGCCCGAAGCACCGATCGTATAGCCCTTCACAACGACCTTCTGACCGTTCAAAGAAGCATCGACAACCGAAGCGAGCGGATTCACCAAGCTGCCCTTCACAGTCGTACCCTCGAGCACGATGTTGTAGTAGGGCGAATCGGGATATTTTTGGTTGGGCTGGATGTCCAACACACCCTCATACTCAACATAGTTGATCGTATAGTCCGTGCCGTGAGCGTATGCTTCGATCTTCGCGCCGTCCCACTTTTCGGGAGCAGGCTGCGTGAACTCGCCAGCCTTCACCAAAGTTACGGTGGCTTGGCTTACTTGGAACATATCGTTATAAGCCCCCGTAGTACCCTCGACCTTCACCGTATCGCCAACATTGGCATCGGTTGCCGTGTACACATAGAGTCTGCCCGTTGCATCCTGCAACATGAAACCGCGTTGGTGCTTACCAACAATCTGTGCTTCAACCGTTGCGGGCTGACCCTGACCCAAAGCAATCACCTCGGCGATGGTCATCGAAACACCGGGCTCGGGCTGAGGCTCGGGATCTACCGATCCGCCCTCGAACTTAATCTCCTGACCGCCATTGCCTTCGGTCAAAACAACATCGTCAATAGCGAATACCGATGCCTCCAAAGCCTCGAACTTGATGTCCAAGGTCGAAGTGCCTTCGGGCAAGGTGAAGTCAGCTGCAAACTGAGTCCAGTAGGGATCGGTCTGATCGTCGCCGGCTACCTTCTTGTAGTCGATGGCTGCCGACATCGAAGTACTGTTACCCAAGGTTACGGGGAACTTCTTCACATCAAATACATTCGACTTCGCGTTGTAGTTGTAGTAGTTACCGCCGAAGGTCAAACGGAAGTTGCGCTTGCCTGCGGGCAGCGTGATCGTCTTCACGGTGATATGGGCGGGCAGTGTGCCGAAGAAAATCTTGTTGCGAGCCGAAGCATCGGGATAGTTGCCGCTCAACTTGCCCGACTGACGCGCCGACATCGACTTGGTCTCGTAAGTTACCGTAGCAACACCCGAACCCGTGTGGTTGATCCAGCAATCGCTTGCATCGAGGTAGGGCCACTTGTTGCTCTCCTTCTGAGCATCGCCCTTATCGAAGTTGTTGGCATAGATGGCATCGCCTTGGGGTTGGGGCTGGGGCTCGGGATCTACCGATCCGCCCTCGAACTTAACCTCCTGACCGCCATTGCCCTCGGTCAAAACGACATCGTCGATAGCGAATACCGATGCCTCCAAAGCCTCGAACTTGATCGTCAGCTTCGAAGTGCCCTCGGGAAGGGTTACATCGGCTGCAAACTGAGTCCAGTAAGGATCGGTCTGATCGTCACCGGCTACCTTCTTGTAGTCGATGGCTGCCGACATCGAAGTGCCGTTGCCCAAAGTTACGAGGAACTTCTTCACATCGAACACATTCGACTTCGCGTTGTAGTTGTAGTAGTTACCGCCGAAGGTAATGCGGAAATTGCGCTTGCCTGCGGGCAACTCGATGTTCTGAATCTCGAACTCGGCGGGTGTCGAGCCGAAGAAAATCTTGTTGTGAGCCGAAGCATCGGGATAGTTGCCGCTCAACTTGCCCGACTGACGCACCGATGCGCTCTTGTAAGCATAAGCCACTTGTGCCGCACCCGTACCTGCGTGGTTCATCCAGCAATCCGTCTGATCGAGATAGGGCCAACCCTTATCGCCTTTTGCTGCATCGGCCTTATCGAAGTTGTTGGCATAGATGGCATCGCCTTGGGGTTGGGGCTGGGGCTCGGGATCTACCGATCCGCCCTCGAACTTAACCTCCTGACCGCCATTGCCCTCGGTCAAAACGACATCGTCGATAGCGAATACCGATGCCTCCAAAGCCTCGAACTTGATCGTCAGCTTCGAAGTGCCCTCGGGAAGGGTTACATCGGCTGCAAACTGAGTCCAGTAAGGATCGGTCTGATCGTCACCGGCTACCTTCTTGTAGTCGATGGCTGCCGACATCGAAGTGCCGTTGCCCAAAGTTACGAGGAACTTCTTCACATCGAACACATTCGACTTCGCGTTGTAGTTGTAGTAGTTACCGCCGAAGGTAATGCGGAAATTGCGCTTGCCTGCGGGCAACTCGATGTTCTGAATCTCGAACTCGGCGGGTGTCGAGCCGAAGAAAATCTTGTTGTGAGCCGAAGCATCGGGATAGTTGCCGCTCAACTTGCCCGACTGACGCACCGATGCGCTCTTGTAAGCATAAGCCACTTGTGCCGCACCCGTACCTGCGTGGTTCATCCAGCAATCCGTCTGATCGAGATAGGGCCAACCCTTATCGCCTTTTGCTGCATCGGCCTTATCGAAGTTGTTGGCATAGATGGCATCGCCTTGGGGTTGGGGCTGAGGCTCGGGATCAACCGATCCGCCCTCGAACTCAACCTGCTGACCGCCAACGCTTTCAAAGAACTTCACATCATCGATCGAGAAACGCGACGACTCCTTGGCGATGAACTTGATCGAGAGTTTCTCGACAGGCTCCTTCAACGAGAACTTAGCCTCAAAGTGTACCCAGTTAGGACGCTGCGTCTCATCACCGCCGATCTGCTCGTAAGCAACATTCTGCGACCAGCCTGCGCCGTTACCGATCTGTACGAAGAACTTGTCGGTATAGAAGTGGTTGTCCTTCGCATCGTAGTTGAAGTAGTTACCGCCGAACTTCACCGAGAAGTTGGTCTTACCCTCCGGCAGGGTGATGTCCTTGATGACAAACTCCTGTCCGAAGAAAATCTTGTTTGAACCCGAAGCACCATCGTAGCCGCCGCTCGCACCCGAAGTACGAACCGAGCAACCCTTCTGCTCGTAAGTTACGGTTGCTGCACCCGTACCCTCTTGGTTCTGCCAAACATCGGTCTGATCGAGGTAGGGCCAACGATCATTGACCTTCTCAACGACAGCCTTGTCGAAGTTGTTGCCGTAGATCAGCTCCTCCGAGATCTGCTCGCCGTCCTTGGTCTGCGCGATCTTGATGGTCTTGGTATCAACGACCTTGTCCACGCCATAGACACGGGTCGAAACCGCCACCTTGAGCTCTGCGCTGCGGCCGCCCTCATTCTCTGCGAGCGCAGCGACACTCAAAGCAACCTTTTGGTTGCCCGTACCCTGCACCGCAGGCTGAACAGCCAACCAATCTAAGCCCTCGGCACCCGAAATCTTCCAAGCACCCGTAGTTACAATCTGGAACGATGTATCGCCGCCGTTCTCGTCGAACGACACACCCTCCTCCAAATTAGCACCCGAATCGGAGATCAGCTCCAGAGTCGGAATGTCAAAATCGACATCATCATCGTCCGTACAGCCCGTGAACGCCGTGAACGCCGTCATGAGCATCGATACGAACAACAATCGAAAAAGATGTAAATTTTTCATAAAGTTGAGTTTAAAAAGTTTATTAATGTGTTTCTCTATCGTTTGCACCTCGTTTGCAATGCGTGGGTTTTGATGCCTGCAGCCATTGCTCCCGATGCGATTTATGCGCAAAATTTTCTGCTCCGCTGCCCGATTTCGGGAAAAATACGGGAAGAAAAGACCTTTAGCCACAAATTTTTTATCAACAATTTATCAACCGACCACACGATCCGAAAGATTTCAGACAGTTTAGCCGGACAATCGAAAAAACAGCCGACAAAAGCAACGCTTCACCCATAAAACCGCAAGGTGTTATATTTCAGCAATTTACAAAACTATTCCAAAGTCAGGCAACGCAAATCACGAGACACATCGCTCGGTTTGGAGGTAGAAAGCAAAATTAGGAAAAAAAATCATGTATTGCAAATCCCCAACCCCGTTTTTCATTGCGTAACTACCACATAATAAAATGATAAGACTTATTGACAAATAACGCGGACATCACAACATCTTCGGGCGGTAAAAGAACTGCGTAACAAAATCCCCGAACAGATTTTCGGTTTGCACTGTTTGGCACAATTCTGCACTCATCTTTACCTGCATCACTTGTCAAAAAAAAGGAGCGAAAGGATCACTCCTACCGCTCCAACTATTCGACTTTTGAATATAGAAAGAAATAGACAAAATTCTCATCCAGATCCAAACTCAAACACAAATTGGCAAAGAGAGCGCCTCTCCTCTCTCAACTACTCCAAAGAATACAAATCCACCCTACCCCCTTGAAAATCAAAGCACAAAAAAAAGAGCGCGACCCGTTGGGTCGCGCTCCAATTATCGCGTGTAACGCACTATCCTAAGATTACAAAGGATTGTTCTCGGTGATAGCGGGGTTACGCTGCATCTCAGTCTTCGGGATCAAGTAAGTGAAGAACTTACCTGCGGGGTGAATCGAGCGATCCACATGGTTCTCCGAGCCCGAACGATCTACGCCTACATTGAAACGCTTGTTGGTGTAGTACTCATGACCCTCACCCCAAAGCTCGATACGGCTCTGCAAGTGAATCTCCACCATCAAAGCATCGCCCGTCTTGGTCGATTTCTTGTAGCCCTTATCACGCTTCGATACCAATTCGTACAAAGTGTTCTGAGCTGCGCTGTAATCGCCCTTGGCAGCCTCAGCCTCAGCCTTCAAGAGGTAAGCCTCCGACAAACGGAAGTAAACCTCGTCAGCCTCATACGAAGGAACAGCAAACTTGGTGTTTACATACTTCGGGAAGATCATCTTGTTGTCGTGCGCAGCATCAACAACATCATTTGTCATGAAGTTCTTCTTACGATAGTCCGTATTAGGAATCTCATCATAGAGCTGCTGATCGATGCAGATGAAGTAACCACCACCCTGCTCCGAAGCATAGCCCGAACCCGTGGGAGAGATGAACGAAGCGAATGCTGACACACCCTGAGTGGTGTTCTGCGTCCAACGATACGACATCAAAGCCTCCGGAAGATCGGCGATCTGGAAACCGTTACCGACGGGCTGACGATCCTTGTCGATAGTCGTCACATAATCAGCCTCCGACATCAAGTGATAACCGGCACCGATGACTGCCTCTGCAGCCTTGATTGCGTCGTCATACTTATCCCAAGTCAAAGCAGCACGCGCCAACAGCAAGTTAGCGATCGACTGGTCAATATCCTCGACCTCAGCCAAGGGATCGTAACCAACCAAGTCATAAAGACGGACAGCCTCCTTCAAGTCATTTACGGCCTGTTCAAACGACTCGTCCGAAGTAGCACGGGGACCGGCAGGCTGACCCTCATAGGTGTAGATAGGCACACCGAGTTTCTCCTTACCGCCATAAGTGTAGTCATCCTGGAACAAGGTCATCAAGTAGTAGTAACCCATTCCACGGAAGGTAAGTGCCAAAGCCTTGTAGCTCAACACCTTCTTCGAAGACTCGGTCAAAGTACCGGCCTCATCGATCTCGGGAATAGAGCTCAAGATCTGGTTCGACATATAGATCAAACCATAGTAGTAACCCCACTTACCGCCTGCGAAACCGTCCGTATCACCACGAAGGTTCAAGAACTGATACTCAGACTTGTAGTAGTTGGTGGTATTGTAGAGTACCATATCGTTACCCTGCAAATCCATGGGGAAATGAGCCAATTTGTAGCCGCGCATAGTACCGACGATGTTCTGTGCAAAAGAACCAAGTACCTCATCGGGGTGATCCTTGATGTACTCCTGCATCATCTCATCGGTATAGGTACCACCCTGCGGATCGAAATCGAGCTCGCAAGAGGTCGTGGTCAATGCCAACGCAGCCGTTGCAATATACAATAATATTTTTTTCATATTCAGTAACTGATTTTAGGATTACAAGTTAAGAGTTACACCGAAAGTAAAGGTTCTGGGCTGACGGAATGCCAAGAACTCCGAAGAACCACCGTTCATACGGGGATCGAAACCGTCATAAACCGACTTCATCCACAGGTTGTCACCCGAGAAGAAGATTCGCATCGACTCTACATGGAACTTGCGCGTCCACTTCTGAGGCAGCGTGTAACCGATGTTCACGGTCTTCAAGAAGAAGTACGAAGCATCACGCAACGAAGCATCGGTCGAGCGGAAATTCCACTCAGCGTTCGACTGAGCCTTGGGGAAGGTTGCACCCGGATTCTGAGGAGTCCAAGTGTTGCGAACCAAGTCCTGCGAAATGTTGAAACCGAAACGGTTGGGGCTGTACAACTCCATAGCCGAACTATCCATCTGGATACCACCGATCTGGTATGCGCAAACCAACATCAGGTCGAGACCCTTCCAACGGAACGAAGTACGGATACCACCGGTTACATCAGGCATCTGATCACCGATCTCATAGAACGAACCTTCGTTGTAGTCGTAGGTGCGCTCAACGCCCAATACGCGCTCGCCGATCACCTTGCCGTTCTCGTCCGTAATATCCTCGGTTACATTCTTCCAGAAAGTCTCACGACCGTTCTGAGGATCTACACCGGCATATTTCTTCATGTACCAGTTACGGTAGGGCTTGTTCTTACCACGCAGGTAGGGACCATCGTGGAAGTTACCGTTCAAACGGGGATCAACTGCGATGTCAGCGGGGAACTCCTTCAAGAAAGTGCTTGCCATTGCGCCGTTGACCGACAGATTCCAGTAAACATTCTGGGTCTTGATGATGTCTACGCCCAACTCAAACTCGAAACCGTTGTTAGCCAAGATACCGACATTCTCCAGACGCGACGACAAACCGGTCGAAGGAGCGGTAGGACGATTCCAGATCAAGTCATGAGTACGACGGGTATAAACATCCAAAGTACCGTTGAAGCGGTTCCAGAAGCGGAAATCAACACCCAAGTCAAACTGGTAAACCTTCTCCCAAGTAAGGTCGCGGTAACCCGGAGCCCCCTTAGCCAAAGCGATCTGACCGTTTACATCGCCGATACCCCACATCGTGGTGTAAGCATACGAACCATACTCGTGACCGGTAACACCATAGTTGGCACGCAGCTTCAAGGTGTTGATCCAGCGGTGAGGTTTCAACCAAGACTCCTGCTCCATGTTCCAAGCACCGCCGACAGACCAGAAGTGACCCCAACGGTTGTACTTGTACGACGAAGAACCGTCATAACGATAAGAAACCGATACATTGTAACGACCATCGTAAGCGTAGTTCACACGGGTGAAGTAACCCTCCGATGCCGAACGACCCTTCGACGAAGAAGCCGTACCGTTGTTAGCAATGGCATTGTTCAACTCGGGGATACCCGGGTAGAACATATTCTTATTCGAAGCCGACAACGAAGTCGACTCATCCTTCGAATACTCGTGACCTACCAAGATGTTCACATCGTGCTTCTGAGCGAACAAGTGGTGGTAGTTCAACATCTGTTGCGTAGTGATACGAATACCGGTGCTTGCCGACTTGTTGATGATACCGTTATACTCGGGCTGGGCAAACTGACCATACTCGTTGTTCATCAACAAAGTCTTCGAGTTGCGGATATTCTGCATGGTGAAGTTGAAGGTGAACTTGAAGTCCTTCAAGAAGGTGATGTCAGCGTAAGCCGAAGTCAAGATCTCATCAACAACAGCATTGTGAATGTTGCGGCTGATTACATCCATAGGAGCAGCACCCGCAGCAATCGTCTTGTGGATCGCAGACTCGGTTGAACCCATGGGCGACAAAGTCGTACCGTTACCGGTCTCGAGCATGTACGAACCATCGGGGTTCAGACGGCGGTTACCATCCAAATCGTATGCGTAGTAAGGAACCAAAGGCATCAACCAGTTGATCCACAAGTTGGGG
>SAMEA104404097__coassemble_1470_pt1 | contig 19481 bp, 15 predicted proteins | sample SAMEA104404097__metabat2_high_PE_016 | metagenome-assembled genome bin SAMEA104404097 (sample SAMEA104404097) | Balaenoptera acutorostrata | reverse complement strand
CACCCCCAAGCCCCCGCCTTGGCGGGGGATGTGCAGTCGCGTTTCGGGAGGACATTGCGGAGCAGCACCCTTATCTTGCTAATTGAAAAATCTTCCGAAAATATTATCCGCCCTACCGAAGACCGATATAAAAAAATACTCGGGCTCGTTCGTGCTCCGGGGGTTTTCGCATTGGGACGGTTGCCCTGCCGAAGCCCGTGATGTTTTAAAGAATGATCTGATTATTCCGAAGAAGCCCTCCCCCAAAAACGATTTCTCAAAGAAGAAAACCCCAAATCTTTACGCCGACAATTCAACGACAAAACGGTTATTGCGGACTGTTGCATTGATTTTAAAGTGGTTATGTTCGCAAATCTCGCGCACAATAGCCAACCCGATACCATTTGAATTGTGGCAATGCCGATTTCTGTTGTACCGCTTAAACCAATCTTCCCCATTGGCCAGTTCTGCCTCCTGACAATCATTCTCGATCACCAAAGATCTTTCGGTAGTTACAATACGGATATTTCCCTTCGCGACATTATGTTTCACCGCATTCGACAAAAGGTTATTCACCAAGATTTCCGCCAACAACGAATGAAGTTCCACCACAAAAGGCGTTGCGAGATCCTTCGTAACGCTGATCTCCCTCAACTGAAGATACTCTTCAAAATCAGACAAATACTTATCGACATAATGCACCAGATCAATCGTTTCCTTCTCGTAGAAACGATCGTTGCTGATGCGGGCAATGATCAACAGACTCTGATTGAATTGCGTCATACGCCGCAACGCATCGTGCATCTCCGACACGGCGATCATCTGTTCGTCGGTATTACAGATCTGCTCCAAGCGTTCGAGTTTCATGCGGATGACCGCGAGCGGCGTTTGCAACTCATGGGAAGTGTTCTCGATGAGTTCCTTCAATGAACCATAGCCATAGTGCATCCGATAAAACAATTCGTAGATTCCATCGTGCAACTCGTCAAATTCATCAATATCCGAATCGAGGAATTTTTGGGGCGCATCGTGTCGGAAATTATAGGTCTTGATCTTATGGAGGATCTCGTGGAGCGGTTTGAGCTGGTGGCGCATATAATGCAACGCCAGAAACGAAACCGCCACAATCAGCACAAAAAACCCGATCGACACCACGCTAACCGACAGCAGCAACTCATCCTCCTCCAAAGCCGGAAGTCCCAATGTCACCATAAAATGCTTGCTGCGGGTCGAAACCGGGAAGTGCATCACGCGGTACACGACCGGATCATCCGGCTCAAAAGGATTGATAAGCACCGTATCGCGGATCACCGAAGGAACTGGAATCGGATTTCGGATCGGTTCTTCATCAATACGCAGATGACTGTAGCTGAGCTCGATTCTGTCTAATGTGCTGTCGCATTGTTGGGCGTAGAGTTCAATATCTGACCGACACTCGTCCAACAGATCATCGGTGATGCTGTGGCTGTATATCGAATAGGTCATATACTGCAAAAGTGCCACAACGAGCACCACAATAATCAGCGCGCTAAGCCAAAAATTGCGGTATTTGGTTCCCAAATCCATAGTCAGAGGTTATCGTGTTTCTCCTACAAATTTATAGCCTACGCTATATATCGTGCGGATGTAGGACCCGATCCCGAACTGATCCATCTTGTGGCGCATATTGCGGATGTGGGTATAGATGAAATCGAACGAGTCGGCGGTGATTCCCATCGAATCGCCCCACAGATGTTCGACAATACTCTCCTTCGACAACACGCGTCCCTTGTTGGTCACGAAATAAAGCAACAGATCAAATTCTTTGGGTGTGAGCGGCAACTCGTTCTTGCCTACGAACACGCGCCGTCCGTCGGGATAGATCCTCATTTTCCCCACAACAAGTTCCTGCAACCCGCCGAAGCACCGACGGCGAATAACGGCTCTCAACCGCGAATTGAGTTCCGCCAAGCTGAAGGGTTTTGCCAAATAATCGTCTGCGCCCGAATCCAAACCGTCAATTTTTTCCTCGGTCGATCCTTTGGCTGAAATCACAATCACGCTCATCGGCAGATTGCGTTGTTTGACTTGACGGATCAGATCCAATCCATCTCCATCGGGGAGCATCAAATCGACAATCATACAATCGTAGGTATAGACCGCAAGTTTCTGCTCGGCAGCATTGAAAGTATCGACCGCCTCGACCGTATAATGTTCCGATTTAAAGAAATCAGCAAGTTCTCGAAGGATGGAATATTCATCCTCCACAATTAATAAATTCATAGTGTAGTTGTGTGTGTGCAAACAAAATTAGAAAATAAATTTTAAGATCCAAGAAGTAAAATACTATATTTCACTTTTTAAGAATTTGTTTAGAATTATTTTGTTGTTTTGCATTTGAAATATTTTTTTCACTAAAAACACACTATTATGAAACAAATTAAATTGTATTTGTTTGCACTCGTTGCCATGAGTTTGTTCATGGTGGCTTGTAGTGATGATGACGACAATCAGAATCTCCCCGGCACAGGTCTTCCTTCGGTTCAAACCCAATCGGCTTTCAACCGCGACTACCCCGGTGCAACCGATGTGCGTTGGGCTCAAAAACGCGGCTACGATGTAGCCTATTTCAACTTACCCGCCACCCGCGTGGCTACGGCTACCGAGCAGCACAGCGCATGGTACAACACCCAATCGAAGCGTACCTATGCCAAGTATGAACTTTCGTTGGAGGAGCTCAAGCAGGAAGCACCCGCCGTTGTCGATGCTTGGGAGGCATCGACCTACAAGACCGAGGGCTACGAATTGGACGACATCGACAAGAAGGAGTACAACAACGGCATGGAGCCGACCTACAAGCTCGAAGTCGAGAAGGGCGACATCGAATACGAATTGGAGTATGCCGCCGACGGAACCTTGCTTTCCGCCAAGCAGGACATCGATGCCGATGACGACGATCAGGAGGATGAGCCCGCTCCCGAAGAGATCTTGGACTTCCTGCAATTCAACCTGCCCAATGCGCAGATCTTGGATGTCGATTTTGAGGACGATGAGAACGAAACGCCCCACTTCGAGGTTGAGATCTCGATTTTGCGCGATGGCAAACGCATCGAAGCCGAGGTGATCTTCGCCGAGAACCATGAGTTCAAGGCAATCATCGAAGAGATCGATGACGATGATTTCGAAGATACGGCAATCCTGCCCGAAGCGGTTTACGCCAAGGCTGTGGAATTGGCACAGCAGGTAGAGAAGGGCGAGATTGACAAGATCCTCAAGGTCTACACTTCGATCGAGGCATTCAACAACGCCGAAGATCCTTACTACTGCATCGTAATCGAAGGCGAAGATGCCCAAGGTGAAGAAATCGAATCCTTTTTCATGGTAAATAAGGTGGGCGAAATCATCCGATAGGTGATTTTGCCATGCGGTCTGCCTTGAAAAGCGAGTAAGATTGGTGCAGATGGCAGGCTGCAAAAACACGCCGCCGATTTGGAGAAAAAGTCCGAATCAGCGGCGTTTTTTGTCTATATACTTTGGCGAGGACTACACCTCCCGACTTTGCGGGTTCACAAACAGCTACTCGCTTCCCTGCCCTACTCTACGGCTTTACCAACGGGTGTGTTTTCCCGCATTCCTAATTACCCCCTCTGCCGCCATCTTACGCAAACAGCTCGGGGAACAAACGACACCCGCACACACAAAGGGGCGCAATCTGCAGCTGCAGATTGCGCCCCTTCTTAAAACGCGTTATGCCCACCCCAAGGCAGCGGGGTGGGCATAACTCCGGCAAATACCAATCTCTATTTTGTTTTGCTTTTGTCTTGATTACAGACGGACTGCCACATCATCCATTGCGAAGTAAGCAGGGGTCAGCATACCGTATGCGTTAGCCTCCGAGCTGACCATATTGAACTTGATCATGAAGACCTTGCCCAACGACGAAAGGTCCATCATCGTCCAATCCGTCACATGAACACCGTTCTCGACCATCGGGAACTCCACCTGACCGGTTACCTTACCCATATCGTCGATACCTACGGCAATGATTTTCACGAAACCGTCCTTACCCATGGGCTTAGTCATCGAGTCGCCATTGATTACGCTGTTATACATATAGGTAGTCGGGCAAACATACATGTGATCCACCACGCGGCATACGCCATCGGCGAAATAAATGTGAGGCAGGAACTCGGTATTCTCATAGTCGGCGGGAACGGGCAGCGATCCGAAGTTGATTGCAAAGTTCTTCGAGCCGTTATGACCGCCCTTAGCGTTGTAAACCGAAAGTTGAGTATCGGGGCTGCCCTTCTTGAGATCCATCTCGATGTAGTTCGAAATAGCATGACCTCCATTCCAAAATGCAACGCCCATACCCCACTGCGAGGGACAAAGTTCCGAGATCAGCTCGGTGTTACCTTCGTCCCACCACATATACGACTCTGCCATCGAACCATAGAGCAAGTCGCCGTTGTTCTGCTTCGAGTCGATGATCGACGACCAATCGTTTGCGCCCATGAAGTTGCCCGAACCTTTGTAGTCGGCATCCTCAAAAGTCAGCACCTTGCCAACCATAACGCGCATCTTCAAGATCTTGCTCTGACCGGCTTTCGATACGATGTGCATCGCAACATCGCCTGCGAACTCTGCACCGGCAGCAGCCTCGGCGGGAGCGGTGATCGTCAGCATATTCTTAGCGTAAGAAGCCTTCCATCCATCGGGCTTCACAAACATGTAGTCCTCAACATTGGTAGCAACAACCTTAACCGATTTGGTCTCCTCGAAGTTGAAGATCATCGAAGGATCGCCCTCGAACGCAACGCTGAACTCAACCTCGCGAGCGACAACAAACTGCGTGCCGTCTGCCAAGGTGAATACTACAAAGTTGGGATCGGTCGTATCAACGCTCTGGAAGAACGAATCGCCGTTCTGACCCTCGGCACGGATGCCGGTCGAAGTCCAGTCAATGCCGCCGTTTACCGAAATCTCCCATTCCTTGGTTTCGGGATTGATGCGCACCTCGGGAGCGACAGCATCAGCGCCGTTCTGACCATTCTGTCCGTCTTGACCATTTGCGCCATCAACACCTTGAGCCTTAACCTTCTGACCCTCGCCATCGAGCAACCAATCGCCGTTGATCGTCCAGTAGTAGATGCCGTCAGCATCCTTCTTCACCGAAATCTCGGGAGTGATGCCGTTCTGACCGTTTGCGCCATTCTGTCCGTCCTTGCCGTTCACAATCTCGGCAGTCTCGCCGTTCGAGAACTTGATGGTGTAACCATTGGCGGTTTTCTTCACCTCGGTGATGGTTACATTGTTCTTCTGTGCATCGATCACCTTCTGCAAAGCATCGATGTTGGCGTTTGCCGCATCAACCGCTTTCTCCAAAAGCTCCACACGATTGTCGAGACCCTCGACAGCCGACCACAAGTCATCATCATCGTAATCGCAGCTCCACAAAGCCGAGCCCATCAAGAGGACTGCAAAAAGAGTAAATAATTTTTTCATCAGAGTTATTGTTAAATTAAAAAAAATCCGTGCTTTCCTCTGCGGAAAACACGGTTATCATACTTACCAAAACAGATTGATGTGGGTTGGGGAAATCGCCCGAAACACACTCCAAGCAAGGATTTCTTACTTGAAAATTTCAGACACAGCCTAATTTAATAAGCCCTGCCAAGTAAGCCAAATTTCAAGACCCACACTCAGCGCATCTCAAGCCAAGCCGTAAGACCTTCACTCGCTCCACTAATTGGCAGCCCCTCTGTTTTGATCTGTGACCCGTAGTCCCGCAGGTTGAAATCAATTTATACGCACATTAGGCAGGTCTTCTGACTTGTTCCGCTCCACGCCTTCCCAACCGATCGATAAGGTCAGTGGCTTGTGTGAAACGCTCCCACCAAACGCGAGAGGATGAACTCACAGCAACGGGTATTGTCGCAGATTCGCACTGCGTTCCCTCTTGCACACCGCATCGGCGGCGGCAAATACCTTTGTGCCTTGCAAATATAGAGAATAAAAATGAATTACGGAGAAAAAACCGAAAAAAAATCGGATATGTGCCAATTACATCAACGGAGCGAACAATCGCATGAACGACTCCGCCCATCGTCTGAGGCGCGGACGGTGAAACCACTCGCCCAATGTAACCTCGGGTGCCACCAGCATATCGCGGCGGTAGATCTCCAACATCCGCGCCGCAAATTCGCGATCATAAATAAAGGTATTGATCTCGAAATTATGTTCAAAACTGCGAAAATCCATGTTCGCCGATCCCGCCACCACCAAATCGTCATCAATCAACATGAGCTTCGAATGGAGGAATCCGCCCGTGTAGAAATGCACCTTCACCCCTGCCTTCATCATGTCGTCGAGAAACGAATGCGAGCAGAGATTCACCGACCGCACATCCGACCGCGCGGGGAGCATCAGCCGCACATCGACCCCCGCAAGAGCCGCCTCTTGAAGCGACGAGTTGATCATTTCAGAGGGAAGGTAATAAGGGGTCTGAATCCATATTCGTCGGCGTGCCTGCGCAATGGCGTAACTGTCCGCCTGCAACAACACGCGCCACTTGCCCAACGGACCACCAGCAACAACTTGCATGATGCCCTCGCCGAACGACTCGGTTTCAGGATAGTAGGCGGCATCATCGACGAACATATCGTGCTTGGTCGTCACGGACCAATCGCTCAAAAATACGGATTGCAAGCCCGCCACACCGCGCCCCTCGACCTTGAAGTGGGTGTCGCGCCACATTCCGATGTCGTTGCCCCTGACATAGCGGTCGGCGATGTTCATCCCGCCGAAAAAGCCCACACGCCCGTCTATAACCACGATTTTGCGGTGGTTACGGTAGTTGAATTTCGAGGTCAGCATCGGGAAGCGCACATGCAGAAACGCCTGAACCTCGATGCCCTCGCGGCGCATACCCTCGAAAAATTCCTTCGGGTTGCCATACGACCCCACATCATCGTAGAGGATGCGCACCTCAACGCCCTCATGTGCCTTCGCGACCAAGAGATCGCGCAGGGCGCGCCCCGTCTCATCATCGCAAAAAATGTAGTATTGGATGTGGATGTGGTGCTTCGCGCGGCGCACCTCCTCCATAAGTGCCTCCATCTTGGTGCGCCCCGAGATGTAGGGCGTGAGCCGACTGCCCTGCAACGGCAGGGCGTGGGCGGTGTTCGTCAGCAAGTTACAAAGGGTGCGATGGTGCTCGGGCACGGCAACATCTTCGCCCGCCGACTCGCGCAGCTGCATGGTGATGCGCTTACGCATACGGCGCGAGAGGATGCGCTGTTTCGACAAATTTTGACCAAAGAAGAAGTAGAAAATCAGCCCCACACCGGGAGCCAGAGTCAAGACCAAGATCCACGGCACGGTCTTGAGCGGATTGCGGTTCTCGGTCACGATCACCACAATGATCCCCACGATCGTGAGCGAGTAAATCACCCAAAACAATATGCTGAAAAATGCTCCCATAATCCGATTGTCTTGATGTTATACGCCCTCGCCAATCGCGCGCAATGCGCTCCGAATCAGCTATTTGGGAAACTCCACGCCATAGAACAGATGCTCCACGCCGCGCATGAAATTACGCTTCGCCAAGTCGGGCGAATAGATATAAAGGTCGATCGTAACGACCCGATTCGTGCGGGTGTCGAGCGTGGAATAGCTCACGAAGGGGCCTCCCATGTAGTCGCCCTCCACATCCCAAAATCCGCGCAACTCGCACCACAGCCGCCCCTCCATGCGGAACATACGGTACTGCGGGGGGAACATTTTGGAGGTCGTCATATACGATCCGTCACGAGGTCCCGGGATCTGCGCCGCAAATCGGTTACGCGCATCAAGCAGGGCTTCCGCCGAAAGGGACTGCTTGCCCTCATAGGGGTAAGTATAGATCATAAATCCTTGGCTTGCAGATGGATATTCCTTGCGCGCCCACATAAAGTCGGCGGTTTTGTCGGCGGTGAAATAGCCCGTGGGCACGGGCATCCTAAAGCCGAACAGCTCGGTGATGTCCTTCTCGACATTGTCCGATTTGAAGCGGCGCGCAGCCTTCAAGGCGCGGTCGCGCTCGGCATTCTCAAATGCCTGCACCAACTCCTTGCGGTGCTCCGACACATAAGCCGTAAGCGAAGCAGCATCGGGGGCTTGGAGCGTAATGAACAACTGCGGGGCAGCGTTCACATCGTGCTGAAGCGCAGCCTTCGCCTCGGCAACCGAGGGATCAACCACCACGCGCAGGACATTGCGGTGGGCGGCGATCATGTCGCGGAATCCTTCGGGCAGAATGCGCAGAACATCGAAAAGCGGCTCACGCTGCGGCAGATAGTCCACGGGGGCACACAGCACCGCGCGCAACGAATCGCCCGCTTCGCCCTGCCACAAATCTTGATCGCAGACCACAATCATCTCATAAGGCGTACCTTGCGAAGTATATTCCGAGGCAGACATCAGCGAAGAAAACGCATCACACGAAACCGACAGAAACGACACGCCCGCCACGACGAGCGAAAGAATCCAATTTTTCATGATCAAACCTTTTAATTTTCACAAATATATATATTTATTCTGAAAACGCGCAAAAATTAACTATTTTTGCACCTCAAAGCCTATGCGTTTAAAACCACCGAAAATAATCCGACGACTGATGCCGGATCTGATCTGGGAAATCGACGACAAAGAGGGCGTATTCCTCACCTTCGACGACGGCCCCACCCCCGGTATCACCGAATGGATTCTCGCCACATTGGACAAATACGATGCCAAGGCGACCTTCTTCGTGTTGGGCAAGAATGTGGAGATGTACCCCGACCTCTATCAGCGTATCTTGGATGCGGGGCATCGCGTCGGCAATCACACCTACTCCCACCAAAGGGGCTGGGCGATGAGTCTGGAGCGTTATACGGAAGATGTAGACTTCGCCAACGACCTCATAAACAGCGATTTGTTCCGTCCGCCCTACGCGCTGATCACTCCCGCACAAGCCCGTTGTTTGGGACAACGCTACAAGTTGGTGATGTGGGACATCATCTCGCGCGACTACAACCGCAAACTCTCGCCGAGAACCTGTTTGAGGAATGTGTCGAAGTACCTCGAACCGGGGTCGATCGTGGTGTTCCACGACTCGGTGAAAGCCTTCCGCAATATGCGCTACGCCCTGCCGCGCACCTTGGAAAAAATCCGCGAGATGGGACTCAAGTGCAAAGCCATCGAACTATAAACCTCGGATTTTCACCTCTTAACGCCGCTTCGGCGCGCGGTTTTGAGGGCTTAAAGTTGGGCGTTTGGGAAAAAATTCATAACTTTGCGGTCGCAAAATAGTAAATTTTAAACAAATATAATCATAACTCTATTATGGCAACAACAGCAGACATCAAGATCGGTATGTGCATCGAGCTCGAAGGCAAGACCTACCAGATCGTAGACTTTCAGCATGTTAAACCCGGTAAGGGTCCCGCATTCGTGCGTACCAAACTCAAGAACCTCGAGAACGGTCGTGTCTTGGACAACACTTTCTCGTCGGGTGTGAAGATTGAGCCGGTTCGCGTGGAGCGCCGTCCCTATCAGTTCACCTACGAGGACGACTTAGGTATGCACTTCATGCACACCGAGACCTTCGAGGAGATCAACATCGACAAGAACCTGATCGAGAACTGGGACTTGATGACCGATGGTCAGATCGTGGAGGTTATGTTCCACACCGAGAAGGAGATGGTTCTTTCGGCTGAGTTGCCCCCGATCGTGGATATGGAAGTTACTTACACCGAGCCGGGTATCAAGGGCGATACGGCATCGACCAACTCGCTGAAACCCGCTACGGTAAACACCGGTGCAACGGTTCGCGTGCCTTTGTTCATCAACACGGGCGACAAGATCCGCGTAGATACCCGCACCCGCGAATACTACGAGCGTATTAAATAATCAATGCTCTATTTGAGATTTTGTTTCGGCGACCCTTCGGGGTCGCTTTTTTTTACACCTATATATAATATCGCAAAGAGGAAAGCCTCAACAACATTAAAAGATTTAAGCCGAAGGAAAACGCCCGAAGGTGTGCGCTGAAGATCGTTGCGCCGAAGGTAGATGCGCCGAAGGTTTGAACTCGGGTTGGGCGGGGTGAATTGGTGGGGAAAAGCTCCGCAGGAGTTGGTGGTTTTGCAGGGTGTGGTGTTGATCAAACACAGTTTGAGCATAAGCCACGACACGCAAACCGCCAAAAATTTTCTGAAAGAAAATTTCCCCACCAATTCACCCCGTCCACCCCGCCCAATCCACCTACAGTTCGGGGATCGCCGTGCGGCAAGGGGCAGGAGCACCTGCCCCGATGAGCACAGTCCCCGCATGGCGTATAGATCACAAAAAAAGGATGACCCCGAAGGATCATCCTTTTAATAGGTTGCGAAAAATCGCAATTACTTGAGCAACGATTCCGCCAAGTCGGTAACAGCCTCCGAAGACATAAGTCCGGTGATGGGCTGTTCAAGGATCTTGCCGTCTTTGGTGATGGTTACATAAGAAGGTAACGAGAGGTTCTGCAAACCATAGAGCTTCGAGAATGCGGCGTGTGCATTGGAGCAAGCCTGATCATCGAGGTAGTAGAAATCCACCTTGCCCGAGAATTGCTTTGCCACGGCATCCATCACGGGGTGCATTTTGTGGCAGTTGCTGCACCACTCTGCGCCGAAGTCGAGGATCACGGGGCGCTCGCCGAGGAACTTAGTCATGGAGGGATCTGCGGTGAGGTCGAACACAAGTTTGTCGAACTCCTCGTTGGTGATGTCGCGGATGCCGACTACGGGCTGGGGTGCGGGAGCATCGCCTGCGAGGTCTGCAAAGATCTCACGCACAGCATCTTCCGACATCAGACCCGAGAAAGGCTCTGCAACAACAACACCTTCCTCCGTGATGGTTACATAGGAGGGCAAAGAAAGGTTTTTCAAACCATAGTAAGCGGCAAATGCCTGATGTACCTCGGGGCAGTTCTCCTCGGTAACATAGTAAGCATCAACCGCGCCGAAGAACTCGCCTGCGATTTTCTCGATCACGGGGTGCATCTTGTGGCAGTTGCTGCACCACTCGGCACCGAAGTCGAGGAATACGGGGCGGCTGCCCTTGAAATCTTTGAGTTCGGGATCAGCCAAGACATCGAAAACCTTGACTTTAAAATCCTCGGAGGTGATTTCCTCCAAACCCTCAAAGTCGGGAATATCGGGAGTAAAGTCACCGCGACCGTCATCCTCGCCCTCGCACGACACCAAAGCCGTCGAAAGAGCTACAGCCGACAAAATGACCCAAAATAAATTCTTTAATTTCATAAAAACGATTAGTTATAAAGTTGGTGTTTAGAACGACAAAGTCATCATGAGGTTAGCACCCGTGTAGGAAGGTTGCTTGCGGCATACACCGCCCGAGCAAACATAACCATCGCGGTTACGACCATAGTTCAACTGCAGACGCACGAACGAGTGTGTGTAGCTGAAACCTGCGGCGTAGTAGTGGATGCGGTAGTCGTGGTCGGGGTTGCCGTGATTGTACATATCGCTGACATAGATCGTCCATTTCGGAGCGAACGACAGCTCGACCAAACCCGACATCCAGTCCTTACCCTCGTGGGTGAGGTCATCAACCTCCTTCGAGAAACGATACTGCAACTCGACACGCAGAGCGGTCTTGGGCGTAAACTTGTAGAGGAAGTCGCCGACAACGATGTGTGCCAACTCGGTCTTGAGGTGCTCGCCGTGAACCAGACTGCGCTCCTGCATCGAGTAGAAGAGGTTCATCTTGAACTTACGCGAGATCTGCTTCTCCATGTCGGCGGTGAACTCACGCAACAACAACTCGCCTGCACGCACGCGGCTGCCGCCCTCCTGCAAACCATAGTAGGTTGCGAAGTTGGCGTGGAGCTTCATACCGCGGCGACCGCCGAGCGCCGTACCGCGCTTCACATGATAGAAGACATCAATCTGACCGCCGATCTCTCCGGGAACATTCTTGATGAAACCCGTCTCACCCAACATCGGCGAGTAGGGGTTCAAGTTAGCCAATACATAGGTGTGCTGCAACGACTGCGCGGGGATGTAGTTGTAGATGTTGTTTGCCATCTTTTTCGACAGATAAGGCATTACATCGGTGTACATCCACTCCATGCGGCGACCCGTTGCCATGATGCCCAAGCCGTTGTTGTTGTAGCCCAACTCCAACTGCTGTGCATTACCGCGGCGGCGCTTGAAGTTCTGACCGTCCTTCCAGTAGTTGTCGCCGTTATCGACATACTCGGCCTTAGCCAAGAAGCCGCCAACCTCGTAGTTCAAACGACCCGACCAGCCCAAGGTGTTGGTCGGAACGATGTCGTTGCCCTCGATCTTGGTATGGCGGTTCAAAATCGAACCCTCCAACGCCAAAGTCGAGTTGTCGGCGTGCCACAGCTCCGACAGACGCAGACTTGCATCGAATCCCAAGAACGAAGTGTCGGTATTGTACGACATACCCATACGGGGTGTTCCCCAAAACGCCTTCAATGCCAAGACATTCTTGAGGTTGTAGGTAACACGCGCACCCAACAAGGCGTTGTTCACACCCAAGGCGCGGTCCTCGAACGCACGGAACAGAAGACCCGAACCGAACTGATCGTAGAAAGTACCGCCCGTGATCGAGTAATTCTTATCCGCCCACTGCACATAGAAGTTGGTCATGTTGATCGAGTGGTAGTGAGCGATGTCCTCATAGCCGAACAGCGAGGGGAAGTAGCCCTCGGCCTGCAAACCTGCCGAGAAACGACCCTTGATGTAGTCGGCCTTCAAGAAGTTGTTCGAACCGAAGTGGTCGCGAGGAACCTTCTGGTTGGGCACTTCCGAGTCTTTCTCATAATAGATGGTGTTGGTCTCGAAGCTACCCGTCAGGGAGCCCCAATCCTTCTTCTTTTTGCCGCCATCGTTCTGGGCAAAACCATTAACCGCCATCAAAGAGAGGGCGGTTAATGTCAAAATTTTACTGAATTTCATTTCTAAGAATTAATTCGGGGATGATTACTGCAATTTAAGCACCTGCTGGAAGAGTTCTGCCTCCGAACCGGGCGTGTAACCCATGTGCGAATAAACGATCTTGCCGTTCTTGTCGAGCACAAATGCCATCGGGGTGAGGTTCACATTCATACCGCGCTTGAGGTCTTGGTTCTTGTCGTAGAGGTCGATGAAATCGGTCCAACCCGAGCCATTGACCATAGCCTTGGCCTTCGAAGCCGAACGGCTGTCGTCCACCGATACGATCACCACGCGGAACTTGGCCTGATCCTGCCAATCGATCAATTGGTCGTTGATGGCAACCAACTCCTTGACACAAGGTTTGCAGGTCGAAGCCCAAAACGAAAGGATGATCGGGGTTTTGCCGTCGATGAGCGACGAAGTCGAAATCATCTGACCCTTACCATTTTCAATTTGTACATTGGGCAACTGCTGTGCCGACACCATGGTAGCAACACCCAACAGGGCAACTACCGTCAAAAATAATTTCTTGATCATAATTGTATGTAGTTTTTAGTTTATACTCAACGACAAATATAGGAATAAAATGAGGAACTCAGCAACATTTCGGCGGATTTTCGCTCATTTCCCCCAATTTTGCCTCTTCCGGCGGTTTATTCCTTAATAAATACCGAAGAATCACCGTAACTCAGGAAACGGAAATCGTGGCTGAGGGCGTAGTCGTAAATGCGCCGCCAATCCTCCCCGACAAACGCCGACACCAACAAAAGGAGGGTCGATTTGGGCTGGTGGAAATTCGTCACGATGTTCTTGACGATGCGAAACTCATAGCCCAACGGCGTGATCATGATCTGCGTCGATGCCTTCATGCGGTCGATGTCCTCCTTTGCCATGTAATCGCCGAGGATTTCCAACGCCTCGCGACCCGTGAAATCGACGGGGAGGTCATACAATTCCCATTGTCCCACAGCGCGTGCCACCTCCGGCGCGCCCAAAGTGCGGATGCGCCACGCCAAGGCGGGCAACGACTCCAAGGTGCGCACCGATGTGGTGCCCACAGCCGTGATGTGTCCGTAGTTGCGGAGCAATTTTTCTACCGTTTCGCGATGTACCTCAAAATGCTCGGTGTGCATCGGGTGTTCGGCAGCATTTTCCGCCTTGACCGGAAGGAATGTCCCCGCGCCGACATGGAGGGTAACTTCCTCAAAATCAAAGCCGCGCGATTTCATATCGGCGATGAGTGCAGGCGTGAAATGCAGACCCGCCGTGGGGGCTGCCACCGACCCCTCGTACTTTGAATAGACGGTTTGGTAGCGCGTGTAATCGATCTCTTGGCTCTCGCGATTCAAATAGGGCGGAATAGGGATCTTGCCCAAATGCTCCAAGAGCTGTCCGAATGTAAGATCGACCGCCCACTCGAAGCGCACGATCTGTTCGCGCCCGTTCTCCGTCAGGCGGTAGGCTCTGAGAACCTCCTCTTTGCCCTCATAGTCGAATCGGATCTCGACCGCGCCCTCCTTCCATTTCTTCAATCCGCCCACGATGCACGACCACTCGCACACACCTTTCACCGCGAAAGCCCGCTCATAATCAGCCGGCTCATGGGGTTCCAAGCAAAATACCTCAATGCGCGCGCCCGAAGGTTTGTGCATGATGATGCGCGCGCGGATCACCTTGGCGTTGTTGAACACCAACAGATTGCCCGCGGGCAGCACATCGCCCAAATCGCGGAAATGTCGCTCGCGGATTTCGCCCCCTCGCCAGATCAAAAGCTTCGATGAAGAACGCTCTTCCAAGGGAAATTTGGCGATTCTTTCGTCGGGAAGCGGATAATTAAAGTCATTTATGTCTATATGTCGTTCCATTTTTCGTAAATTTATGGTGCAAAATTACTATTTTTTGTAACTTTGCGATGCTTAATCCAGTAAAATTATGAAGACCGACTTTTTAGTCATCGGTTCCGGCGCGGCAGGCTTATGCTTCGCGCTCAAAGCCGCAGCTCACGGCCATGTCACCATCGTGACAAAAGGCGAGATGAATGAATGCAATACCAATTACGCCCAAGGCGGTATCTGTTCGGTAACTTATGCTCCCGATACATTCGAGAAGCACATCCACGATACATTGGTTTGCGGTGCAGGCAAGTGCGATCGTGAGGCTGTCGAACTTGTGGTCAAGCGCGCTCCCGAACTCATCGAAGATCTGATCGAGTGGGGAACCCGTTTCGACAAGACACCCGACGGGCGCTTCGAGTTGAACCGCGAAGGCGGACACTCCGAACACCGCATCCTTCACCACGAAGACCTCACAGGCGCAGAAATCGAACGCGCCCTGATCCACGAAGTCAAATCCAACCCCAACATCACGGTCTTGGAACGCCACTTCGCCATCGACCTTCTCACACAACACCATTTGGGTGAGTTCGTCACGCGCCACTCGCGCGGTCTGGCGTGCTTCGGTGCCTATGTGCTCAACATCGACACCAACGAGATCGAGACCATGTTGGCGAAGTTCACGATCGTTGCAACGGGCGGCTGCGGCAACATCTATTCGCGCACCTCGAACCCCGTGGTTGCCACGGGCGACGGTATCGCGATGTGCCACCGCGCCAAGGCAATGACCGAAAATATGGAGTTCATCCAGTTCCACCCCACCACGCTCTACAACCCCGGCGAGAAACCCTCGTTCCTCATCACCGAGGCAATGCGCGGCTTCGGCGCGATCCTGCGACTGAAGAACGGCGAGGAATTTATGGACAAGTACCACCCCATGCGCTCGCTCGCACCGCGTGATGTCGTGGCCCGCGCCATCCACCACGAATTGGCAAAGACGGGCGATGAGTTCGTTTACTTAGATGTGACGCACAAAGATCCCGATGCCATCCGCAGCCACTTCCCCAACATCTACGAGAAGTGCCTTTCGATCGGCATCGACATCACCAAGGACTGGATTCCCGTAACCCCCGCGGCGCACTACTGCTGTGGCGGTGTGAAGGTCGATCGCAACGGCATGACCTCCGTCAAGCGCCTTTACGCATTGGGCGAAACCTCGTGCACGGGACTTCACGGCGGTAACCGCTTGGCATCGAACTCCTTGATCGAGGCTTTGGTTTATGCCGATCAGGCTGCGCGCCACGCCATCGAAGCCCTGCCCAAGGTCGAGATCCAAGAGGGCATTCCCGATTGGGACTTCGAGGGCACGACCCACGCCGAGGAGATGCTGATGATCCTCCAGTCGCAGCGCGAGATGCAGTCGCTCATGTCGAACTATGTGGGCATCGTTCGCTCGAATCTGTCGCTCAAACGCGCCATGCGCCGCTTGGCAATCATCTTCGAGGAGACCGAGGAACTCTACAACAAGACCAAGCCCAACCGCGAAATCTGCGAGTTGCGCAACATGATCGCCACGGCATACCTCGTGATCAAGCAGGGTCGCGAATTGAAGGAATCGGTCGGCTGCCACTACAATGTAGACTACCCCAAAGGCGAATAACACCTGACATAAACAACACCCGAAGCCCTTCCCGCAGGAGGAGCTTCGGGTGCTCATTTACACGATATTAGAAAAATTTAACACCCATAGAAATTCAGGAATCGTTCCATGACACTCAACGAAGAAATTTTGCGCCGCCGCACCTTTGCGGTCATCGCACACCCCGATGCGGGTAAAACCACACTCACCGAGAAATTGCTGTTGTTCGGCGGTGCGATCCATGTCGCCGGCGCTGTGAAGAGCAACAAAATCAAGAAAGGGGCTACCTCCGACTTCATGGAAATCGAACGCCAGAGAGGTATTTCGGTTGCCACTTCGGTCATGGGATTCGAATACAACGGCGTGAAAATCAACATCCTCGACACACCCGGTCACCAAGACTTCGCCGAGGATACCTACCGCACGCTGTCGGCTGTCGATTCGGTAATCATTGTGATCGACGGCGCAAAGGGTGTCGAGACCCAGACCCGCAAACTGATGGAGGTCTGCCGTATGCGCAACACCCCCGTGATGGTGTTCATCAACAAGTTGGACCGCCCCGCAAAGGATCCGTTCGAGCTGTTGGACGAGGTCGAGCGCGAACTTCAGATCCGCGTGCGCCCCTTGGCATTCCCCATCGCGAGCGGCCCCGATTTCAAGGGCGTGTACAACCTCTATGAGAAAAATCTCACGCTGTTCACGACCATCGACCGACAGACGACCAACGCATCGAAGGTCGAGATCTCCGACTTGGCTTCGGGCGAAATCGATGAGCTGATCGGCGCGAAATTCGCCAACCAGCTCCGCAGCGATGTCGAGTTAGTCGAGGGCGTTTACGATGAGTTCGACCGCACGGAATACCTCGCAGGTCACCTTGCGCCCGTATTCTTCGGATCGGCGGTGAATAACTTCGGCGTGAAGGAGCTGTTGGAGTGCTTCCTCAATATCGCCCCCTCGCCCCGCGCCGCCCACACCGAAACGCGCGATGTGGAGCCCGCGGAGCAGAAAATGACGGGCTTCGTATTCAAGATCCACGCCAACATGGACCCCAACCACCGCGACCGCATCGCATTTATGAAGATCTGTTCGGGCGTGTTCGAGCGCAACAAGAACTACCTCCATGTGCGCAGCGGCAAACAACAGAAGTTCTCCGCGCCGACGGCATTTATGGCGGAGAAAAAGTCGGTGATCGACTTCGCCTATCCGGGCGACATCGTGGGTCTGCACGACACGGGCAACTTCAAGATCGGCGACACCTTCACCGAGGGCGAGAAGCTCCGCTTCACGGGTATTCCCTCGTTCTCGCCCGAGCAGTTCCGCTACATCGAGAACGCCGACCCGATGAAGTTCAAGCAACTTTCCAAGGGTATCGACCAGCTGATGGATGAGGGCGTGGCACAGCTGTTCACCTCGTCGCTCAATGGTCGCAAGATCATCGGCACGGTGGGCGCGCTTCAGTTCGAGGTCATCCAATACCGCTTGGAGCACGAATATAACGCCTCGTGCCGCTGGGAGCCGATTTCGATCTACAAAGCCTGCTGGATCGACTCCGACAACGCCGAGCAATTGGCCGACTTCAAACGCCGCAAGCACACCAACATGGCAGTCGACAAGCACGGACGCGATGTCTTCTTGGCAGACACGAGCTACGCCTTGGCTTTGGCGCAGGAGAATTTCAAGGATATCCGCTTCCACTTCACCTCGGAGTTCTAAACCTTCGGGATATTTAAATCTAAAAAGTCGATCCGTTCGCTTCGGATCGACCTTTTTTGTATCCTTTTATCCCGCTGCTATAGTGGTATATCATATACAGAAATACCTGTTTTTGAATTTGCCACAGTTTAGCGCATCTCAAGCCCTTATGTGTTTAGGTATTATTCCCGCCACTTCATAAGTGCATTTTATCGTTTGAAATTCGAACAGATTTTTGTAAATTTAAGGACTAAAAACAACTATGGATTCCGCAGTACAAACTTTCCTCGCGCTGTCCGACCAAATCGAGCGAGTGCGCGAGGACTTTCCCTATTCATTCAACCTCTTGGATGCCGTCCACGAAACCGGTCACAGCCGCATCCTATGCGACCTGTTGAACCTGCACCGCCACGGACATTACCCAATCTTGGAAAGTTTCCTCGCGCTTTGTCGCGCCCACAACCCCAACTTCCCGATGCAGATCGACCGCCCTCAAATTGCCCCCGAGGTAGCAAACATCGACATTCTGATCGAAGACACCACCTACGCCATCATCAACGAAAACAAGGCAAACGATGCTATCGACCAACCCGCACAACTCGGGCGCTACATCCAATTTGTACGCAATCGGCGTACCTTGAACAAAGGCGGCTACACAGATGCACAAATCTTCGTGATCTACCTGCCATCGGGCGATTGGAAAGATCCCTCCGACGAAAGTTGGCTCGGAGAAAAAGAAAAATTCGCACCGCGCTACCTCAAACTCTCCTATGAAAAGGACTTGTTGGATTGGATGAAACTCGGACTTCTCCCCGCCATTCCTCCCACGGAGGAACAACTCCAAATGAGTCTTAAAATATACATCGACCATTGGGAAGGTCGCACTAAAACCTGTCAAAAAGAAAAGCCATGAACAACAAAATCGAACAAACCCTCGCCGAAGCATTAGGCATAACAGACAAATCAAGCCCCGCTGACAACTTTACCGAAATCACGAACCACATTAACGAACTGAACGAAATTCTCTCTCAAATGAGCACCCTCCGCAACAAATACCGAACGGTGGTCTTTTCAGAATGGGAAGAAAATCTTCGAAAATCATTTCCTCGATAAGCTGCTATAGAGAAAGTTCCACAACGCACCAATATTTAGAAGTCGATCTGAACTGGGGCAAGCCAAGGCTGTATGCCGCCCTCGAAATCGGAAGCGAAGACCAATCGACATCGGACTACGCACAAGCCTAAACGACTGTGCCCACAACATCTTCCCGACCGAAGAAATCAACAAAACCTTAAAGAGTAGAAATGTAGTAAAGAGGGCTCACCCGACAAACCATGGGGATTAAGCATATAACTTACACAATCTAAAGAG
>SAMEA104404097__coassemble_1464_pt1 | contig 19531 bp, 18 predicted proteins | sample SAMEA104404097__metabat2_high_PE_016 | metagenome-assembled genome bin SAMEA104404097 (sample SAMEA104404097) | Balaenoptera acutorostrata | reverse complement strand
AGGGTGCAAAGACCGCTACCATCAAGGTTCGTCAGAACGCCAAGGGTGAGAATCCTCAGCCTTCAAACTTCGACATCTCGATCGAGGGTGTTTTCGATGCTTCGACTTACTCCATCATCTTCACTTCAAAGTGCTTGACCTACGATGCTGTATCGGCTAAGGGTTTGGTTAGCGCAAAGACGGTGATCGACGACTTGCTCCAGCAGGGTGCTACTTTGGAGCAGATTATGGATCAAAACGGTAACGAGTTCGTTCCCGATTTGATGGTTATGTTGAACAGCGATGAGGGTTGCGCAATGCCCTTTGGCATTGAATCGGGTATTGTTCCCAACTCGACTATGGTGATGGTTCTCGACGCACGCAACGCTGACGATGTGCGCATTGTCAAGAAGGCAGAAGCTACTTTCGAGGCAGGTTCAGCACGCGCTCCCGAAGTGAAGTTGAGCAACAACTATAATGGCGCAAAAGCCGTTGCAACGGTTGAGATCCAATGCTTGACTCAAGATGCTGCTTACTTCAAATTATTCCCCGGCGATGCTGATGAGGTAGACAAGATCCTCTCGCAAGAGAGTGCTACTCTTGAGAAGTTGATGGAGTTTAATGGTGAGGTGCTCAATCCCGAATCGATCAATGGTCAAGCTTTGATCATGGAGTTCGGCGAAAAAGAGAATCTCCACATCGGTATGAACTTTACTTGTATCGTTGATGTACGCAACATCGAGGGTGGTCGTACCGTTAAGCGTGCCGACACCTTGTTCGGTAGCGAGGATACGGGTACTGCTCCCGTAATCGAGATCGAGACTTGGTGCTTCCGTGAGAACAAAGAGGCAAACTTCCGCATGAAGTGTACTTCGCACGATGCAACGGAGGCCCGCCACATCATCGCTCCAACCGAGCAGTTCGCTGCGGTTGAAGGTCAGTCGTTGGAGGAGATTATGAACAATCCTTCGTTCTATCCCATCCCTGACACATCGTGGATTGGAGACTTTAATAAAGATGGTGGTTTGGTCTATGGTTGGCAAGGTGAACCGGGTCAGGTGATCACTTGTATCTTGGAGGCAGGCAACGCAGCAGGCAAGTCGTATAAGCGTGCCGAGCAGGAAATTGAAGGTGCCGGAAGTATGGATGACAGCAAGATCGAGATCACCTTGGAGGGTCGCTATAACGGCATGGCTAAGGAATTAGTCTTCAACACCGAGTGTACAACGAAGAACGCTTACGAAGCCGGCTATATCTTTATGACCACCGAGGAGGTTGAATCGCACTTGAATAAGGGCAAGGATTTGTTTGACATCGTTTATAATTTTGGCGATGGCATCTGGCAAGACAACTTGAAAATGTTCAACAACGGCGGTATTGAACTGAAGTTCGGCGACAAGACCGATGGTATGACCTATTCGTTGCTCGTTTATGGTATAACCGCAAGTGGTGTCCGCGATTTGAAGCGCGCTGACCTGCTCTATGGAGCAGAGGCTGCTGCTCAGCATGGTGATATGAAGGTTCGTTTTTGGGCAGGAGCCGGTAATGGTATGGGAGGCAACTACGACTATGAGTTGTGGTACGATGCTATGTGCGAGACCAAGAATGTGGATGAGGCTTGGATTTTCCATGCCGACTTCGATTGGTTCGAGCAGGAGATTGCTACCAAAAGCGAGCAGACGATTCTCGATGAGAACCTCAGAGATGTATATAAGATGAAGGCTTCGTGGGTGAAGGATATGAATAACTACGGCGGTAAGCACTACATTGATGTGATGCCCAACCAAAAGAAGGCATTCCTTTTGAAAGTTTCTAACGCCGATGGCGTGAAGTTCCTGCGTGCCGAAGCAACTTCGTATCCTCAAGGTCAAGGTCCTCAGCCCGGTGATGGTCCCGTAGTTGAGTTTGAGTCGTACTACAAGGCTCCCGATTTGACATCAGAGATGAAGTGTCTGTCGGCTGACGCTACTTTCGCAAGCTACTTTATGGGTCCGAGAAACTATGTTGATGACATGCTCAACGGTGGTATGAAGCTCGAGGATATTATGAACCCCATGTTCCACATGGCTGTTGGTTTGAGCAACTGGGATAATGGTATGGATCTGTTCAATAGCACAGGCTTCTCGCTCAGCCAAAACATGGACGGCTATGTCGCTCAGTTCGGCACGGAATATGCCACTATCGTTTACGCTGTAAACGACAAGGGTTACACCATCGAACGCCGCAATGTGTCGCTCAAAGAGGAAGGCAAAGCTCAACCCAAGAACTATGTTTCGTTGCCTTACTCGATGAACACCGAAATCGCTCAGATCAGCAAGTGGGCTTTGAATGATGCAAAACAGCACAACATGCACACGCCGAACTGCACAGAGGTAGACACTACGATCGCAAAGAATCATGTGAAGGAAGTTGCTGCCCCCGCAGGCAAAGCCGTGTTGAAGAACATCGAGCAGAAAGCTGAGGCAAAGAAGGGTATTGCTCTTATGGAGCTCCAAACCAAGGCTGCTTTAAACTTCACCGCAGCAGTTCAGGTTGAGCCCGAGGCTCGCAAGTCGGTTCGCACACTGCCTTGCTTGTTCATGTAATTGAACAAAACACCTTAAAAATTGGGGCTGGTCTTTGGATCAGCCCTTTTTGTTTGCTTTTGTCGGTCGGGAACGGCTGACATGAGCATGGACATAAAAAAACACCTCATCACAACGGATGAGGTGTTTTTAAGTGAAGGTCTATATTAAAATAAGGTGTCGTTTTGATTGGGAGTCGTAAATCCCAAATGACGATAGGCAAGTTCTGTCACTTCGCGACCGCGAGGGGTGCGCTTCAAGAAGCCTTCTTTGATCAAGAAGGGTTCGTAGACCTCCTCGATCGTACCGCCATCTTCACCCACAGCCGTGGCCACGGTATTGAGCCCCACGGGACCGCCCTTGAATTTTTCAATGATCGTGCCGAGGATCTTGTTATCCATACTGTCCAAACCGCGCGAATCAATGTTCAATGCCGAGAGCGCAATACGGGTAATCCCAAGATTGATGTGTCCTTCGCCCTTCACCATCGCGAAGTCGCGCACACGGCGAAGCAGGGCGTTGGCAATTCGCGGCGTACCGCGCGAGCGCATAGCCACCTCCAAAGCAGCCTCATCATCAATGGTAACATCGAGGATGCGTGCCGATCGCTTCACAATCCGCGCCAACACCGAAGAATCGTAATACTCCAAGTGGCACGAAATGCCGAAACGCGCACGGAGCGGAGAGGTCAAAAGACCGCTGCGGGTCGTAGCCCCGATCAAGGTAAACGGCGCAAGTTCAATCTGAATCGAGCGCGCTGAAGGACCTTTGTCCAAAACGATGTCGATCTTATAATCCTCCATCGCCGAATAGAGGTACTCCTCGACAATGGGGCTCAGGCGGTGGATCTCATCGATAAAAAGCACATCGCCCGGATTGAGATTCGTAAGCAGACCCGCCAAATCGCCCGGCTTATCCAACACGGGACCCGATGTAACGCGCAATTCGGCGCCCATCTCGTTGGCGATGATATTGGCGAGGGTGGTTTTGCCCAAGCCCGGAGGCCCGTGCAAGAGCACATGGTCGAGCGAGTCGCCACGCATCAACGCCGCCTTAATGAATATGCGGAGGTTCTCGACAATCTTATCCTGACCCGAGAAATTCTCCAATTCCTGCGGACGGATCTTATTTTCAAATTCGAGATCGCTCTCTGTGTTTCTAACTATTGACATAAGGCAAAGATACGAATTTTCGGGTGAAATATGCCCTTAATCCCGAAATAATGGTTAATTTTGTTGTATGAACATTCTTTTGATCCTTCTTATTTTGGCGGGCATCGGGGCTGTGGCTTTCGCGATGCTCTACATGGGTGCGCGGGGCGAGGTTCAGCGCATCAGCAATGAAAACCAAGCGCTTAAAGCGGAATTGGATGAGGCACGCACAGCACGGGAAAAGTCTGAAAAAGAACAGGCTTCGGTCGTGGCTTTACACAATGCCTTGGCCGCGCAACTCAATGATACACAGCATAACCTTGAGGCGTTACGCGAGGAGCATCTTCGCCAAACCGAAGCATTAGCTTCTTCAAGAGCAGAGATCCGCACCCTGCGCGAGCAGAATGCAGCCGACCGCAAGGTACGCGAGGAGGAGCGCACCAAGCAGGAGGAGCAGTTCCGACAGCAATTCAAACTCATTGCCAACGAGGTACTCGGCGAGCAGACCGCCCACTTCAAGAAGACCAACGAGGAATCGATGGACACTTTGCTCCGTCCGTTCCGCGACAACATCACCGATTTCCGCCGCCGCGTGGAGGAGATCTACTCCAAGCAAAACGAACAACGCGGTGAATTGAAAAACGAGTTGCAACAGCTCATGAATCTGAACCGCCGCATCACCGATGAGACCACTAACCTCACCAATGCCTTGAAGGGCAATTCAAAGGTTCAGGGCGATTGGGGCGAGATGTTGCTCGAGACGATCCTCGACAGTTCGTCACTCATCAAAGGCATCCACTACGAAACGCAACACAACCTCAAGGATGAGCAGGGGCACAACCTGCGCCCCGATGTGGTGCTGAACCTCCCGGAGGACAAACACATCATCATCGATTCGAAGGTGTCGCTCACGGCGTTTGTGAATTACACCGCGGCGGAAGATCCCGCCGAGCGCAGCCGCTTTCTCAAGGCACACATCGAATCGGTGCGCAACCATGTGGCGGAGCTTGCGCCGAAGAAATACCAAAAGCGGATCAATTCGTTGGAGTTCGTGATCATGTTCGTGGCGAACGAACCCGCATTCCTCACCGCCCTGCAAAACGATCAGACAATCTGGTCGGATGCCTACGCAAAGCAGGTCATTATCTCATCGCCGACCAACCTGTTCGCCCTGCTGAAGATGGTGGCGGATATGTGGCGCGTGTACGATCAGAACGCCAACACCAAGAAAATTGCCGAAGAAGCAGAAAAATTATACAACAAAGCCGTTGGATTCACCCAAGCGTTGGAGGAGGTCGGCAAGGGGCTTGACACGGCGCGCGCAGCCTACGACACGGCACACAAACGCCTTTCATCGGGCAGGGGCTGCATGGTGAGTATCGGCGAGAACCTGCGCCGCATTGCGCGCATCGACAACGGGAAGCGTTTCAGCGACAAGATGTTGGAAAACATCGAAGAAGAAGAGGGAAGAAACACCTTATTAGAATCTGATTCACAAGAAGATACACAAGAATAGTCATGCAGGAAACAGAACGCATTTTTCAGTTGGTGATTCATCTGCCGTCGGTAAGTTTGACGGCGTTTGCCCCGCAGGAGTCGGGCGCGATGTCGGCGGGCGGAGCATTCCGCGACTTTCTCTTTCACAAAACGCGGATTGCCGATGTGCTGAAGGAGGTGCGCGCATCGGCATACGGCGCGGACTTGAGGCGCATCGTACTGAATTTCCACATCACGCCCTTGGCGGAGGATTTGCAGGATGTGCGCCCGATGAGCGATTTTCGCAAGCGCGATCATGCCGTGGAGGTCGGGATCGTGGTGGAGCGGGAGTTCTTTGCTTGGTCGTTGGAGGAGCGCCGCGCATGGGTGATCGATCGCATCTTGGAGCGCGTGGAAGCCTTGCGCTCGCTCGTCGCTCGACGCAAATTGGACACGCGGTTTGATGCCTTGATCGGCGATCTTCGCGCAGCTTTGGCTTAGTTTTTCTTCTTGAACGAGAAGTATTTAGCCGCCAAGAAACTGTAAATGGTAACTAAAAGGGTAGTGAGCAATTTCGAGGGCGTGGGCCATACTCCGCACAGCTCCACAAAGAATTTCATGCCCGCGTATGTGAGGAGCAACGAACCTCCGATAGACAAAACATAGCGCATGAATTGGGTGCGCCGTCTGAGGTCAGATTCTTGGAACACCACATGGCGATTGAGCCAAAATCCATTGAAAGTCGTTAAGGGGAACACCAAGATCAGCGCAGCAATGTGTGGCGACAACACCACAAATCCCAAATCGAAATACCTTTCGGGCGTAACTACGAATTGGTGCGCCACGAAGTAAAGCAGCGGATCAAGCACAATGAAATTCAGTCCTCCACACGCCGCATAATGAAACATTTGTCGCGTGAAAATTCGCGCGACAAATGGAAAATAAAACAAATCAATCAGTCTTATAATCAGCGTTGAGAGCTTCATCAGCGTGCCGTATAAACCCACATTTCGGTGTATTCCTTTTGATGCACGCGCTGGAACTCCTGACACAAGTCCTTATCATCGGATTCAAACGCCGAAACCAACAAGTTGCGCCCCCACTTATAGATGCCGATCTTCCAATCGGGGTGATTCGCCAACGCCGTAGTGATCGTGCGCTCGGCATTGCTCTTCGATCCGAACACGCCCAACACGACATAATTGCGTTTCGACACGCGCTCGGCAGGAGCTTCGATCGATCCCGCAGCCGCAGCAGGGATTGCAACCACCTGAGCAGGAGTTTGTGATTCAACGACTTGCGCCGCATCTTGCTCCAGCAAAGAATCGGCAGGCGAGATGACCGCCGCAGCCGTAGAATCCGACTTCGGGACAAGGGGCTGTTCAGCAGGTTGCTGCACCTCAACGGGTTTCTCAACTGCAACATTCTGAACCACCTCTGTCTTTGGGAAAAATTGATCCCGATTCGTTGTAAGGTAGTATCCGCCGAATCCCAATCCGCAGAGGATCGCACCGACCCCGCACCAAATCACCCAGTCCGCCGAAGCATGGCGTTTGAGTTTGACAGGGGCTGTGCCCTGCGGATTCAATCGCGCAAGGAACTGCTCATCGGTGCGGAACAATCCGTTTTGCAACTTGCCGACCCCAGCGATCTCCATCACGCCCTCGGCTTGATAGACCTGTGTGAGCCATCGAAGGTAGATCTCATCGGCAGCAGCCACATCGCATTTGGCAGCCTCCGTGATGAAGGTTGCCAACCTTTTGCCCTGCTCCTTCTTCGTGAAAACCACTTGTCGGAAGGGGGGCTTGAGGGTATTGCGTGCGATTTTCTCTGCGGGCTTGCGCTCCACGACGAGCGAGCCGATCTCGGGCAGGAACACTTCGCCGCGCTCTGCCAAGATATTGCCAATCATCAGATTGACCTGATCTACCATCGGATAGTTGCTCATTACTTATGCTTGTTAAACGATGCGTGATTCTTGTGTTTCTTCTCACCTTCGGTGTGTACCTCCTGCGGCTTAACCTCGGCGTGTTGCTTGCGGATGATCATATAAATGCCCACGATGATGAACGGAACACTCAACCATTGACCCAAGTCGAGCATCATGCCATTTTCAAATGATTCTTGGTTTGCCTTGATGAACTCGATGAAGAAACGCGTGAGGAAGATGCCGATCAAACCCCAGCCGAACATCAAGCCCGGACGGCGGCGTCCCCAATCCTTCTTATAGTAGAAGTAGAGCATCAACCCGCCCGTGATGATGTAGCACAGAGCCTCGTAGATCTGTGTGGGATGCACCGCAGCGGGAGCAAACTCCGTCAGCCACTTATGCGACATAGGGAACTTGAAGCCCCACGGCAGGGTGGTTGTCGTACCAAAAATCTCGGAGTTAATCAGATTACCGAAACGCACCAAGGCTCCGCCCAAAGTTACGCCGGGGATGATGCGATCCAACATCCACAGATAGGGCAGTTTATTCTTGCGTGCGCACATCCAAAGACCGAACAAAAGACCGATCGCCGCACCATGGCTCGCCATACCGCCGTCACGGAATCCCGTGATGATCGTGAGCGGATCAGACAAATAGCCCACGGGATCATAGAACAAGCAATGACCCAAGCGCGAGCCGATCACCGTAGATAATGCACCATAGAGGAACACCGATTCCGCAACTTTGGGATCGATGCCCTCATGCTTACAAAAGAGTTCGTAGAACTTGGAACCCAAGATGATTGCCAAAGCCCACATCAAACCGTAGTAGCGGATTTCAAGCGACCCGATCGAAAACATCACGGGATCGACATTCCACTCCACGATCATAGGAAGAATAGCCATATAAATAATGAATCTAAAAAAAATTACTTTACTTTATTGAAGTCGATCTTCTTCAAAGTGAATGCGAAGATCGTACCCTTGTCCAACTCGCTGCGCACGGTGACTTTCTCGCCATGAGCCTCGATGATGTGCTTCACGATTGCCAAGCCCAAGCCCGTGCCGCCTTGTTCACGCGAACGGCCTTTGTCGGTACGGTAGAAACGCTCGAAGATACGCGGCAGGTCGCCTTGAGCGATACCTTGACCGTTATCCTCGACCTCAACCAAGATCTTATCCAACATATCGCGGAAACGGATGCGGGTCAAACCGCCTTCCTTACCATAGCGGATTGAATTGATAATCAAATTGATGAACACCTGACCGATGTAATGCTTATCCGCCTCGACCCAGAACGAAGAAGGCAGTGAATCGGCACCCTTGACCGAAATCTTGATGTGTTTCTTATCGGCTTCGATCTCCGACTGCTCGGCGATCTCGGCTGCCAAAGCAACGATGTCAAAATGATCTGTCCCCAATTTATTCATGCTGGTCTCCAAGCGCGAAATGGTGTCGAGGTCGTTCACGATATTGATCAGTCTGTCGATGCTCTTCTCGGCACGCTCCAAGAACTTGCGGTTGATGAGTTCGTCCTCCAAACCGCCGTCCAACAAAGTCGAGATGTAGCCTTGGATATTGAAGATCGGGGTCTTCAACTCGTGTGCCACATTACCCAAGTATTGTTTGCGGAAACGCTCGGTTTCCTTGAGCTTGGCGATCTCGCGGTCGTTCATATCTGCCCACTCGGTGAGTTCTTCGCCCACATTTTCGACCTTCTTATCCTTCAGTTCATCGGTGATCTCCTTGGTGTGGACATTACGCGAAAGCACGATCGAATAGATCGGGCGCAGTTTATAAGCCACATACTTGCGGATGATACCGAGTGAAGTCAAAGCCACCAACAAGAAAGTTCCGACTGCCAAGCAAAGTGCGATCCACCATACTTGACCCGAAAGAGCGGTCGATACGCCCACGATAATCGCAGAGAGGAGGGCTATGAGCAACGATGCCGCCTCCTTGGTTTTAATATAGATCATAGGTTTTAGTATTTTTTATTTCGTGTAATTGGTCATCAGTCGTGCAATGTATTTGCCGATGATGTCAAATTCGATGTTCACCACCGAACCGACCTCGATACGACAAAAGTTGGTATGCTCAAATGTGTAAGGGATGATCGACACGCGGAAAGAGTTCTGCATCGAATCGCACACCGTAAGGCTCACACCATTGACCGTCACCGAACCTTTATTGACGGTACAAAAGCCTTCACCCATGGGCTCGTATTCGAATGTGAAGTTCCAGCTGCCGTCGGCATCTTCCTTGCGGACGCAGACTGCAGTCTGATCGACATGCCCCTGCACGATGTGTCCGTCGAGCAGGGCATCGGGTCTCATCGAACGCTCCACATTCACCAGATCGCCGACCTTCCACAGCCCCAAGTTGCTCTTGTCGAGCGTCTCTTTCATGGCTGTCACGGTGTAGGTGTCGCCTTCGATTTTCACGACCGTCAAGCATACGCCGTTATGGGCGATGCTTTGATCGATCGATAATTCCTCCGTGAAGTCGGCACGGAGCGTAAAGTCTTTATTTTGTCTGTCGCTATGCACAGCCACCACTTGGGCCATGCGTTCTACAATTCCGGAAAACATATATAAATGAATCGATTCTTATAATTAATTTACAAAAATAGCATTAAATTAATTAATAATCAATTTTCCGACCAATTTATATATATTCATAATGTCTGCAACATCGATCGTCACATCGTCGTAATTCTCACGATCACCCGCCACCAAGCGCAAACGCTCCTCATTATCAGTAATCCTCACGGTTCGCAGCAAGCCCATACGCGGGGTGCGCACCAAATAAATCTCACCGGGAATGATGTCCTCGCGGGTGACCGTCTGGAACAAAACGACCGTTTCAGGGGGGATCACACTCCCCATGGCGCGTCCCGTATAGCACATTGCAAAGTCGCACTTCTGAATCATCGGCAACAAAATGTAACTTTCGGGCTCCAACGACGAGAGTTTTGCGATATTTTTCTCGGGATCGCAATGATGGTAGGGGATTTGTGTGCCGCGCAACTTAGTGTCGGTAAACATCTGCCCCTCACCCGTCAATAACCATAATTTGTCGATCTGCGGAAACTTCGTGACGATGCGCTCAGCCACATCAAGAGAAATACCGTTGTTACCACGCTTGATCTGATAGAGATTCTCCCCACGAGCAAGACCAATGTGGCGGGCGAAATAGTTGATGGACATGTTTGCCCACTTGATAATTGCCTCAATTCTTTGCCAGTTGTCCTGTTTTTCCTTCATTTCCTATTGAATTTAAAATATTTTTTGCATCTTTGCAGTCCGGTCCCGTAGTTTAATGGATAGAATACAAGATTCCGGTTCTTACGATATGGGTTCGATTCCCGTCGGGATCACTTCGAAATGCAGACTTTTCTTCGTTGAAAGGTCTGCATTTTTTTGTTGTCGTTTCAGACTTGTATTCCGATCCTCACCCAAAACAAAAAAAACCTCAATCCCCCCCCCGCGGAAAGATCCGGAAATCGGCCGATAAAACAGAAAACCCAAAATCCGTATTTCCCATTATACAGGCTGTAAAGGTTATAATTTAAAGTCATTTGTTACATATATATGACCTTACAGCGCATTTCCCGTCCGTCAGCAAGTACAAAACAAAGATAACGCAAAAACTTTGAACTGCAACAGCCCGAACCGCAAAATAAAATAATAAATGTAAAATAAGTCCGATTCAGTCCCTATTTGAATAACATTCGGTTGTTTTTATACTCTTTTTAGTTTGGTATATAATACATCAGTTGATTCGGACAATAGTATTTTCGCATTCTAAATATATAACGGAAATTTATCGCGGAAAGTATAGCGTGTGCCACACCCAATATAAAATAAAGAGCAAATCGGGCTTTAAAGGCCGTGAGGGGCTAAAAAGTTTCCGAAAAATTTAGACAATCTGCAAAAAAGGAGTATCTTTGTTCTAATGAAAAAACCTAAAACTATGCAACGCATCATAGCACCTTCGGTGCTTTCGGCCGATTTCGGCCATCTGGAACGAGACATCCTCATGCTCAACGAGAGCCGTGCCGAGTGGATCCACATCGATGTGATGGACGGCGTATTTGTGCCCAACATCTCGTTTGGTTTCCCCGTGATGAAACCCATCCGCAAGGCTTCGCCCAAATTTATGGATACACACTTGATGATTGTCGATCCCGAGAAATATGTTGAACGATTCGTCGAAGCAGGAAGCGACTTGGTGACTTTCCACATCGAGGCTACGCAAAAGCCGCAGGAGTGTATCGATCTGATCCACAAGGCGGGAGCCAAGGTGGGAATCTCGATCAAACCCGCCACACCGGTGGAGGTTCTGCGCGAATGGTTGCCCAAGATCGACTTGGTGTTGGTGATGAGTGTCGAGCCCGGATTCGGCGGTCAGTCGTTCATGCCGCACTCGATCGACAAGGTGCGCGAGATCCGCAAGATGGCAGACGAAATGGGGCTTCAGACCCTGATCGAGGTCGATGGCGGCATCTCCTCGAAAAACGCCCGCCTGCTGTTTGATGCCGGAGCCGAGGCTTTGGTTGCGGGCAGCGCGGTATTCAAAGCCGAAGATCCCAAGCAGGAGATCATCAATATGCTCAACGCATAAGACATACATAATTTAACCACAAAGGGCAATCTTTCAGCCGAGGGAAGATTGCCTTTTTGTTTTGCGGGGCGGTGTTGGAAGCATGGGGGATTTTTCGTACCTTTGTGCGAATATTTTTTGCAACTATGATTTCACTCGATAATTTGACCGTCAGCTACGGCGGTTGGACGCTTTTTGACGACATTTCATTTCTGATCAACCCCAAGGACCGCATCGGCTTGGTGGGCAAGAACGGCGCGGGAAAGACCACGCTCTTGAAGCTCATCGTGGGCGAGCAGCAACCCTCATCGGGCGCGGTAACGATCAACGGCGAATGCACGGTAGGCTACCTGCCCCAAACCATGCGCGTACACGACACCACGACCTTGGTGGAGGAAACCGCGAAGGCTTTTGATGAGGTGATCCGCATCGAGAAGGATATTGCACACCTTACGACCGAAATCGCCGAACGCACCGACTACGAATCGGAGGAATATGCGCAACTGATCCACCGCTTGACGGATCAGCAGGACCGCTATCAGATCTTGGGCGGAGATTCGCGCGATGCCGACATCGAGAAAACGCTCTTGGGCTTGGGCTTCAAGCGCACGGACTTCGGTCGTGCAACGAGCGAATTTTCAGGCGGTTGGCGTATGCGTATCGAACTTGCGAAGTTGCTCCTGCGCCGTCCTTCGATCTTCTTGTTGGATGAGCCCACAAACCACCTCGACATCGAGTCGATCCAATGGTTGGAGGATTATTTGAAGAACTACAACGGCGCGGTATTGCTCATCTCGCACGACCGCGCATTTTTGGATAATGTCACCACGCGCACCATCGAACTTTCGTTGGGCAAGGTGACGGACTACAAAGTGCCTTATTCAAAGTATGTCGTGCTGCGCCAAGAGCGCCGTCAGCAACAGTTGGCAGCCTACGAGAATCAGCAGCGCATGATCGAAAAGACCGAGGAATTTATCGAGAAATTCCGCTACAAACCCACCAAGTCGAACCAAGTGCAGTCGCGCATCAAGCAACTCGAAAGACTCGAGCGACTGGAGGTCGAGGAGGAGGATTTGGCAACGCTCAACATCAAGTTTCCGCCCGCACCCCGTTCGGGTCAGATCGTTGCCGACATCATGGAAGCGGGCATGTCGTTCGGCGCAAAGCATGTATTCAGCGGTGCGAATTTCACCATCGAGAAAGGCGACAAGATCGCATTGGTGGGGCGCAACGGCGAGGGTAAGACCACCTTGGCGCGTATGCTCATCGGACAACTCACGCCCACCGAAGGCGGCATCAAGTTGGGAGCAAATGTGAATATCGGCTATTACGCTCAGAATCAAGATGATCTGATGGATGGCGACTTCACGGTATTCGACACTTTGGATCGTGTTGCGGTGGGCGATGTGCGCACCCGTCTGCGCGACATTTTAGGTGCATTCCTCTTCCGCGGAGAGGACATCGACAAAAAGGTCAAGGTGCTGTCGGGTGGCGAAAGAGCCCGTTTGGCGATGGCGCGCATGATGCTCGAACCGCGTAATTTATTGGTGCTCGATGAGCCCACGAACCACATGGATATGCGTTCGAAGGACATCTTGAAAAATGCGCTGATGAAGTACGACGGAACGGTGGTCGTTGTCTCGCACGATCGTGAATTTTTAGACGGGTTGGTCGATAAGATCTATGAGTTCCGCGATGGAGGGGTGAAGGAATATTTGGGCGGCATCTACTATTTCTTGGAGAAGCGCAAATTAGAGTCGTTGCAGGAAATCGAACGCCACGACACCCCCGCAAAGGAGGAAGCGAAACCCGTCGATGAGCCCAAGGCTGCGATCTCGGGCAAGGCATCTTACGAACAAAAGAAGGAGCAGGAAAAACTCCTGCGCAAACTGCGCAAGGCGGTGGAAGTGATCGAGGAGAAATTGGCAGTAATCGAGAAGCAGATAGCCGAATACGATGCCAAGTTCACAGCCGCAACAGACTATGTAGAAGCTGATTACGCCGCATACAACGCCCTCAAGGCGCAATACGACCACCAGATGCACGAATGGGAAAAAGCATCTTATGAATTGGAAATTACGGAAAACGAATAACACCAAACACTATGGATAATCTTATTTTCGGGATTCGTCCCGTTGCCGAGGCAATCGAAGCGCATCGGCAGATCGAGAAACTCTACATCCGCAAGGGCGCAGAGGGTCAGCTGATGATGGAGCTCAAGGACTTGTGCATGCGCCATCACATTCGCTATCAAGAAGTTCCGGTTGAAAAACTGAACCGCCTGACCCGATTGAATCACCAAGGCGTGGTAGCGCAGATGGCTGCCATCGAATATGTACAGCTCACCGACATCTTGGAGCGCGTACCCGATGATGAGACCCCTTTGGTGGTGATCTTTGACGGCGTGACGGATGTGCGCAACTTCGGCGCGATTGCCCGCTCGGCAGAGTGTTCGGGTGCGCACGGATTGATCACTCCTCTAAAGAACTCCGCGCCGGTAAACGCCGAGGCGATCCGTTCTTCGGCAGGTGCGCTTACGACCATTCCGGTGGCGCGTGTGGGCTCGATCCGCAACACCATTAAGCAACTGCAAACCGAAGGTTTTCAGATCGTTGCAGCCACCGAAAAGAGCGACAAATTGCTCTATGATGCCGACTTCACGAAGCCCACGGCAATCGTGATGGGTGCCGAGGATCAGGGCATTTCGCGAGAGGTGCTGAAACTCTGCGATGAGCAGTTGGCAATTCCTTTGATCGGTCATATCGAATCACTCAATGTTTCGGCAGCCGCTGCCGTCATGTTGTTTGAGGTAGTCCGTCAGCGCATTGGCGACTAAACGCACCATACGAACCATCGTGCACGAGGGCGCAGGCGAGGTGGAACTTTACCCCTCCGGACGCGCCCTGCGCATCGGACTGCGGATCCTGTCCACGGGCAAGATCCGCTTGGTTATCCCGCGCCGTGCCTCGGAGCAGGAAGCACTACGATTCTTGGATTCCAAGGTCGAGTGGATTCGCCGCACCCTCCAAAAAGTGGAGCGGAGAAAGACCCTTCACGAACCCGCTTTACGCGTGGGAATGAGCGACTTGGAGCGCAAGCAACGCATCGAACAGCTGCGCCAACAAGCCAAAGCAGACCTTCCCCCTCGCATCGAACGGCTCTCGCACCAGACGAGTTTGCACTATGCGGGCGTAACCTTGCGCGCCGTGCGGTCGAAATGGGGGAGTTGCTCGGGGCAGAACACGATTTCGCTCAATATTTTCCTCATGATCCTGCCCGAACACCTGCGCGATTTTGTGATTATCCACGAACTTTGCCACACTCGCGAACACAACCATTCGCCGCGGTTTCACGCCTTGGTCGATGGTTTTTGCAGCGGGCACGAACGGATGTTTGAACGCGAACTGAAGGAATATTCTATCATCGGATAAACAATTTACACACTATGAAATACATCTACAACACATTAATTATCTGCGCATTGGCTTTGTTTGCATCGTGTGCAGGAAAGACCTCGGAAGCATCGGATGAGCTGAAAGTCATCACGATGAATATGCGCTACGACAACCCCGCCGATGGCGCGAACAACTGGCAATACCGCTACGATGAAATCGCGCGTATGATCTCCGCGGAGCAGCCCGATTTGATGGGTACACAGGAACTGTTGGCGCATCAGCTCGACACGCTCAAAGCACGCCTTACGGACTACGCCACCATTGGTGTCGCTCGCGAGGACGGCGTGCGCCAAGGCGAGCACAGCGCGATTTTCCACCGCAAAGATCGTTTTGAGGAGGTCAAATCGGGCAACTTCTGGCTCAGCGAAACGCCCGATTCGGTCGGCTCATTCGGATGGGATGCCGCCTGCGTGCGCATTGCAACTTGGGCTGTTCTGCGCGACCGCAACAACCGCGAGCTGTTTTTCTTGAACACTCACTTTGACCACGAGGGCAAGGTGGCACGCCAAAAGAGCGGCGATCTGTTGGTCGATCGCGTCAAGGCTTTGGCGGGCGACCGACCCGTGATCGTGACGGGCGATTTCAACGCCGATCCCAAATCGGATGTCATCCGCAACATCCTCTCGAAAGGCATTCTACGCCACACAAAAGATGAGGCAGAGGTGCGTGAGGGCGCGGATTGGAGCTTCACGAGCTTTGGTGCAATTCCCACCGAGGAGCGCATTTTGATCGACTACATCTTCGTAGGCGGTCAGCTCAATGTCGCGCGTTACGAGGTAATGCCCGAGCAAAATGCCGAGCATCGCCACTATTCGGACCATGCTCCCGTCCAAGCAATTTTGCGCTATAATTAAAAAAACAGCGTTCGGGAGTAGGTTATTCCGAAAGTTTGATTAACTTTGTGAGGATTGAAATTTTTAATACATCAATATTATGGCAAATTTAAGAAGATTGAAGAAGGACATCGACTACTGTCTCGAAGAGTTGGTTTTCGATTGTGATATGGCGATCTGCTTCCACTCGTCGAAAGAGAAGGAAATCTTTGAGGTGATGCAGGAAGGCGTTGCACTCCGTAACGAATTGTTTAAGAAGGCAATGAACCCCGCCGAGCCCCACAACCGCTCGCTGGTTCGCAAGCACTATGCAGCTTTGCGCCGTGAGATCAGCGGTGCTTTTGGCGAGAAGTTCGAGAAGTTGAGCAAGATCACTGAGGCTGCTCACTAATCGACTGATCCACCTATGCAAAAAAGTCCGGTCTGCTTGGCAGATCGGACTTTCTTTTTGCTACTAATTAGTAGGTGGCTACTCCTTTTCTTGGTTGTGGAAACTCAGCACCGTGTGAGGAATTTTGCCGTGGGTGATGAGTTGAATCGGGCAATTGTAGTTCTGCAACTGCTCGGGGGTCAGCATATTAGAGTGATGACGATGCACCTGACGATTCACGCATACGATCTCCTTCACCACACTCGAAATTGTGCCGACATCGTGCGAGACCATCATGATTGCCATGCGTTTGTTGAGCTGCTGCAACGAGCGGTAAAGTTCATTTTCAAACTGGTTATCCACGAAGTTTGTAGGCTCATCGAGGATCAAAAGCCGCGGCTCGGAGATGATCGCACGGCACAGGAGTGCGCGTTGCAACTGCCCGCCCGAAACCGCCCCGACGGGCTTATCCTTGAGCGCAGCAATCCCCGCAGAATCGAGCAGTTCCATCACCTTTGCGCGATCCTCACGGGTGTATCTTGCCCAAAAACCTTTCGATCCCTGCAAACCCGAAAGCACCGTCTCATAAATCGAAATGGGAAAGTTGCGGTCGAACGCCGAAATCTGGGGCATATAGCCGATCAGTCGCTCCTTCCCGCGGTGCAATTCGGGCGCATATTCGATCGTTCCGCTGTGGGGGATCATACCCAAAATTGCCTTGACAAGGGTCGTTTTGCCACCGCCATTCGGGCCGATGATGCCCAAGAAATCGGTGTCGGCAATAGTGAGATTCACCTTGCGGAGCGCCTCATAATTGGCGTATTTTACGCCGACATCGTGAAGAGTTACAAGATTCATTGCGCGGTAATTTGATCGGTTATCTGTTTGATATTCAGCAGGACATCCTCTGCCAACGGATCGACAATAATGACCTCGGCACGAATGTCGCGGGCGATGATCTCAACCGCCGTCCGGGGGAATTGTCGCTGACACAGCACGCGGGTGATGCCGTCCTTGCGGGCGCAGTCGATCAAGCGCGCAATGTGCTTCGCCGAAGGCTCTTTGCCGTCCGCCTCAATCGCCGTTTGTTCGATGCCGTAATCGTTGGCGTAGTAGGTGAGGGCAGGGTGGTAGATGATGAAATAGCGGGTATTTGATGCCTTGATCTGCTCCGCGACATAGGCATCCAACTCATCGATTTTCTGATCCAAACGGCGGTAATTCGCGGTGTATTTCGTGGAATCGGGATGCGCCTTGTGGATATGGTCATAAGCTGTTTGCGCCATCTTTTTCAACGCTCGCGGTGAGGTCCAAATATGCGGATCGATGCCGTGCGCGCCGTGGTGGTCATGTTCGCGACACGAACCCTCCAAGAGGTCGATGCCGGCGCTGAGATTCACCGTGCGGTCGCCAAGATCAGCGAGCAGGGTTTGCTCAAAGGGAATCAGACCGATGTTGAAAATCGCATCGGTTCGGTGCAAGTCGGAGAGTTGGCGCGCCGACAATTCAAAAGTCTCGGGATTCGCTCCGGGAGGCACCAAAACCTTGATCGGAAAATCATCACCGACAAGCTCACGGAGCAGACCCTTCAAGGGCAGGATCGACACAAAAATCGTATCATCATCAGCGGGTTGCGCGGTTGAGCACGCGGTAGACAAAAGACCTACGGCAAAGAGCAACACGCTCAAAAGAAAATGCTTCATCAACATTGAATTTAGTGAATGGTGCAAAAATAGCATTAATTTCGGGAATAGCCACGCACGCGAGGAAAATTCACCAATATATAATAAGGTGTGATTTTGCTCACGGAAGAGATCAAAAGATGATGTCGCGAGAATCGCGGGTAACGGCAAGACAACAACAGAATGGGAAACGAGCGAAATGCTGCATCCGAATAGGGAACGCAGCACATAAAAACAAAAGGGAAGACACAATAGTCAATTCAAATGGGTGAATCCTCTTTGTGCGAGTACTATTTAACATAATATAAATATTAAATCAATTATGTTATAGATTAATTAGGGAAACACAGATCAATTTGTACGGATATTTTGAGCTAAACAACTAACCATCAAGGAATAACGGCAGAAAAGCAACAAGAAATAACGCCCGCTGAAACGGATAACTGCGGGCAACGGGTCAAGTGAAAAATTTTAGCGCATTCTCGACTACTTATTGGGCGTGTAACTCTCGCACGAGCCATCGGTGTAAAGCACGATCACGCGCTCAACCTGACGGGGAGAGTTGGTCGCACAGGTCGCAGGTGATGCAGCGGGAAGTGCCGAATCGAGCGAAGAGTTTTGCGAAGCGGAGGACGCGTTATTGGGAACCGAGGAAGCTGATGCGTTTTCGCCCAAAGTTTTCTCGGGGGTAGGAATTTCTGAAGAGGAATCCTGAGACTCGTCATCGCGATACATCTGCTCCGAATCGAGGAGCAGCCAATCGGGATTGATGCGCGGGAAAGTACGGAGAATCTTCTGCAACAAATCGAAGCCGGGTTTGTTGCGTCCTGACAAAATATGCGAAATGCCTGCGGGATTAACACCGACCATCTCGGCGAACTGTCCCGACTTCAAACCTTCGTTTTGTAGCAATTTGAGCAATTTTTCCTTCATCTCCGTAAATTTTTACAAATATAAAAACTTTTCTTTTGTAAAGCAAATTAAATTTACAAGTGTTAGTCGCAAACGCTCGGTTTTCATTTTTACATCTGTAACGAAAGCAGTGTAGGGAAATCCGCCAAAGATCAGCAGAGGATATTTCTCTTGAGATAAAGTTGCACAAATACTGAGATTTCGGATAGTTACACCGCCCCAACCCTACCATATAATCGAAATACGGCACAGTTAAGAACAACCACCTCATACTACTTAATATGAATTTTAGATAACAAACTTCAATTATCTGATTATCGAAAGGTTATAAATTAAGAATCAAATGTTTTAATTCCAACACAACGCTTTAAAACATTGACATTTATACAAAGGTAATGAGAATACAATTGTAAAAGCAAAGAGCGCAAACCGTCAAAGTTTACACATACAATTGTAAACTTATGTACAAAACAGTATGATTACAAATGTAACCACACTACCCTATTGTCTGTTTTTAGAAAATTTAGGGGTAATTTTGGCTAAAGCTGAACACCTACGCAGAACGCGCATAGAAA
>SAMEA104404097__coassemble_1431_pt1 | contig 19916 bp, 19 predicted proteins | sample SAMEA104404097__metabat2_high_PE_016 | metagenome-assembled genome bin SAMEA104404097 (sample SAMEA104404097) | Balaenoptera acutorostrata | reverse complement strand
CACCAAGGCAAAAAAAAGTGTGATCCCGAGGCGGGATCACACTTTTTTTAAGTGTTCCGTAAAAGAACCCAAGCGATTAGATTGCGCCCGAGATCAAGAACACAGCTGCTACCGTCAGGATGGCGTACAACTCGGGGAATGCAGCCAAGATCAGGGTCTTACCCATCACATCGTGACCGTTACCGATGGCTACGATACCGTTAGCGCAGACCTTTGCCTGATAGAAAGACGATGCCAAGCAGACAACACCCATCAACAGACCGGCACCCATGATGGCTGTACCTTGGAACATGGTGATCTCGGGGGTCAGGAAGTTCTTGATGATGAAGTAACCTACGAAACCATAAAGACCCTGCGAACCGGGGACTGCCGAAAGAATCATGTAGCTACCGAAGGCGTTACCATTCTTCTTCATGGCACCGATTGATGCCTGAGCTGCCATAGAAGTACCCATAGCACTTGCCAAACCCGAAAGAGCGACCATCAAAACGACGCCGATGTAACCGAATAAAATTGCTGTTTCCATAATGTTTTAAAGTTGATTTTTGTTTAAATTATTTTCTTTAGTTTTTTTTATTTATCCATTTTACGCAACGGATCAAACATACGCGATGCCATCTCAAAGCCGGCATTCTTGTAGAACTCCACGAAGGTCAGACGCATCGGGTGAACGAACGACGAAATGACCGACATAAAGAGGTTGATACCATGACCGATCAGTAAGACCGGCAACATGATGAGGATGCGGCTGACGATGCCCGAGCCTTCGGGAACGAAGCCGTCCGCCAAAGAGTTGAACACCGTAGCCAAAATACCGCCCGACAAACCGATGGCGAACAGACGGATGTAGGACAACATATCCGACAGGATGCCCGTCAGGTTGTTGTAGGTGTCCCACAAGCCTGCGCCGAGGTTCACAAACGGATTCTTGCCCGGCGAGTTGAAGAACAACATCAACACCGCACCGATGGCGACAACGACATAGAATGCCACCGAATCCATCGTAAAGAACGGGATCACCCAATCGGCATTCATAATCGGCAGACCGCCTGCGATGCTCGCCGCCAAAAGGATGAGCCACCAACCTAAGGTCGAAAGCGCATACTTAAAGCCGACGGTCGAGGACAGCATGATGATCTTCAGAAGCTGACCGAACAGCACCTGAACCATACCGATGGCGAGCGACATCGAGAAGAACTTGCCTTGGAAGTCGTAGAACGGCACCGAGGGGAAGTACTCCTGCAAAGGCACGCCGAAGAACGATCCGCAGACCAAACCGAACGCGGTAGTCATCAGACCGCAGTAGGTAGCGAACAGAGCTGCTTGGCGCATCATGCCCGGTTTGCGGTTCTTCGCCAAAAGCCAAGCACCCAACGCGACCAAAACGGCACCATAACCGGCATCGTTCAAGCAGATACCGAAGAACAGCATGTAGAACGGAGCGAAGAACGGCGTAAGGTCCATCGTGCCGTATTTCGGGCGGGCGTACATGTCGCCCACCAGCTCGAATACACGCGCAAACGGATTGTTCTTCAAGAGTACGGGCGTATCGTCCTCCTCGGTGGGATCACCCTTGATCCACACCACATTGGGATACGCCTCCAAGAGTTTATCGACCTCCGAGGAGGTGTCCTTTTCAGCCCAGCCCTCCATCACGAGGAGCTTGCCGTCGGCAGCCTCGGTAGCGGTAGCCTCCACACGGACATTCTGCAAGCGTTCCTTCAGATTGCCTGCATGAGCCGCGAGCAGGGATTCGGATGCCGCAACGCGCGAAAATTCGCCGTCCATGGTCTTGAGTTCGACCTTTGCCTGCGCGATGCGCTCCTCTACTTGGCGCACATCCATCTGCGGGGTCTTCATCTCCTGAGCATCCAACAGCACATCCTCGCCGGGTTTGGTGATCACCACAAACCACACGGCAGCCGCCGTGCGCGAGATCTCCTCGATGGTGTATTGTTCAGACCATTCGCCGAGCATCTTTTCGTAGGTCGAGCGCACCGTGAACAGGAAGTGGAGCATGATGCCCTCCTTTGCCAACCGGCGCACGCGGGCGATGTCGAACGCACCCCACGGACGGAGCTCATCGGCGGATTTCTCCAGTCGCGCGATCTCCTGATTGAGTTGTGCGGTCTGTGCCACCGCCGCCATGTAGTGTTCAAAAGCCTCCTCGCCCGAAGCAAAGGGCTTGGCAGCGGCATCCAAACGACCCTCTTCCTCACGCATGGCTGCGATCTTGTCGAGTGCCTTTTGGTGGGCTTCGATGTCCAACAACAGCTGTCGATCCTCCTCGCGGGGTTCCCAACCCGTGGTGGTAATATCGACCAAACCTATCTCGCGGAGCTTCTCGATAAAATCTGCACTTTGTGTGTGGAACAGCACAAAGTCGTATTTCGACATTTTAGCGATCATAACATAGCGCCCTCCCCGGCTTGTTGTTGTTTGGTTTTCACGATCTTCTGTGCCGACTTGGAGAGGTTCTCCTCATCTTCCATAAATCGTTTGATTTTGCGTATGGCGTCCTCGTATCCGGGTATCTGCACCTTTTCATACAAGTTCACCTTCTGAGTAGTCTTTCGGCGGGCGTGGTCCAAGAGTTCCATCTTGCGCTCGTAGACGGCATATTCGATGCCGAGGCGTGCCAAACGCTTCAGCAAATCGACACCGTCGGCGAACCACACCGGCGAGGAAAATAGATCATAGGGCTTCTCATCGAACTTCACATCCTGAAACACGGGCGTGCGGACACCCGCAATCTTCTGCACCGTGAGTTCGACATCGGCAATGCGCACCAGATCACAATCAAACTCTCCCCATAACGCCACCATGTAGTCGTATTCGGCTGCTAAAGCCTGCAACTTCTCTTGGTAGTCGCCTGCGGAGTCCTTCGCCTTCTTCACCTCGGAGCGCAACGCCGACTCCTTACTCTTGATGGTAGGGAGTGCCTTTTGGCGCATTTTAAGCTGCTTGCCGAGTTCGCCGAGCGAAGTCTTGTTGTATTGGAATTTGATTGCCATAAGTCCTTACTCTGCTTTCCAGTATTTCTTGATCAATTCGGCCTTGATGGCAACCTCTTCCTTGGTGAAGTACTTGCCAAAGAGCGTCCAAGCGGTGTCCAGCATCTCGGTGATCTCGATATTGACATTGATCGCCAACAGCTTCTCCGAGTAGTCGTGGGCAAACTTCAAGCAACGCTCATCGTAGTCCGACAAATCGAAACCGTTCTCCAACTTGGTCTTTGCGTTGGCAGCATCGGCGTAAAGGCGCACGCAGGCATTCATCACCTGAGGGTGATCCTCGCGGGTCTTCTTGCCGATCACGAGCTGCTTGAGTCGCGACAGCGAACGGAACGGGTCTACGATGACCTTACCCGTATCGGAGTCGTTACGCAGGAACAACTGACCCTCGGTGATGTAACCCGTGTTATCGGGAATTGCGTGGGTAATATCGCCACCCGAAAGGGTCGTCACGGCGATGATCGTAATCGAACCGCCGTTGGGCAGCTGCACCGCCTTCTCGTAGATCTTCGCCAAGTCCGAATACAGCGAACCGGGCATCGAGTCCTTCGAGGGGATCTGGTCCATACGGTTCGACACGATTGCCAAGGCATCGGCATAGAGGGTCATATCGGTCAGCAAGACCAAGACCTTCTCGCCCTTATCCACAGCGAAGTATTCGGCAGCCGTCAATGCCATATCGGGAACGAGCAGACGCTCCACGGGAGGATTTTCGGTCGTATTGACGAACGACACGATGCGATCCAACGCACCGGCATTCTCGAATACCGATTTGAAATAAAGGAAGTCATCGTTCGTCAGACCCATACCGCCCAAGATGATCTTGTCGGCTTTTGCGCGCAATGCCACATTTGCCATCACGGCGTTATAGGGCTGGTCGGGGTCGGCAAAGAACGGGATCTTCTGACCCGTCACGATGGTGTTGTTCAAGTCGATACCTGCGATACCCGTGGCGATCAGTTCCGAAGGTTGCAGACGGCGGAACGGGTTCACCGTAGGACCACCGATCTCGCGCGCCTCGCCCTCGATCATCTCACCGCCCTCCAGCGGTTCGCCGTAGGCGTTGAAGAAACGACCTGCCAAGTTATCCGACACCTTCAATTTGGGCGGTTCGCCGTGGAAGATCACTTCCGAGTCGGTCGCCAAACCCTCCGTACCGGCAAACACCTGAAGGGTCACATTTTCGCCCATGATCTTCACCACCTGCGCCAACTTGCCGCCCACGGTAGCCAACTCATCGTTACCTACGCCGTTGGCACGCAAAGTTACTGTCGCCTTGGTGATGTTATCGATCTTCGTATATATCTTTTGAAATGCTCGTGTTGTCATTTTTCTACTTTATTTCAGTTTTTGACTCACATACTCATCGATCTGTTTGCGGTACTCCTCAAACTTCTCCGACTTATAAACCGTGTAGTTCATCTGACGGAACAGGTTGATCAAACCCTTGAAGAATTGCGAGCACTGCTCGAAGTCCGTGAAGCCGAAGTTCTCGTTGCAGATCTCCAAAACGCGCTTGTACATCATCTTCTGACGCTCCATCGGGCAGTTGGCATCGATCTCATCGAAGGCATCCTGTTGCAGGATCACAAAGTCCAGCAATTCCGACTTCCAGAAACGCTCGTGGTATTCAACGGGTACACCGTCATCACCCAAGATGTTGATCTGATCGTTCGCCTCCTTACCGCGCTGTACGATGGTCTTGCCCTGAAGCACCAAGTCCACCCAGTCCTTCTCGACATGTTCGTCGAGGTACTCGCGGATCTCGGGGTACTCCAAGTATTTTGAATACGACTCTAACGGGTCGATTGCGGGATAACGCTTCGAATCGGCACGACCCTGCGACAAAGCGTAGAAGCATCGTGCAGCCTTTTTCGTAGATTCCGTAACGGGCTCCTTGAGGTTACCACCCGCAGGCGATACCGTACCGAGGAAAGTTACCGAACCCGACTCGCCGTTGTACAATTTAACCAAACCTGCGCGGGCGTAGAAGTTGGAGATGATCGCCGACAAGTCCATCGGGAACGCATCCTGACCGGGAAGCTCCTCCAAGCGGTTCGACATCTCACGCAAAGCCTGAGCCCAACGCGAAGTCGAGTCAGCCATAACCAGCACCTTCAGACCCATCGAGCGGTAGTACTCGCCGATGGTCATACCCGTATAGACCGAAGCCTCACGCGCGGCAACGGGCATATTCGAAGTATTGCAGATGATGATCGTACGCTCCATGAGTTTGTGTCCCGTGCGCGGATCGACCAATTCGGGGAACTCCTTGAAGATCTCCACCACCTCGTTGGCACGCTCACCGCAAGCCACGATAATGATCACATCGGCCTCGGCCTGCTTCGAGATGGCGTGCTGCAACACGGTCTTACCTGCACCGAACGGGCCCGGGATGAAGCCCGTACCGCCCTCTGCCATCGGATTGAAGGTATCGATCGGACGCACACCCGTTTCCAACACGCGCGAGGGGCGCGGTTTCTCGGTATAGCAACGGATCGCCTGCTTCACGGGCCATTTCTGCACCATCGTGATGTTGTGCTCCTTGCCCTCCGAATCGGTAACAACGGCGATCGTATCCGTCACCTTATATTTACCTGCTTTAGCCACGCTCTTTACGGTGTAGTTGTCGGTCATGGTGAACGGCATCATGATCTTGTGCATGACCCATTGCTCCTTCACTTCGCCCAACCATGCGGCTGCGCTCACCTTGTCGCCTGCCTTGGCAAGGGGCTTGAACTCCCACTCTTTCGTGAAGTCCAAAGGCTCGGTGATCGAACCGCGGGCGATGAACAGACCGTCCATCTTCTCGAGGTCGTTCTGCAAACCATCGTAGTTGCGCGACAGCAGACCCGGTGCCAAAGTAGCCTCCAACATGTGCCCCTCGAACTCGACCTTATCGCCGATCTTCAGGCCACGGGTACTGTCAAAAACTTGGACATAAGCGTTATCGCCTATGACTTTGATGACCTCCGCCATCATCTTGGTATCCCCCACATACACATAGCAGATCTCATTCTGACCCACTGCACCGTCGGTCTTCACGATGACGATGTTGGAGATAATACCATTTACTCGTCCTGTAGTTTTCATTTAAGTCTATTTAGTTTTTCGTTATTCGTATATAGTAAGGTTACTCCTCCTCCGAGAGATCCTTGTCGATGGCTTTCTTGCCGTCGAGTTCCGCAATCAGGCGTTGGAACATCTCGCGACCGCGCTTCGGGTCGAGTTGCGTCCATCGCGCCACGATGTGGATGCGGATCAGGTAGGACAGGATGGCGTTGATGTCGAAGTAGTCGAAGGTCGCCAAGTCCGATGCCTCGTTCCAACGGATCACATCGATCTTATGCTCCTTCTCGACCAAATTCTCCTCATCGTTCACAGCGGCGATCACCTGATCGAGATAAGGCAGTTCTCCGCGCAACGAGAAGTCGGCAGCCGAACTGCGGCGAAGCTGTTCCACCACAAAGCCCCCGCCCACGGTAACCTCCTCGATCGAACGACCCACGGCACGCGCCGAAACCGCCGCCGACACATTGCGCAGCGTGCGGTCAAATTCCGACCATGCCTTCAAAAAGCGACCGCCCTGCTTGCGGCACATCTCGTAGTATGCACCGAAGATCTGTTTCTCGAAGCTCATCGAAGTATCGACAGTCTCGGCTTCCTCGCTTTCCTCATCGGCATAGGCCTTCACGATGCGGGCAAAAGCCTCGGGCAGCAGGCGCGGGTTCTTCATCCGCTCCTCCAATTCTGCACGCGAGAAATTGCCCAGCGGGTTGTGCGCCGTGCGACCGGCACGCAGCGCCGCCAAATTTTCGCAGTCGTAGTAGCCTTTCACAAGGCGCACCTGACGGGCATCCTTTGCCGACAGCTCACCCATGATCTCGCGGGTGATCGCCTCGGCATCGAATCCTTTGGTGTCGCCATCGAGGGTGTAATCCCTCAGACCGGCTACCAGACAATAGTAATTACTTTGGAACATGGTGTCCTCAGTTAGAATTATGCCTTAAACAACATTTGAGCCACGCGCTCGCGCAGATACTCGCTCATCAAAGCCTCGATGTCGGCATCGGCAAACGAGATGTAGTAACCTCCGTTCTTGGGCTGAACCTTGAATCCGGTCTTGACCTGCTTCGAATAGCCCACCTCGATGCCCGCAGCCAATAGTTCGGCAGCGACTTTCTTAAACTCGGCATCGAGCTTCGCCTGCTCCTTTTCGGGCAGCAAAGCCTTCAACTCGACCTTTCCGGCATCGGCACCGTTCCAGTTCTTGGCTACGCTCACGAGCATTTCCTTCACAAATGCGGGATCCATCGCAGCATCCTTCACACCCTTCTCGGTGGCTTTCTTCACGATGAGCTGTTCGATCTCCGCCTTGATGCGGGCAACAGCCTGCTTGCCTGCCAACGAGATCTCGGTCATGGTATTTTTCGAGACATCGGCAGCCTTGGCCTCGGCTTTCTTAACGATGTCTTGAGCCTGAGCCTTGGCGTCGGCTACGATCTGTGCGGCCTTCTCTTTGGCGTCGGCAACGAGCTGGTCAGCCTCGGCGCGACCCTTCTCCAAACCCTCATCATAGAGCTTTTGGGTCAGTTGTTGAAGTTTGTTTTCCATAGTTTTATATTGATTTTGATTATCATATCTATTTTTTCGCATACAAATTTATAAAAGTTTCTTTAAAAACCTCACAAATTCTCGACTTTTTCTTCTCGATTGGCGATTTTCAAACCAATGTATCCCCGTCCCGGGCCGAAGAACAAAAAATACTTGGTAATGGGTAGGTTTCCTGTCTGTTTTTGCGATCATTGCTCCGAAAAATACCAAAAATAAAGGATCTGCCCTCGGCTCACGCCATTTTTCCAAGATTGACATCGCCTCTTTTGGGGATACATATTATCCCTTTTCGGGGCATCGGCATCGCTTCTTTTCGGGATCTCCGCCCTTCCCACTCAGCACCCGCCCGCTCCTTTAAAGAAATAGGGTTCTTCCGTTGCCTTCCCCCGCAATCCGATGCAGAATTTCGGCGGATTTCGGGGTAAAACTTGCCGACATCGGCAAAAACCGCAGTTATTTGCCCCATAATTTGCCGATGTCAGCAAATTTATCTCAAAACAAAAAGAGTGCCCAGATTTGGGACACTCTTTTAAGATAAATTCGCTTCAGCCTATTGGTGCTGTTCGCGCAGCAAGTCCTGCACGACTTTGACGGGCGAGAAGGTCGAAACGGGCACATCGACAAAAATCGTGTTCCAGCGCGCCATCGCGCCGTTCCACAGTCCGGGAAGTTCCTGCGCGCGGAGGTCGCGACCGCCGCTCGACTTCTTCGAGATGAAGCCCGTGGAGGGATCGACATAGTCCTTCAAGGGGAAGCGTCCGCCCTCTGCATTGCGCACACCGCAGACCAAATCCACGGGGTTGAAGTGCGTGGCGGATTTCATCAGCGGCATATCCTCGGGCGAGATTTGGCTCGACTCGGCAATCTGCAACGACTCCGTGCCGTCGGGATTCTTCACCCAGAAGGGGCCTCCGCCCGGTTCGCCCTCGTTGCGCACCATGCCGCAAAGGCGGATGGGTCGATCGAGGATCGCGCGAAGAATTTTGGCATCACGCCCGGCGGGAAGTTTTACCATCAGTTCCTTTTCGATGAATGCGGCAACCGCCTCAATATCAGCCACTCCTGCATCCAATGCCTTAATGAATCCGAATGCTTTTTCCTGCAATTCGACGAGCAGACCTGCCAAAAGTTTCTTATAGCGGATCGTATCGCCACGGCGGGCATCGGTCGTCACATTGTCGATGTTTTTGATGAACACGATGTCGGCATCGATCTCGGCGAGGTTCTCAATGAGCGCACCGTGACCCGCAGGACGGAACAGCAACCTGCCGTCATCTTGTCTAAAGGGCGTGTTGTCGGGATTCACGGCGATGGTGTCGGTCGAGGGTTTCTGCACCGAGAACGAGATGGCATATTTCACACCGAAGCGTTTTTCGTAAACGGGGATCTTCTCCGCAAGCAAAGACTTGAATCCCTCGATGTGTTCGGGCGAAACGGTGAAGTGGATGTTCACCACGCCGTTCGATGCGGCATAGGCTGCGCCCTCCACCAGATGCTCCTCAACCGCCTTGCGCGCGCCCTCGGGGTAGGCATGGAAAGTAACTAGTCCTTTGGGTTTCGCGCCGTAGTCCAAGCCTTTGCGCACGATCGCCTCAACGATCTGCTTGTCGTCAGCGCCCTCGGGCAGGACGGCTTTGAGTTCAGGATAGAACGCAAACTTGGTGATGTTTTGCAACAAGGTGTCGATGCCCTTGCCGCGCTCGCCCTCATTGACAAAGGCAAACAATTCCTTGAACATGCGGGTAGCCGCGCCCGATGCGGGGACAAACTTCACGACTTTCAAGTGTTTTGCCGCCTCATCATAGCGGGCGACGGCGCGATCGGCTTCAGCTTCGCCGACCATGCGGATGCCGTCCCCGGGCGATGCGGCACGCACCACCGAAAGGAAGGGGAAACCCTTGTGGAAATTGTCGATTTGACGCTCCACGGCCTCTACTGTAAGCCCGTGCGCCTTGATCTGTTGTAAATCTTCTTCACGAAACATAGTATTCTAAGGTTTTTAAGATTAGCGGGGTGTTGGTGATTTTCTTTTCAAAGTTAATAAATTTATTCTAACTTTGCATTATTATGAGAGAATTTCACCACATAAATCTTTGCCAACGCAATAGTTTTGGCGTAGATCAACGAGCCGAGTGCCTCGTGGAGTTCCAATCCGAGGACGAATTGCAACAATTTTTCCGCAGCCACAAACCCGCCGTATGGATGGTTTTGAGCGGAGGCAACAACATCCTCTTTACGCGCGATTATGCCGGCACATTGCTCACACCGACCGACGAATCGGTCGAGATCCTCGCGGATGACGGCGAGCATGTGGGCATCAAAGTCGGTGCGGGCATGGAGTGGGACGACTTGGTGGCTTGGGCGGTGGATCGCGATTTGTGGGGCATCGAGAATCTCTCGAAGATCCCCGGCAAGGCGGGCGCGGCTCCCGTACAGAACATCGGAGCTTACGGCGCGGAGGCGGCTCATGTGATCCGCGAGGTGAGGGTGTACCTCACCGAAGAAGACCGCTTCGACAACATTCCCGCGGAGGAATGTCGTTTCGGCTACCGCGAGAGCATCTTCAAGCACTCCTTGAAGGGCAAGGCGGTGATCTGCTCCGTCTTGATCGAATTGCACCGCACCCCCACGCCCCACACCGACTACGGCGATGTGCATCGCGAGGTGGAGGCACGCGGAGGGGCGACCCTTAGGAACATCCGCGATGCGATCTGCGAGATCCGCCGCTTCAAGCTCCCCGATCCGAAAGTTATGGGCAATGCGGGCAGTTTCTTCAAGAACCCCATTGTGCCGACCGAGCGGGCAGAGGAACTCAAGCGCGAGTTTCCCGATATGCCGACCTACCCCACCCCCGTCGCGGGGCACACGAAGTTAGCAGCCGGCTGGCTGATCGACCGTGCGGGACTAAAGGGCTATCACGAGGGCAGAGTGGGCGTCCATGATCGCCAAGCCTTGGTTTTGATCAACTTGGGCGGTGCCACGGGTGGCGAAGTGATTGCCTTTGCACACACCATTCAACAAAAGGTTAAAGCACGCTTCGGCATCGAGATTTCGACCGAGGTAAACATTATATAATATGACTTTCAATTTAGAAGAAGCGTTCGAGAACTACATCCGCGAGAACGAGCTTTGCACCCACGACGACAAGATTCTGCTAACGGTATCGGGCGGTGTCGATTCGATGGTGATGCTCTCGCTGTTCAACCGCTGCGGCTACAAGGTGGGCGTGGCGCATTGCAACTTCCAGCTGCGCGGAGAGGAATCGGAGGAGGACGAGGTGCTCGTGGAGCGCGAGGCGCAAAAGTTCGGCGTGGAGTGCTACAACCGCCGATTCGAGACCAAAGCCGAGATGGAGCGCACGGGCGAGTCGATGGAGATGGCTGCCCGCCGTCTGCGCTATGCGTGGTTCGCCGAGCTGTGCGCCTCGGAAGGCTACACGGTGGTGGCGGTGGCGCATCATGCCGATGATTCGATCGAAACCTTCTTCATCAACCTCCTAAGGGGAACGGGGTTGAGGGGTCTTACGGGCATCTCGCGACAAATCGGGCACATCATCCGCCCCCTAATGTTCGCATCGCGCCACGAGATTACGGATTACGCCCTTTCGCACCACATCCCCTACCGCGAGGATTCTTCAAACCGTTCGACCAAATACCTGCGCAACAAGATCCGTTTGGGGCTCATCCCCCGCATCCGCGAGATCAACCCCAAGTTTACGCCCCTGATGACCCGCAACATCGGTCGGCTGATGGATGCCCAGCGCTTCATCAACCACGGCATCGAGCGCATCATGCGCGAGGCGGTGACATCGGCAAACGGCGTAGACACGATCCATGTCGATCGCATCGACCCCGACTTCCCGTTGGGCTTTGTGATCTATGAGCTTTTGAACTCGATGTACGGCTTCAAGGGCGATGTGATCGACTCGCTGTGCCACGCCTTGGAGCACAATGCCACGGGGCGGCGGTTCTACTCGAGGGAGCATGTGGCATACATCGACCGCGGGAACATCCTCGTGATGGACATCCCCGACGACGATGAGTGCGAGGTCGAGGTGGAGCGCACCGCCGTGAGGAGTTACTGCGGAAATTCAGTGCTGTTCTATGAGCGTTGCGACATCGACACGATCAAGACCTTCGGCGTACCCGAAAACACGGCGCAGGTCGATGCCGACTTACTGAAATACCCGCTCACCCTTCGCCGTTGGCGCGAGGGCGACCGCTTTGTGCCGTTCGGCATGGAGGGTTCGCAGAAGGTGAGCGACTATCTGATCGACCACAAAGTCTCGATGGCGGAGAAGCAACGCCAGTTCGTGCTGTTGTCGGACGATGAGATCGTGTGGTTGGTGGGCAGGAGAATCGACGACCGCTACCGCCTAACGAAGAAAACCGAAAATGTATTACGCATCACCAAAGAGATCGTTTAATCATGGCTAAATCCACACTTCGTTTCCGCGACTCGGTGGCGCAGTACGATGCCTTGATGGCACAGATCAAGCAGGGGAAGTTCGCGCCGATCTATCTTCTGATGGGCGAGGAGCGACTGTTCATCGACCGCGTGTCGGACCTGCTGTCGGAGTGCATCCTCACGGAAGCCGAGCGGGCGTTTAACCAGATCGTGGTTTACGGCAAAGATACCGATGCGGGACAGGTCATCAATCTCTGCCGTCAGATGCCGATGATGGGTCGCTATCAGGTGGTGATCGTCAAGGAGGCGCAACAGCTGCGCGGGATCGACAAGCAACTTGCAATCTACACGCAAAAGCCCTCACCCTCAACGATTTTGGTGCTGTGCCACAAAGACAAACCGGTCGATAAACGATCGGCTTTGTACAAAAGTTGCCAAGCCAACGGGCAGGTGATGGAAGCGGTGCGCCCGCGCGAATATGAGATCGCGACTTGGTTGCAGCAATTCATCAAGGAGAAGGGGCTCACCATCGACCAAAAGGCGCAGGCGATGCTCACCGACCACTTGGGAACCGACCTCAAAAAGATCGAAAACGAGGTGGAGAAACTCATCGTGTCGTTGCCCGAAGACCGCCGGCGGATCACCGATGCCGACATCGAGCGCAACATCGGTATCTCGAAGGATTTCAACAACTTCGAGCTGTGCAATGCCATCCTCGCGCGCAACACGGGGCGGGCGCTGATGATCGCCGACCACTTTGCGCAGAACCCCAAGGAGAACCCCTTGGTGCTCACGATTATGGCACTTTTTTCGCAGTTCAAAGATCTGTTCGTGATCAACTACTTGATGTGGATGACACGCCACCGCGCAAAGCCTTTTCCCTCGGATGCCGAACTGATGAAGATCCTGCATAAGAACAACATTTTTGCCATCGGGGAGCTGAAGCAAGCCGCACCCGCATGGCCCAACCGAAAGGTATTCAACATCTTAGGACTGATTCGCGAATACGATGCCAAGAGCAAGGGCATCGCCACGGGAGGCGCTTCGGACGGCGAACTGCTGCGCGAATTACTGCTCAAAATCTTTGCTTTATGATGCCCTCGGTCTATCAGATCGTGCAATTTCGCGGGGGGCATGCGCGCCTTGTGGAGGAGCACGCGGCGGTGTTGGAGGAGGAGGCACGCGAGCTGTTCGGACGGTCGCCGAAGTTGGTTCTGACGGACATCCGAAAGGCGATGGAACGGGTTGTGGAGCGCGAAAAATATGCCGATGCCGAGACGGCATACCTCGTCCTGCGCGCGTTTGAGGACGGACACACCGAAATCACGGCGGGCGGACGGTCGATGTATGAGGGTTATGCCCTGCGCACGATCCATCCGCGGGCGATCACCCTCGCCTACTCCCTGCCGTTGGGCGATCTTCCCACCCCGGCGCGTGATGCCACGGTGCGCGAAACGCGGTGCATGGCGCGGGCACGGCGGGCGGATGTCGCGGTGCGCTGCACGGCGGAGGGTCGGTGCCGATCGTGCGAGGGGCATCCCATCGGGGCGATCTACCATAACCGACTGATATTGCCCAAGTTCCGCCGACATGTGGAGCGCGATTTGCTGCGGCGCGCTGCCGATCTGATCGGGTTGGAAGTCGTAGAAATGGCGTTCAACGAACGGCAGGCAGGTCTGTTGGAGGAGATTTTTTGGGTCGATCATCGGGGCATCACCGCCTTGGGAAGCATCAACTCCGCCCCCTTGATGGCGCTCACCGTGGAACGCTTGAGCGAAGGGATGGAGGAGCTTGCATCATTATAATTCCGGAACATTTGGCAGGGTTCTTGCGCAAGGAGTTCAAGGAAAAACCTTAAACCTTTTGTGCCATGAAAACAACCTACATTCCGCCCCTGATCCTTTCGGTTCAAATCGCTGTTGAACAGGGGTTTGCTGCATCTATCCAGACCTCAATCGAACCCCTCGCGTGGGATGAAGAAACCGCCCTTGGCGGAGAAAACTAACACACCTCAAGCCATGAAACGCAGATCGTTTTTGGGGCTGCTGTCGCTCGTTGCGATGGGGCTCTCGGCGGGGTGTACTTCTTCTTCGGATAACATTGCCGAACCTCGCTATTCACTTCATTTTAAGGCATCTGCCGCCCGGACCCGCACCACCATCGAGGGGCGCGACCTACGATGGGTCGAGGGCGATGAGATCTCGTTTTTTTGGGATGATCCGCTCGATCCGCGCTATGCTGCGGGACATGCCGATCCCGCCACGGGACGCATCGCATTCAACGCCTCGCTGACCGCAAAAAAGACCGAGCCGTTGGTGTTTTTCTACCCCTACGACCCCGCGGGACAACTCACGATTCCGAAGATTCAAACGCAGGCAAAGGCGGGCGAATTGGTCGGGAAATACCTGCCGATGGTCTCGCAAAACATTGAGGATGTGGAAGTTGCATTCGATGGCGCGGAGTACACCATCCGCCCCGTGGTACGCCTTTGGAGTATGGCTTCCATTGTGCGGTTTCGGGTGGTGAGTGCCGATCCCGACATCCAAAAGGAACGCATCCTGTCGATCGCATTTTCGGCGGGGGACGGATCGATGGTCGCGGGCGCGAACCCCAAGATTGTTGCCGACCGCTTATCGGCGGAATATGCCGATTTCCCGCAGGATGCCGACTTTGAGGACGGGCTGATTTCGGGCAGTTCGGAAGCAGAAGTGCGCATCTCCGAAAAACCCCTTGTCGGGGCGGGCGACAATGCCGATCGCGCTGTATATCTGTCGGTTGTGCCGGGCATACACAAGGGCAAAATCGAGGTGCGCACCGACCGCAACACCTACTGGTTCGACACGGGCGCGGGCATGGAATTTCGCGCGGGACACATCAAACCCATTGTGCTGGACTTGAAGCGCGAAGTGCCTTTAGAGAAGAAGAATTTCGTGGAAATGACCGCGATTGACGATCTGGGCGTAGTGCCCGACACGGGCGCAACAAGCGGCACGCAGATCTTGATTCTCAATGCTTTAGCCAACCGCGTACTCGCACGATCGACCGCCTTCACGGCGGAAGATCTGCCCACCGATGCCACCATTCCCGCCGCCGAGATCACCCTCACGCCCTCGGGCGAGATCACCCCCGAGGAAGCCGCGCGCGCCCAAGCCGAAATCATCACCTTGGGCTGGGATGAGGGCACCGACCTAAATGCGGTGCGCTATGCCGCCTATTCGCTGCTCACGGACTACGACAACGCTCTGAGAAGCCGGCTGATGTGCACGGCATGGAACGCCGAAACGCGAGGGCTTGCAAAGGTGCGCACACCTTTCGGATTCGCCTTCGACCGCCTCTCATCGGGCAATGCCGTCTGGGACTTGGTCTTGGGCGCAGACGGCAAGGCACGATTCACCGCCTTGGGCAATGCCATCGGAACAAGCAACACACTGATATACAGCGAAGAACAAAACACATTCACCACTGCCCGATTGCCCGCCGAGGGCATCCGCATCTTCTACCGCAAATAGCGCGGTTGTAAAAATTTAGAAACCTGCTTCGTGTTTTCGGTTGTAATTTCGGGCATTATTCACCCTTAAAACCAACCGAAAACATGAAGCAGAAATTTTGGATTCCGATCCTCGTCTTGGGGATCTTTTTTGCCGTAAAAAGCCATCTTCAGCGCGCCGAAATCCGCCGTTTGGAGCACAACCTCCACGCCCTCCGAACCGAGATCGACCTCACGCGCAACCGCTTGGGCGAAGCCACCGCCGCGTGCGAGGTGATCGAACTCAGGTACAAGGAATTACGCTCTTTGGACAGCGCGAATATCCGCCGTCTGAAAGCGCTCCGCATCCGCCTTCACCGCGCCGAAAGCATGGCGACCGCCGCCACCGAACAACTCACCCGATTCCGTGCGCCGATCCTCGCCAAAGACACCATCATCCGACACGACACAATCGTAAGGCACGACACCCTCCGCGTGTTCCGTTGGCGCGATCGATGGGTGGCGGTGGACGGCACCATCAGCCAAGATTCGGTGGATTGCAAAGTGCGCAGCATCGACACCCTAAGGCAGGTCGTTCACCGCATCCCGCGCCGATTCCTGTTCTTCCGCTTCGGCACCAAAGCCATCCGCCAAGAGATCTCCTCCTCGAACCCCCACACGCGAATCGTCTACACCGAATACATCAAACTGAAGAGATAAGGAATTTATCGAAGATAAAAAGCAGGGTCAAGCCCTGTTTTTTCATAAAATTATGTATCTTTGTCGTTTATGGAACGCATTGCAATTTTCCCGGGGTCGTTCGACCCCTTCACCCGCGGTCATGCCGCCTTGGTCGATGAGGCTTTGAACCTCTTCGACAAGGTGATTATCGGCATCGGCAACAACACCGCCAAGCAGGGACTTTTGACGGTCGAGAACCGCAAACGATTAATCGATGATGTCTACCGCGCCAACCCCCGCATCGAGGCCCGCATCTACACGGGACTCACGGGCGATTTCGCCCTCCAGTCGGGGGCGCAAGCCATCATTCGCGGCGTGAGGAACACCACCGACTTTGAGTACGAACGCACAATGGAAGCGACCAACCACCGCATCTATCCCACCATCACCACCGTGATGCTGTTCACCCCCGCACCCGTTGCCGACATCGCATCCTCGACCGTGAGGGAGGTGTTGTCGTTCGGTCGCGAGGTCGATGAATTTATGCCCGAGGGCATCAGTTTGAAGAATTATTTATAAACAGAAGTGCCCGCTCGCAAAGGGAGGGGCGCATCCCAAAAATTTAGAATGATATGATGGAATTTACCGCCGAAATGATCGCAGGATTTCTCGAAGGCGAGATCGTGGGCGATCCCCAAGCAAAAGTACACACCGTGTCCTCGATCGAGGAGGGCAAAGAAGGCGCGTTGGCCTACTTGACCAACCCCAAATACGAACCTTTCCTCTACTCAACGGGCGCAAGTATCGTGTTGGTAGACAAGTCGTTCGAGCCCTCAGAGGAGGTCAAGGCAACGCTCATCAAGGTCGAAAACGCCGGAATGTGCGTTCTGAAGTTGCTCGAAATGTACAACGCCGCAAAGCCCCGCCGCACGGGCATTTCCAAATTGGCTTCGATCCACGAAGGTGCCGAGGTCGGCGAGGATTGCTTCGTGGGCGATTTCACCGTAGTGGAACGCGGCGTGAAGGTCGGCAAAGGTTGCCAGATCTATCCGCAAGTATATTTGGGTCAGGGAGTTACCGTAGGCGAAGGCACGGTGATCTACCCCGGAGTGAAGATCTATGAGGGTTGCCATGTGGGCAAGAACTGCATCCTGCACGCAGGCATGGTGATCGGTGCTGACGGCTTCGGCTTCATGCCCAAACCCGACGGCTCGTTCGACAAGATCCCGCAATTGGGTAATGTGATCATCGAGGACAATGTCGAGATCGGTGCCAACACCTGCATCGACCGCGCGAAGACCGATTCGACGATCATCCGCCACGGCGTGAAACTCGACAACTTGATTCAGATCGGTCATAATGTGCAGGTGGGTGCCAACACCGTATCGTCGGCACAGACGGGCATCGCCGGCACATCGAAGGTAGGAGCCAACTGCTTCTTGGCAGGTCAGGTGGGCATCGCCGACCATGTGACGATCGGCGACCGCGTGAAGATCGGTTCAAAGTCGGGCATCGACAAGAATGTACCCGATGACGAGATCCGCTTCGGCTACCCCGCATTGGCAGGCATCAAGTACCACCGCGCCGCAGCCGTATTCAAGGATCTGCCCGACTTGGCACGCGAGGTGCGCCAGCTGAAAAAAGAAATTGAAGAACTGAAAAACAAATAAAACCATGAAAAAACTGATGTTTACCGCCGCAGTTGCCGCCCTGATGTGCAGCTGCGCGAACCCCAACGCCTACACGATCGAGGGCTCGTTCGAGGGTTTGGAGAACCAAGTTTATGTGCTGTCGCAGCACGGCGAAGTGATCGACTCGGCGAAGGTTGAGAACGGCGCATTCCGCTTGGAGGGTGTCGTGGAGAGCCCCGCGCCCTGCTTTTTGGCTGATGCCCGCGAACAGCGCGACATGACTTTTGCGCAGGTATTCTTCTTGGAGCCGGGCGCGATGCACGCATCGAAAACCGAAGATGCGGTGAAGGTCGAGGGCACGAAAGCCAACGACAACTACGCGAAGTTCGGTGCCGAGGCCGAGGCTTTGCGCGCCGAGTTCCGCCCCGACATGACCGAGGAGGAGATGAACGCCATCGGCGAGAAGTTCGATGCACTCAACGCGCGCGCCATCGAGGAGAACCGCGACAACATCTTGGGCGTGGCTCTGTTCCAAGGCACTGCCGGCTCGATGGAGAGCGAGGAGGCATTGGCTGAGATCGAGAAATTCACCCCCGAGATGCAGGCAAGCCCCTTGATGCAGACCGTGAAGGAGGGCATCGAGAAGGCGATGAAGACCGAAATCGGTCAGCCGTTCATCGAGATCGAGCAGCCCGATGCCGAGGGCAAGGTCGTAAAGTTGTCGGAGGTTACGAAGCGCGAGGGCGTGAAGTATGTTCTGGTCGATTTCTGGGCATCGTGGTGCGGCCCCTGCCGTGGCGAGATTCCCCACTTGGTAGCAACCTACAACTCGTTCAAGGACAAGGGTTTGGAGATCTACGGCGTATCGTTGGACGATAACAAAGACGCTTGGCAGGGTCTGGTAGCGAAGAAGGAAATGGCATGGATCAACCTCAGCGACCTGAAGGGTTGGGAGAACCCCGCAGCACAGGCTTACGGCGTACGCGGCATCCCCGCCAACTTCCTCATCGACTGCGCAACGGGCAAGTTCATCGCCAAGGATCTGCGCGGCGAGGCACTCATCGAGAAGATGGAGGAGCTGCTGGGCAAATAATTTTTTGCACGGACGACTTCGGGGCGGTCTTCGGATTTCGGATTTTCAATTTTCGGATTTTCGCCCTACCTATATATATAATCCGCACGCGGGCAACGGCTCGGCGTGCGGATTTTTTTGCGCCCCGCGGACTTGGCAACCCGCCCCGAAATGCTTATCTTTGCGGCATGAAACCGCAGGCGAAACATCGGATTATGGGCATCGACCCCGGCACGAACTACATGGGTTACGGCGTGTTGGAGGTCGAGGGGCGAAAGGTGCGGTCGGTCGTCTTGGGCGATATTGACCTGCACAAGATGGACGATCCCTACACCAAGCTCAAGTATATTTTCGAGCGGGTCGGGAAACTCATCGAGGATTATGCGCCCGATGAAGTCGCCCTCGAATCGCCGTTTTTCGGGCAGAATGTACAGTCGATGCTCAAGTTGGGGCGAGCGCAGGGCGTGGCGATGGCAGCGGCTCTGAGCCACGGATTGCCCGTTGCGGAGTACGCCCCCACGCGCATCAAGCAGACCATCACGGGCACGGGTGCGGCATCCAAAGAGCAGGTCGCGGGCATCGTGTGCCGCATGTTGCAGGTGGAGCATCCCTTGAAGCGATTGGACGCAACGGACGGAATGGCGGTGGCTTTGTGCCACCACTTTACGACCAACAACCCGCTGAACTGCGTACTCGGCACGGAGCGGGTGAAGGGCTTGGGCGGCAACCTGAAGAGTGTGTCGAAGAAGGGGTCGAAAAGTTGGGAGCAGTTCCTTTCGGAGCATCCCGACCGGGAGGTGAAATAAGGTTTGTGTCGAGGCGGACTTTACTGTTCGCAATCGACTGAATATGAGGAGTAAAGGGATTTAAACGCATTGCAGGGCGGATTCGCGGATCGAAAACTTTTTAAAAAAGTTGCAAAAAGATTTGCATCGCTCGCTTTTTTGCCTTATCTTTGCACTCGCAATCAAGAAAAGGCGCCGTAGCTTAATTGAATAGAGCATCTGACTACGGATCAGAAGGTTACAGGT
>SAMEA104404097__coassemble_1413_pt1 | contig 20080 bp, 19 predicted proteins | sample SAMEA104404097__metabat2_high_PE_016 | metagenome-assembled genome bin SAMEA104404097 (sample SAMEA104404097) | Balaenoptera acutorostrata | reverse complement strand
TTGGTGAACCCGCTGGGGCTCGAACCCAGGACCCCAACATTAAAAGTGTTGTGCTCTACCTACTGAGCTACGGATTCTCCGGTTGTCATCAAGGAACACGCTCGGTCAATCCCTAAAATTTAGTCGCCATGAATGACTTGTGCTTTGCAGCACTTGACCGCCCTTGTTCTCTTGTTTGACGGTGCAAAGATAGGTATATTTTCCAAACCTGCAAAATATTTTTAATAATTTATTCCGATTTTTTTCGTTTGCCCGCCCCCGTCATAACCCCGCAGAAACCCTTTTTCGATCCGGAAATGCCTGAGATCTACACTTTTAAAACCTTGTAAATCGGTGATAATCACCCGGCTGTAATATTGAGAAAAGCCCGCCGAACTTGTCGCTTCGGCTGATCTGCACTTTTGCGTAACCTGCCCCTCGGTCGGTTGCGCTATCTTTGTCGCAGAATCAAACCTCAAAACCCATGTTGCACCGCGTTTGTTTTTCGACCTGTCTGCGCCCGTTCAAGTGTTGGCGCAACCTTTCGCAACAGTTTGATGCCTACCAAGTTCCTTATTCGTTTTTGGAGCATACTGCCGATGTGTGGGTGCGCGATTTTATGCCCGTTTCAACGCCTTCGGGTCGTCTTGTGCAGTTCGTTTACGAACCCGATTATTTGGCAGATTTGGAGCGTTTTCGCACCGATCCCGCGCCCGTGACGGCAGCGTTGGGCATCGTGCCCGAAAAGTCCGATCTGAAGGTGGACGGGGGTAATGTGATCCGTTGCGATGATTGTGTGATTATGACCGATAAAGTGCTGATTGATAATCCGATGTGCAGCCCTGCAAAGCTCATCGCCAAGTTGGAAAAGCAGCTTGAGGCGGAGCTTGTGCTGATCCCGCGTGACCCCGAAGAACCCTGCGGACATTCCGATGGGATGGTGCGCTACATGGGGCACGGGCGGCTGCTTGTGAATCACTATACCGACTTTGATCCCGCGCTCTGCCGCCGCCTGCGCAAAGCCCTTTCGCCGCGCTTTGATTTGGTCGAATTGCACTTCGGCACGGATCGCTACATCGAAACGAGTTGGGCATATCTCAATTATCTGCAAGAGGCTGATATGCTGTTTGTTCCCGCGTGCGAGACCCCGATTGATGATGCGGCATTTGCGCAAATCGAATCCGCCACATCGTGCCGAGTCGTCCCCGTTGTATGTGGCAATTTGCTCAAATTAGGCGGTGCGCTCAATTGCATTTCGTGGGAAATGCCTACTGCTCATTTTACTGGAAACTAACTAAAAACATATACTTATGGAACTCAACGAACTATTGTCAATTGACTATGTCGGTAAATTAGGTGAAAAAGAAACCTATGAAGATCATTTCAAGAAAGTTGCCCAAGAGCTGTTTCAAAATTATTGCATCTGCAAAGGCGATAAATATTTTCAATTTCTTGAGTTGGAATTTTATCTCCACACTCCTGCCCATTCCGATGTTATCACCTATCCGCGCAAAACAAATGCGGGCGATTGGTTCTTTCACATGAGCGGGGTTGATCTTTGTTTCGATAGTCAGAATATGCCCGAGGAAAAGGGAACGGCATCTGCTCAAAGTTGCTTTGGCGGGATTTTGATTCGCAGCCTTTTGACTCCGGATAACAAAGTGGTTAACGGCCCGATGAAATGTTGCGAGTGCTTGTTTGATCAATTTTCGGCGTTAGATCCTAAAAACAAGGCGTTCTTGTATCCTGTTATTACACCAAGGAAGTGCGAGGTAACTAATATTTCCTCTTGCCCGCGCTATTTCAGTTTCAAGGATGATGCAACCAAGTGTGAAAATAAACTCAACGATATTTTGGTGAAGCGTTTTAAGGGGAGCGTTGAGTGTACGGAAAAAGAATTTAAAGATCAGCAACTTGAGAAAAAATATCGTTTCTTTGTTGAAGGCGACTACTATAAGAACTATTCCGCAAATCCCATAAAAGCCCTCAAAGCATCGGAATCCAAACCTCAGTAAGCAACTCATCTTCACCTACATCGCAAGGCGAGTTAAGGTAACATTCCAGCACGGGCGAATCGGCGACTTCGTAGTCTGCGGCGGCGAAAATCCGATCGTAGAACGCGCCCAAACCGCTGTAAGCTCCCCGATAGTCGTACACCGCATAGCGACCATCGGGGAGTTTCATTTGCTTTAGCTCCTCCGTGATGGGCAATTTCGGCGCACACGGATTGACCTCTACGGCGGCATAGTAGCGCAGTCGGTTTGCGGCGGTAATCTCCTCGTCATCGAATGCAATGCCCCAATAACGCGGCGCGGCAAGGGCAATGCCCCGCTCAAGTGCAAACCGATCGAGCCGATCCCATACCGCGAGATCGGCTTTCTTGCTGAGCGTGTAACTTCCTTGAAAAATGAGATATATAACCGCAACATCGTGCAACTCCTCCATGCGGTAAGCACATTCCGACCCAGCCTCCGCCCTCCGCAGCGAGGTTCGGCGCTGAGTAGGCGTGATGCCGTAAGCCTTCTTAAATCCGTTGTTGAACGCGGGTACATTGCGGTATCCGAGTGAATCGGCGATCATCGCCACACTCATCTTCCGATCCTTCAGCAAGACCTGCGCCTGCTCCATGCGCAGGCGGTTCTTGTACGCACCGATGGTCTCGCCCGTCACGGCGCGAAACTCCTGCTGAAACAATCGGCGTGACATACAGGCTGCCTCTGCCAAATGTTCCACCGACCCAAGCCGCGCAAACTCCCCTTCGCGCCCCGTCCAATCCTCCACCACAAGGCGGTTGAGGGCATCGACAGCCGTGAGGATCTGCCCCGAATAAGCATTCTTCTTTTCCATAGATACAAAGGAACGAAAAAGCACCGGATCCGCAAATGGTTCCGGTGCTTTTTTTATAATGGGGAAATGGGTCTAAGGGGCGGAAATTACTTCAGCAACTTGCCCGCGTAGAGGATCGTGTAAACGCCCATGCACTTCATCTCGATGCGGAAGGTGATGCCGTCAATCGAGCCGCGCACCTCGGTCATCGGGTACTTGTCGAAGGGCTGCCAACCTGCGGCTTTGATGAAGGCATCGGGGATGATCTTGCCGGCTGCGAACTCCACGCGCAAGCCTTCACCCATGTACTCGATGTCGGTCATGCGGATGTCAAGTGCGGGCATTGCCTGCGCAAATTTCACGCCGTTCATGTACACCGCCAATCCTTCGCCCGAGGGCTTTACTGTGAACTCTGCCATGGGGTTGTTGTATGCCATGCCGTTTTTGTCGCTGACATCGTATGATCCGCGGAAGGACATCTCGCCCACAATGCGCCCGTTTTCGATGCGGGTGTTGGTGTCGGCATAGTCCTCGCCAGCGACGGGCGGATTGGTGATAAAATCGAGGTCATCATCGGAGCAGGCTGCGAAAAGGAGCGGTGCTGCGAGGAGCAGAATCAAAAGTTTTTTCATGGTTTCAAATGATGTTGTTTATGTGAAATATTGATGTTTAATGTTATTCCGCAGGTGCGCGGTCGTCCCCGTTGGACAAACTCGTTGCCCATCGATTTGAAGTAAAACACATCGTGCGCCTTGTCGCCGATGTTACGCGCCCAAAGGTCGATGGAGTAGCGCCGATGTTCCACGCGGATCGAGGCATCGAATGTGGTGTAGAACGGCTGACGGAGTGTGTTGGCTTCGTTCCAATAGATCGCGCCCGCCCCGCGCATCCCGCCTTGGAGAATGAGGTTGCCGAGCCATTTGCACCCCGTGGGGATCGTCCAAGCCGCACCTAAGGTGAGGGTGTGTTCGGGCGAGTAGGGTACGCGTTTGCCCCGATAATCGTCCTTGCCATCGTTGAACTGGCGAAATTCGGCGTGGGTGTAACCGTATGACACCGAGATGGTTAAATCGCTCGCAGGACGGATGAGCGCCGACAGTTCCCCGCCCCACGAATGGGTCTTGCCCGCATTGGTCATCATACGCCCCGTACCCTGCCCCTTGGGGAAAACGGTAAGTTGCTGGTCGTGGACATCGATGAAAAACAGCGCGAAATCACCGCGAATCAAGCCGTCCCACAGTGCGTAATGCCCGCCTAATTCGTAGTTCCAGCTGTATTCGGGTTTGTACGACATCACATCGCTTTCCTCGAACGGGATGCCCGAGGTCATCTCCCATTTGATCTTTTCTTGGAGGATGTCGGAGAACATCTGCGTGTTGAATCCGCCCGCCTTGTATCCGCGCGCGATCGAGGCATAGAGGTTCGATTGGTCGTTGAGGTGGTAGAGCGCCGTGAACTTGGGCAGCAGTTCTGTGTAGATGTGGCTCACTTGGTTGCGGTCATCGATTCGCGCCACATCGTGATAGACCTTGTCAGCGGTTGTGAAGGTGTAGGGGAGTTCGGCGCGGCTGCGGTATTTGAGCGTGGTCTTCTCGCGGTCGATGCGGATGCCCGCCCCCAGCTCCCAACGCCCAGCCCTGAGGCGCGATTCGTGGTAAAGAGCCAAGCCGTAGGACGGCATCTTGAAGTCGGAATAGAGGGGAAGTGTCCACTTTGGAGCTGCCGCCTCGTCCCACGCATAGCCCTCGATGGCTTGGTTGGCGTTCTTGAAAATCAGCTCCTCGATGCCCGTGCGTTTGAAGGTTACGGGCGCCGACATCGAGCCGTGGCGGTAGAATCCGAACGCGCCGAAGAGCCACCCGTAGCGATGCGCACCCCGCGAGCGGATCACCAAATCTTCGGTGATGCTGTGTTCCGTAAGTGCTTGTTGCATGGTGAAATAACTCAGCGGAAGAAAGTCTTGATCCAAGGTCATGCAGTCGTCCGTGAGCTGATAACTCGTGATCGATGAAAGCATAAATCGGTCGGTCGTATAACTCGCCGTAAGCCCGTCCGAGAGCGAGGTGCGCTCATAACCTGCTGGATCGTTGTAGGCGATTTCGCCCTTCGCGATGAGGGTGTTCCCCGCGCTGTCTTTCTTGTCTTCGCCGATGTAGGCGTAGGGGTATCCCCCTTGATCGAGGTGCGACAGCGACAGCACATTGTCGATGCTCCACCGCCCCTTGCGCCATTGGAGTTTCATGCGCCCGCCGCCCATGTCCTCGCGGTCGCATTTCCCGCCCCGTGCGCGGTTGGTGAAAAATCCGTCCTGATGGGTGTAGAATCCCGACAGTGACAGCGCCCAATGGGGCGAAAGTTTCTCATAAACAGATGCTTGCAGGCGCATCGTTTCGCCCGATCCGTATTCGGCTTTGAGACGCACGCCTTGGTAGTCCGTCGGCGAGAGGGTGTAGATGTTGATCACCCCGCCCATCGTGTTGCGCCCATAGAGGGTGGACTGAGGTCCGCGAAGCACTTCAATACGCTCGGCATCAGCGAGTTCCATGTCGAAGGCATTCTTATTCATCACCGGCACATTGTCGATGTTGAGCCCCATGACGGGCTGGTCGATGCGCGCCCCCAAACCGCGCACATAGATCGAAGAGGTCATGCGCGATCCGTAGTCTGGAATCATCAGATTGGGAATCGATTGCGAGAGTTGCTTCATGGCATCGATATGCAAGTGCTCGATGGTGCGCGCGCCAATGATTGACGATGCCACGGGCACTTTCCTTAGGTTCATGCCCTGCTTGATGGCAGTTACCTGCACCTTATCGACCGTTACCGCCGTGTCGATCTTGGGCTCTGCATCGGAGCGCAGTGATGCGCGGACAGAACCGACAATAAGGAGTAAAGCGGTGGTAATAAGTGTTTTAAAGCAGATATTCATCATAAATCAGTGCAAAATCCGGTACAAAGAAACACTTTTTGTCCGTTTCTCGCAATCCTAATTTATGAGGATAAACTCTGTTTTTCTTTGGAAATGAGGGTAAAAGCCCACCCAAAAACTTAAAAGGAATCGGGATCGATATACCCCATAGCGGCGGCATAGAGTGCCAACCCCGCCACGGATTTGATGCCGAGTTTTTCCATGATGTTGCGGCGGTGGGTGATGACGGTTGTGAGTCCGATGCCCAACCGGTCGGCTATCTCTTTGTTAATCAATCCTTGAGCCACCAACGCCAAGACCTCCTCTTCGCGTGCCGACAGTTCGCCGGAGGGTGCTGTGGCGGGTTGTGAGAGGTGGTGTTCGGGGCGATGCGCACCTTGGCGCATCTTGAGAATTTCATGCACCAAACGCTCCTCGTTCATGTTGATATCGATTTGGTGCATTTCGGGGAAAGCCCCGCCTGCGCCCCGACCCAAGAGCATCGTTTTGTGGCGTTGCTCCTCAAAAAAAGCGCGGTGTCGCACGAAAAATTTCAGATCCACGAAAAAATGGACAAACCGCTCCGTCCCGACTGCCGAAAATTCGTCAAACGAGTTGAAAATCGAGATCTCCACCATCGGCAGGAACTCGCCCAAAAGGGTCTTGAGTCCCAATCCCATCAAGGTGTTCTCGGTCAAAAGGGCAATCGCGGGTCTCATCTATTCGTGGTGGTAAGGTTCGTTGTTCAGGATGGTGAATGCGCGGTAGAGCTGTTCGGTGAAAATCGCGCGCACGATCTGATGCGAGAAGGTCATTTGCGAAAGCGACAACTTGGCGTTGGCGCGCTTGTACACCTCCTCCGAAAAGCCGTAAGGACCGCCTATCACAAGCACCAACCGCTTCATACCGCTGTTCATGCGCTTCTGCATCCAGTCGGCAAATTCCATGGATCGGTATTCGTGTCCGTGCTCATCCAAGAGGGTTACATAATCGCCGTCGCCGATCTCAGCCAAAATCTCGTTGCCCTCCGCCGTTCGCTGCTGTGCCTCGGTGAGTTTCTTGGTGTTCTTCACATCGGGGATCACCTGTATCGCAAATTTGCAGTAGAAGTTGATGCGTTTGGTGTACATCTCCACCAGCGATGCCACCTCCTTCAGGTCGGTCTTGCCGATCACGATCAGTTGAATTACCATTTCTGCGTGCAGATTAAAGATCCGAATTCCATTCGCCGTCGGCATCGGAATAGATCACGGGGCGCGACTTCTCGACCGACTTCAGCCACTCGTAGGCTTTATACATATTGTATCCGTTGCCCGAGGGCGCGCCCAACGAGTAGGCGATCACCGACACATGGTTGCGCGAGCGGTAGTACATTGCCTTGACCCGCTCCACAAACTCCTCGACCAGCTTCGGATCGTTCGAAGGCGTACCGCCTACCGATCTGTCCTCGCGCTTCTCGTCCAAACGGATGTCGGCTTGGTCGATCACATAAAGTCCCAGCTCATCGCACGCCGCATAGAACCATTCGGGTTGCGGATAGTCGGGGGTGATGGTGTTGAAGCCTTGTTTGCGCAACGATTTGAGCTTCAGAATGGTAGTCTTTTGGTCGGTGGCATTCAGCACCGTCTTCTTCAGCACCAATTCCTCGCCGAAGCGCGTGAGTTTGCCATCGACCCATTCCGTCTTGCCGAAGCCCAAGTTGAAGGGCATATATTCTTTATAAGTGCCTTGTCGGTTGATAAACAGCATCGCCTTGTACAGCCCGGGATTGGTCTTGCGCGCCGTCCATTTGTACTTGTACGCTCCGTAGACATGGGTCGAAAAACGGATGGTGTCGGTAGCCCCCGCAGGGATCACCTGCGTCAGGTTGTTGTGATCGACCAACTTGCCCGCGGGATCATACAGATCGAAATGCACACGCAGGGGTTCGTCGGTGGTGTAGGCATTGCGCACCACGGCGTTGATGTGGAGGATGCCGAAATTGCGCCCCTCGGGATCGGGCACGATCTCCGCTTCGTAATCCACGATGGCGCGGTGATCCTGCGCATAAAGTCGGCTGCCCGCAAAGGGCTTTCCCTCAGGCAGGTTTTGGCTCAGAGCCTTTGCGCCCGCATCGACAAACCGCAGACGGAACTCATTTTCGCCGTCCGTAATATAGCGCGTAATGCGGAAATCAGCCGCTGCCGCCATGTCCTCGATCCGGGCGACCCGATGTCCGTTCACCTCCAAAATATAAGCCGAAGGAATGTTCTCCAAATGCAGATAGATGTCGCCGCTGTGCCATTTGAGCGGGATTTCCACGCGGTGAACGATCTCTCCGCCCACGGGCGCGTTGGTCGTTGCAGGCTCAAATTTCAGCACATGCTCTGCCGAGGTGCGCCGCGCCACGGCATCCTCGCGATTGGCGTAGGGAGTGACCTCCGTGCGGAAGATGCGTGCCGAATTTTCGGCGGGGGTTTGTGCCGCCGCACCCATGCCCCAAAGGGCGAAGACGGAGGCTAAAACTGTATTTCGGAGTGTTGTCATAAGTTCGCTTTTACTTTATAAGTAAAGTGTTGTTTGAGGACAAAGGTACTTTTTATTTTGAAGAATCCCAAATAAATTATACCTTTGTAGGTTCAAAGATTATACTGAAGACAATAGATAAAATTGATGATATGAAAACGCAAAGAATCGTTGAGATTTTGAAGTCGGGAGCAGTCGATACCGACATCGTTGTAAAGGGTTGGGTGAGAACCAAACGCGGTAACAAAAATGTAGCGTTCATCGCCTTGAACGATGGATCGTGTGTGGCTAACATCCAAGTTGTGGTCGATAAGCAGCAGATCACCGAGGAGGAGCTGAAACCCGTCACCACGGGTGCCTGTATTCGCGTGGACGGCCGTTTGGTCGCGTCGCCCGGATCGGGTCAGGGTGTCGAGGTGCAGGCTTCGAAGATCGAGATCTACGGCACGGCAGACCCCGATACCTATCCCCTTCAGAAGAAAGGGCACTCGCTGGAGTTTCTGCGTGACATCGCTTACCTGCGTCCCCGTACCAATACCTTCGGCGCAGTATTGCGTATCCGCCACGCCATGGCATACGCCATCCACAAGTATTTCAACAAGAACGGATTCTACTACTTCCACACCCCGCTGATCACCGCTTCGGACTGCGAGGGCGCGGGTGCTATGTTCCAAGTGACGACGATGGATCTGAACAATGTTCCCAAGAAGGAGGACGGCAAGATCGATTACGCGCAAGATTTCTTCGGCAAGTCGTGCAACCTGACGGTTTCGGGTCAGTTGGAGGGCGAACTTGGCGCATTGTCTTTGGGTCGCATCTACACCTTCGGTCCGACTTTCCGCGCTGAAAATTCGAACACCCCGCGCCACGCATCGGAGTTCTGGATGATCGAGCCGGAGGCTGCGTTCTACGATTTGGAAGACAATATGGAACTCGCCGAGGACTTCTTGAAATACCTCATCCAATACGCATTGGACAACTGCATGGAGGACCTTGAGTTTATGAATAAGATGTGGGATCCCGAACTTTTGGAGCGTCTGCGCTTTGTGGTGTCCAACGACTTCAAACGCTTGGACTACACCGAGGGTGTAGAGATTCTGAAGAAATCGGGCAAGAAGTTCGAGTTCCCCTGCGATTGGGGTTGCGACCTTCAGTCGGAGCATGAGCGTTACTTGGTCGAGGAACACTTCAAACGCCCGGTGATCCTCATTAACTACCCGAAGGAGATCAAGGCATTCTACATGAAGCAGAACGAGGACGGCAAGACCGTCCGCGCGATGGATGTTTTGTTCCCCAAGATCGGCGAAATTATCGGCGGATCGGAGCGTGAAGCAGATTATGGCAAGCTTATTGCACGAGTTGAAGAACTTGGAATGAATAAGCAGGATGTATGGTGGTATTTGGACACGCGCCGTTGGGGTTCGGCTCCTCACTCGGGCTTCGGCTTGGGCTTTGAGCGCCTCTTGATGTTTGTTACGGGTATGACCAACATCCGCGATGTGATTCCTTTCCCGCGCACACCGCAACACGCCGATTTCTAATTGATAGCGATTGAATTACTTGAGGGTCGGACGGAACGGCGAGGTGTGCCGGTGCCGCGACCCTCATTTTTTCATTTATTGCTAACCTGACTTTGAGTCTTTTCATGCAAAAGACCCGAGTCGCAAAATGGAGAACAATATGGCTATTAATCAGAAGCAGATTCTCTCCCTGCAACAGAAGCTCTCGCCGCAGCAAATTCAGATGATCAAGTTGTTGGAACTGCCCACCGTGCAGTTGGAGCAACGCATCAAACAAGAGATCGAGGACAACATCGTATTGGAGGAGGACGAGCGCAAGACGGACGATGTGGAAAACCCCGAGGAAGAACCGCGCGAGATTTCGGTCGACGAATATTTGAAGGAGGACGATACCCCTTCTTATAAAAGCCGGATTAATAACTATTCGAAGGACGACAAACAACGCCCCGTGATCCTCACGGAGGGTCGTTCGCTGCAAGACTACCTCATCGAACAGCTCCGCTTCCGCAACCTTTCGGAGGAGGATATGCAATTGGCGACCTACATGGTCGGCAGTTTGGATGATGACGGCTACCTAAGGCGCGACCTGCAATCCGTGTCGGACGATTTGGCATTCACGGCGGGCATTGAGGTCTCGGTTGAGAAATTGGAGGAGATCCTCCATCTGATCAATCAGTTGGAACCCGTGGGCATCGGTGCGCGCGATTTGAGGGAGTGCCTCCTTTTACAGTTGGCACGCATTGCTCATAAGAACGACGCGCAAGTTCATGCCGAGAAGATCCTTACGACATATTTCGATGAGTTTGCCAAAAAACATTTCGAGAAACTCATGGCGCGCCTTCAACTCTCAGAGGAGGAGTTTCGCGCGGCGATCAATGAGATCTTCCATCTCTCGCCCAAACCCGGCAACCTCTATTCGGAGGGCGGAACGGACACAACACCCTACATCACGCCCGATTTTCTGTTGGACTTCCAAGAGGGGCAGTTCTCGCTTACGATGAATTCCTACAATATCCCCGAGGTGAAGATCAGCCACCGCTATAAGGAGATGCTCCGCCGTATGGTGCGGCCCGATGGCAAGGTTAGGGAGGAAGACAGGGAAACCCTGCAATTTGTCAAGGGCAAGATCGATTCCGCCAAATGGTTCATCTCGGCGATCCAACAGCGCCACGATACCTTGATGCGCACCATGCAGACCATCTTGGATTACCAGCGCGAATACTTCAAGGACGGCGACCGCTCGAAACTGCGCCCGATGATCCTCAAGGACATTGCCGACCGCACGAACTTGGATGTCTCGACCATCTCGCGCGTGGTGAACAGCAAATATGTGCAGACGCAGTTCGGCATCATCCTCCTTAAATCGCTCTTTTCCGAAGCGATGCAGACCGATGACGGCGAGGAGGTGTCGAGTTACGAGATCAAAAACTTGCTGGAGCGTTGCGTGGCGGAGGAGGATAAACGCCACCCGATGACTGATGAGATGCTCATGGCATACCTCAACGACCACGGCTACCGCATCGCCCGCCGCACGGTGGCAAAGTACCGCGAGATGCTTGACATTCCCGTGGCGAGACTGCGTAAACAACTTTAGAACAATGGATTATACCCGAATAGCCCACGGCATTTCGTGGGTTTTGCACCCGTTCCTTTTGCCGAGTTATTTTCTCGCGCTGCTCTTGACCTTCACCGCATTTTCGGCTTTCCCGTGGTCGGTGAAGCTCTACTTCGTGTGGGTTGTGGTGCTTTATACGATCGTGATCCCCGTGTTCTCGATGTTCCTCTTGCGCAAGTTCGGCTTTTTGACCGACTACAAGATCGACATTCGCCGGGAGCGCATCATCCCGCTTTTGGTGGGCGCGGTGTGCTACATCATGTGCGCCATCACGGTGGCACAAATCCCCTCGGCGGCGGTCGTCCGCAAGTTTATGATGGCGGCGGCAGCCTGCGAACTGGTCTGCCTTGTGGTGTCGCTCAAGTGGAAAATCAGCCTTCACCTCACGGGTATGGGGGCGATGGTCGCGTTGGTGGCATTGCTCAATATCGTGGACTTGGCGAATCTGATTATCCTGCTTGCTGTGGCGGTTTTCGGTGCAGGACTTTTGGCTTCTGCCCGCTTGTATTTGGGTTGCCATAAACCTGCGCAAATCATTGCCGGCTTTTTGTGCGGTGTAGTCGTTTCTATTCTTACTGTGTTGTTCTTGTAGCGAGATCCCAAAAATAAAAACGCCCCGCCTAATGATTATAGGTGGGGCGTTTTATTTTTGTTCTTTTGTTTATTCTTCGATTGCTTTGGCTTGGCTTACCAATTCATCAATGGTTTCTTCGAAATTTTTGATGCGCTCTAAATCTTTATCACTCCAATTGTGAATGAGGTTTTCCAATTCTTTATCAACCAAGAAATAGAAATCCTCGATAATTATTTGGTCGAGGTTATTCTTGCAACGGAATCGGTGTGCAGCATTGAATCCGATGAAAACGGGAGTTTGCTCCGATTCGGCTTTGATCTCCTCGGCAGCCTTTTTGAAGACTTCGAAAGCATGGTCGCGTTCTTTGATCAGACGCCCCATCTTTTTCTTCAGTTCTTCTATCTCAGCTCTTTCCCGTCTGATTTCGAAGCGTTCGAAATCACTTATATAACTGCCTGACAACATTAAAATAGTTCTTTGAGAAGAGTTTATCCTATTTTTCGTGTTGTGAATTTCAGTGCATAGATCGCTGTATTTATCTAATTTTTTCTGTGTCTTATCCACTCTTTCCCAAAATTGCGGGTCGTGTTTGGGATAAAAAGCACTATCGATCACCGTTTCTACGGGATCGTATGAGTCGGGGAAAAACAGATTCTGGGGCATTTCCTTGCGCACCAATCGGTCGGCTTTTGCCAACGGGCTGTTGTCGCAAGACACCATCGCCAACGCGATCAAAGGAAGAAGAAAGGAAATCTTTTTCATGGGATTTGCGGTTTATTTTGCTTCAACTGCGGTTGAAACAAGTTAATTCTCACACAAATATACGCATTTAATTTTGGAAATGCAATGGAAAATCATTTGATTTTAATCGCCGAAAAATAAGCAAAAATCAAAAAAAAATGCTATTTTTGTACGATTTGAAAATCCGAAATTAAAATTCAAAACGAAAACACTATGACACTCAACGAATACCAACAGCACGCTTTGGAAACCGCGATCTATCCCGAAAAGAGCCGCATCATCTATCCCACACTCGGACTGACGGGCGAGTCGGGCGAGGTTGCCGACAAGGTCAAGAAGATCATCCGCGATGCCGAGGGCGAATTTACTCCCGAGAAGAAACTCGAAATCATGAAGGAGATCGGCGATGTGCTGTGGTATTGCGCCGCCCTGTCCCACGACTTGGGTTTCGACTTGGAGACCGTGGCTCAGACCAATGTCGATAAGCTCCACTCGCGCATGGTGCGCAACGAAATCCACGGCAGCGGCGACAACCGATAAAAGCCGAGTAACGGCAACAAAAAACGAGAAAATATGGGCGACTATATCTTAAAAGAGATCGACAAGATCGGCATCCTCCTCAGGGGGATCCTCCGCAAGTTGAAACTCATCAAGGACAATTCAGATGAGTTTTCGGTGGAGGACACCAAGTTGGAACTTGTCGAGAAACTCCACATCGACATGGATGAACTCCTCGCGAAGGACGACTTCATCCGCATCCTCGTTGAGGAGCACGAATTTGATGAGCCTTCGATGGAGCTCTTTGCCGAAGTCTTGGCAGATATGGCATTTGCCGCCGAAAGGGTGGAGGATCGCCATCGCTTCGGTCGGGCGGCGTGCGAGATCTACAAATTCCAAGATGCCCGTCATGCCCCCGCCTCGTTCAACCGCTACTACATCCTCAAGGAACTCGCGCGTTTGGATCAAGACCAATAAACCAACACACAATACCTAAACTACTATGGAACAAAAGAAAAACATCTCCCTTCCCGACAACGCCTACCGCGAACTGAAGCCGGGCGAGGAGTACAAACCGCTGATGCCCGCCTCATCGACCCCGACTGAGGTTACGCCCTATTCGGTCACGATGGGTGTGGTGATGGCAATCATTTTTTCGGCTGCCGCAGCCTACTTGGGACTGAAGGTCGGTCAGGTTTTTGAGGCGGCTATCCCCATCGCGATCATCGCCGTGGGTATGGGCAATGTCCTCGGCAAGAAGAATATGTTGGGACAAAATGTGCTGATTCAATCCATCGGCGCATCTTCGGGCGTGATCGTGGCGGGTGCCATCTTTACCCTGCCCGCGCTCTACATCCTCAAGATCGATGTCGATTTCTACCAAGTATTCCTCTCCTCGCTCTTGGGCGGCGTGTTAGGTATCATCCTTTTGATCCCGTTTAGAAAATACTTCGTGAAGGATATGCACGGCAAATATCCCTTCCCCGAAGCCACCGCAACCACCGAGGTCTTGGTGTCGGGCGAGAAGGGCGGTAATCAAGCCAAACTGCTCGCTGTTGCGGGTCTGATGGGCGGTCTTTACGACTTCTTGGTCAGCTCGTTCGGTATGTGGACCGATACGGTTTCGACTACCATCTGCAAGTGGGGCGTGATGGTCCACGACAAATTCAAATTCGTATTCTCGATCAACACTTCGGCGGCTGTCTTGGGCTTGGGCTACATCATCGGCTTGAAGTATGCGCTGATCATCACGGCGGGTTCGTGCGTGGTGTGGTTCTTGATCGTGCCGGTGGTCGGATCCTTGGTCGAGTGCATGGATGCCGCCGCCTTGGTCGATATGTTGGGCGTTACGAATCAGTCGATTTTGGACCACCCCGAAACGATCTTCTCGGCGGAGAACCTCTATGCCTACATCGGCAAACCGATCGGCATCGGCGGTATCGCTATGGCAGGTCTGATCGGCATCGTCCGCCAATCGTCGATCATCCGTCAGGCGGTGGGCTTGGCGGTGTCGGAGTTCGGCGGCAAGAATAAGAAGGAGGTGTCGTCGGAGCGTACACAGCGCGATGTGAAGATGAAATGGATTTTGATCATCTTAGTGGCATCGCTCATCAGCGTCTTCGTGTTCTTCCACTTCGGTCTGTTGGGCGGCAACTGGGTGCAGTCCGTAACGGCTATTTTGATCGTGTTCATCATCGCCTTTCTGTTTACTACGGTGGCAGCCAATGCCATTGCGATTGTCGGCTCGAACCCCGTGTCGGGTATGACCCTCATGACCTTGATCCTCTCTTCGTTGGTCTTGGTGTCGATCGGTCTGAAAGGCTCGACGGGTATGGCTGCGGCACTGATCATCGGCGGTGTGGTTTGTACGGCGCTGTCGATGGCGGGCGGTTTCATCACCGACCTCAAGATCGGTTATTGGTTGGGTACTACGCCCCAAAACCAAGAACGCTGGAAGTTCCTCGGCACATTCGTTGCGGCTGCCACGGTTGCAGGCGTGATGATCGTTTTGAACAAGACCTATGGATTTGAAGGCCCCAATTCGCTCGAAGCGCCCCAAGCCAAGGCTATGGCTGCGGTGATCGAACCCCTGATGACGGGCGGTCAGACCCCGTGGGTGCTCTACATCTGCGGAGCAATCCTTGCGCTGATCCTCACCTTCATCGGTGTTCCCGCCCTGCCGTTTGCGTTGGGTATGTTCCTGCCGATGAAACTCAATGCGCCGTTGGTTGTCGGCGGTTTGGTTTCGTGGTTCGTATCGAGCCGTTCGAAGGATGCCGCGCTGAATAAGGCTCGCAATGGTCGCGGTACGCTCATCGCATCGGGCTTCATCGCCGGCGGTGCGCTGATGGGTGTGGTGAGTGCCATCCTCAAGTTTGCAGGCGTTGAGTTCAGTATGGGCGCATGGACGCAGTCTAACGGCGCGATGTGGCTCGGCTTGGTGATGTACCTTGTGCTGATTATCTATATGATTGCCCACACCTTGATGGCAAAGAAAGATGAATAATACTAACTTAAAAACTTATATACAATGGATTTAAAAGATCGCTTTTTGAAATATGTGTCTTACGACACACAATCCGATGAATCAAGCTCGACCTTCCCCTCGACCGACAAGCAGAAGGTGCTTTTGACGGCTCTGCGCGATGAGATGATCGCCATGGGTTTGCAGGAGGTGGCTATGGACGAGCACGGCTATGTCATGGGATCGGTTCCCGCAACTAAAGGCAAGGAGAATGCCCCCGTGATCGGCTTCATTTCGCATGTCGATACCGCTCCCGACATGAGCGGTAAGGATGTGAAGCCCCGCATCATCGAGGAGTACGATGGCAAGGACATCATGCTCAACCCCTCGATCACGATGCGCGTGGAGGACTTCCCCGAGCTGAGCTTCTTCAAGGGTCACACCTTGATCCACACCGATGGCACGACCCTTTTGGGTGCTGACGATAAGGCAGGCGTTGCCGAGATCATGACGGCTGCGGAGTATCTGATGAACCACCCCGAGATCGAGCACGGCAAGATCCGCGTAGGCTTCACGCCCGATGAGGAGATCGGTCGCGGCGTTGATTTCTTCAATGTCGAGGCATTCGGTGCCGACTTCGCCTATACGGTCGATGGCGGTATGGAGGGCGAGCTTGAGTACGAAAACTTCAACGCAGCCAGCGCAAAGATCGAGATCCAAGGTCTGAATGTACACCCCGGATCGGCAAAGAACAAGATGAAGAACGCCTTGGACATCGCAACCGAGTTGCATTCGTTGCTCCCCGTTGAGCAGCGCCCGCAGTACACCGAGGGCTACGAAGGCTTCTACCACCTGATCAAGATCGAGGGTGCGTGCGAGCGCGCTTCGATGGCATACATCATCCGCGACCACTTCACCGAGTCGTACGAGCAGAAGAAGATGTTCATCGGTCAATGCGTCGATCTGATGAACCGCAAATACGGCGAGGGTACGGTGAAGCTCACCTTGAAGGATCAATACTTCAACATGAAGAAGATGGTTGAACCCCATCCCCAGCTCATCGACAAGGCAATCAAGGCGATGGAGCAGGCCGATGTGAAACCGCTGATCCAACCCATCCGCGGTGGTACGGACGGTGCGCGTCTGTCGTTCATGGGTCTTCCCTGCCCCAACTTGTTTACGGGCGGTCAGAACTTTCACGGCAAGTATGAGTACTGCTCCCTGACGACCATGCGCAAGGCGCAGCAGGTGATCTTGAACCTCGCGCAGCTGTGGGCTGAATAAGCCTTAACGAATATAGCGGAAAGCGACCGACAACTCCTCGATGTTGAGGGGTTCGGTCGCTTTTACTCTCAATCAAAAACATAGAATATGAATAATTACGGATTTTTCAAGGTGGCAGCGGCCACGCCGCGCGTTGAGGTGGGCAATCCCATCGTAAATGTGCAACGCATCATGGCTTTGGCAGAGGAGGCTTCCTCGCGCGGGGCGGATGTGGTGTTGTTCCCCGAGCTTTCGCTCACGGGTTATACGGCGGGTGATTTGTTGTTGCAATCGACCCTGCTCGATGCAACGGATGCCGCTTTGGAACAGCTCAAGGATGCTTCGATGGACTGCCGCACGGTCTTGATAGTGGGTGCTCCGCTGCGTCATGGGGCTTCGGTCTATAATACGGCGGTCGTCATCGCCCAAGGGCAGGTTCAGGGCGTTGTGCCCAAGAGCCATATTCCCGATATGAACGGCGCTTGCGAGAAACGACTTTTCTCTTCGGGCATGTCGATCGAGGATGATTCGATTTTGGCGGGCGGCGATGTTGTGCCGTTCGGCGTGGATCTGACCTTCTCGATCAACGGCGTGGAGACGGCTGTGGAGATCGGTCACGACCTGTGGAGCGTGATTCCCTCCTCGTCGCTTTTGGCGCAAAATGGTGCGAAGGTCATTCTGAATCCTTCGGCTGTGATGGCGGGAGCGGGAGTGTGGAACTTCGTGCGGCGAATGGTCGTGGAGCAGTCGGCGCGCACGATTGCGGCTTATGTCTATGCTTCGGCTGGCTGTGGCGAATCTTCGACCAACGGCGTGTTTGCGGGCGAGACGCTCATTGCCGAAAATGGCAAGGTACTTGCGGAGGGTGATCGCTTCGTAAGGGATGCACAGCTGATCCTGACCGACATCGACACCGAGCGTTTGGAGTACGAACGCCGCAGCAATTCGCTATTCCGCGAAATGACGACCATGGAGCGCAACAATGTGCAGGTGATCGACTTCCCCGCACCCGATGAAGATCCCGAGGCGGACCGCGAGTTCGACCCCGCACCCTTCATCCCCCACGAGGAGCGCGCGCGTTGGGAACGCTGTCAGGAGGTGTTCCAGATCCAAGTTGCGGGTCTTGTGCGCCGTTTGGAGCATACCCACGCCCGCACGGCTGTTGTGGGTATCTCGGGCGGATTGGATTCCACTTTGGCATTGCTCGTCACGGTGCGTGCCTTCGATGAGTTGGAGCGCGACCGCAAGGATATCTTGGGCATCACCATGCCCGGCTTCGGCACTACGGGACGCACCTACAACAACGCCTTGAAGATGATGGAGGGCTTGGGCATCACCATCCGCGAGATCTCGATCAAGCAAGCGTGCGAACAGCACTTTGCCGACATCGGCTTGGCTGCGGATGATCGCTCGGCAGCCTACGAAAACGGACAGGCACGCGAACGCACGCAGATCTTGATGGATGTGGCGAATAAGGAAGGCGGCTTGGTGGTCGGCACGGGCGATCTGAGCGAATTGGCTTTGGGCTGGGCGACCTACAACGGCGACCACATGTCGATGTACGGCGTGAACGCCACCGTTCCCAAGACTTTGGTGCGCCATGTCGTGGCGTGGTGCGCTGAAAATGAGGCGGATGACGAGATCCGCGCAACCCTCATGGATGTGATCGATACCCCCGTAAGCCCCGAGCTTCTGCCGGCGGATGACAAGGGCGAGATTGCCCAAAAAACCGAGGACTTGGTCGGCCCCTACGAACTGCACGACTTCTTCCTCTACCACTTCTTGGCAGGAGGTGCAAGCCCCGCGAAGATCCTCTACATGGCTCAGCAGGCTTTCCACGAGGACTACGACCGCGAGACCATCCTTCATTGGATGCGCACCTTTTTCCGCCGATTCTTCACCCAGCAGTTCAAGCGCTCGGCTCTGCCCGATGGCGCACGCACGGGGCGTTTGTCGCTCTCGCCGCGTGGTGATTGGTCGATGCCGTCAGATATGGTTTCGGCGGCGTGGATGAACGAAATTGACACTCTTTAATTTACATATAATGAAGCGTTTATTTATTTTTATCGTTGCGGTGTCGGCGCTGATGATGGGCACTCAAACCGCTGAAGCACAAAGTTGGAAGGACATCCTGAAGAAGGCAGGTGCGGCTGTTGCCGATGCTGCGACCGATGGCAAGTATTCCGAAAAAGCGTTGGTGGGCGAGTGGACCTACTTGGAGCCCGCGCTGAAGATGGAGGGCGAGGATGTCCTCTCGGGATTCGCTGCCGTTGCTTTGGAGCAGAGTGCCACCAAGCACTTGGCAAAGGTCTATGACAAGATCGGTCTGCGCCCCGGCAAGGGTACATTGGCGTTCCTGAAGGACAATAAGTACGAGGCGCGCGCCGAGAAGCGTATGATTACGGGCGGTTACGCTTACAACGGCGAGACCCACGAGATCACTTTCTCGTTCGATAAGAAGTACAGCAAAGGCAAGGTCGATCCCGTCATGGGTCGCGTCTATGTCAAGGGCGATGAGATGAGCATCGTGTTCCCAGTTACGAAACTGATCGAACTGGTGAAGACGATCGGCGATAAAGTGCCTCAGTTGCAGGGCGTTGCCAAACTCATGGAGAATTACAAGGGCGTGTACCTCGGCGTGAAGTTCTCGCGTGTGGGCGCAGCGAAGTAATTTCTGACCCATACCTATTTATTACAACGGCGAATCCTTTCCGTGTGAGGGGATTCGCTTTTTTATGCCCCGAAATTTCGCAATGCACGCACTTTTTCTTAACTTTACACCAAATAACGACTTTCGGATGCGACATTTGCGAAACATATTGATTGCAGGACTTTTTTGCGTGGTGTGCGTGGCTTGCTCTTCGGATGGAGCAACTGCGCCCGCAAAGGAGGGTGCCCCGCAGGAGTTCTCGTTGCCGAAATCCTCGGTCGTACAGAAGAAACACGTGATCCGCACGGGGGAGACCCTCTCGCTCATCGCGCAGATGTATCACATGTCGCTTGCCCGCCTGCGCGAATTGAACCCGCAACTCAAAGGCGACCACATCCGCGAGGGCGATGTCCTTACGGTCGAGATGAAATAAAAAGAGCAGATTTCTTTAACCGAAAGTCTGCTCTTTTTATTTGTTTGTCATGTCTCGTCCTGCCAAAGCGTTACAACAAAAATATATTTGTTATGGAACGTATT
>SAMEA104404097__coassemble_1403_pt1 | contig 20212 bp, 13 predicted proteins | sample SAMEA104404097__metabat2_high_PE_016 | metagenome-assembled genome bin SAMEA104404097 (sample SAMEA104404097) | Balaenoptera acutorostrata | reverse complement strand
TCGCGATCAGCCTGACGGCTCATTGCCAAGTACATACCTACCTCGGTGCACTCGCCCATGAAGTGGTTCTGAAGACCCTCCCAGAGCTCTGCGCTCGAACCTTTGCCATCGCCCAACTGGTGAACGGTAACGAAATCCAAGTCGCCTTCCTCTTCTACGATCTCAACGAATTTATCTTTTCCGACTTTGCACATGGGGCACTTTTCGGGAGCCTCATCGCCTTCGTGAATGTAACCGCATACGGTACAACGCCATTTCTTTGCCATAGTTGTAATGTTTTAAAGTGTGTGTTATGTGAAAATAAAGTGTGTGTTTTCTTGTTTGTCCATTGCAAAGGTAATCAATAAAACCAAAGTCAAAACAAAAATCAGATCAATTTTTCTTATGCAGACCTTACTTTTTCTTATACTCTTTTTCGGAGGGGGTGTGGTTCTCTGTCCGATTCCGATTTAGCCCCTGCGGTCGATGATCTCCTCGATGTAGGGAATGTCGGTCGAATCCTTCACCAGCACTTTCTTGTCGGAATCCAACAAATACAGTGCCGGAATGGCGTTCAAATTATATGAGCCGCTTTTTTCGATCATGCAGCCTTCGTCGTAGGCATAGATCCACTCCTTGGGAAACTCTGTGGCGTGGTTGCGCCACTCGGAGAGGTCGGCATCGGGATGAACGACCAAGACCTTCAAGCGCCCTTGTTCGATCATCTCGTTGAGCATCGGTGAGGACTGGATGCCTTCGCGGATGTCGCGACACATGGGGCATCCGGGGTTGCTGATGAACAGCAGGGTGTACTCCGCGCGGATGTTATACATATAGTGTGTGCGCCCGCCGAGGGTGGTGTAGGCGATGTCGTTGGCGCGCTGCCCCAAGCGGTTCTGGCGTGCCATCTTCAGATCAAATTCGGGCGCAATACGCTCATATTCATCGTAATATGGGCTTGCTAATTGCGCTTCGAGCACCGGGATGTAGAACTCATCGTTGCGCAACGGGGAGTTCGGATCGTTCAGCACGACACGGCTCAGGTAGGCGAAATAATCCAACATCGCGCGCGATCCCGTGGCGCGTTTGATGAGCGAATCAATGGGTGCTGCGTGGCGCGGATTGTCCATCAAGAGGGTGATGTAGAGCGCATAGGCATTGACCATCTCGGCGGTATCGGCGCGGGCGATGAAGTCGCGGTCGTTGAAGTCGAAGCCGTCCCAAAAATGCACCTTGAGCCATGCGATCTGCTCCTCGCGATCCATGTCCTCGGGGGGCATTTGCAGGGGAAACTGCGGGCGCGGAGTTTGGGTAGTCGCCGTTTCTGCGGGTTTCTCGGCAGTCGATTTATTGGTTGTATTTCCTCCGCCACAGCTCCATCCAAAGGCGAGAAGGGCGAGGGTAACTATCTTTAGAAAAATATTTTTCATGGTCGTAAAAGGCTTGCGGGCGAGGACTTCAAACTTGCAATTAAGCACTGAAGCCAATCCCCCAAATTAACTGAACAAATATACATAATTTTCCCAAAAATCCTGCCGTGATACGCATAAAAAAACAGACAGCCGATCCGAAAACCGACTGTCTGCTTGAGAAAAAAACGCCTTATTTCTTGATCTCCCGACCGCGCAGGAACACGCGCCAGATGAGGGGAGTTTGATAGGCGTAGGTGAAAAATTCGATCGAAGGCATCGGGCGCGTCAAGAAGAAATTGGCGACCTTGCCCTCCGAAATCGAACCGAAATCCTTGCTGATGCCCAAGGCGTAAGCGCCGTTCAAAGTGGCGGCATGGATCGCCTCGGTGGGGGTCATCTTCATACGGAACGAAGCCAAAGCCATCACCATCCGCATGTTGCCCGAAGGCGATGATCCGGGGTTGTAGTCCGATGCCAAAGCAACGCCCAAACCCGCGCTAATCATATCGCGTGCAGGAGGATAGCTCATCCCCAAGAAGAACGCCGCACCCGGCAGCATCGTGGGCATGGTCTTCGAGCCTTTGAGCACACGGATCTGATCCGCGCCCATCCGCTCCAAGTGGTCGACTGACAGCGCGTTATGCTCCACGCCGACCTCCACTCCGCCCGATACCGCCAACTCGTTGGCGTGGATCTTCGGGGTCATGCCGTATTTTGCGCCTGCTTCCATGATGCGCGCGGTTTCCTTCACCGTGAAGAAGCCCTCATCGCAGAATACATCGACAAAATCCGCCAAACGTTCGCGCGCCACTGCAGGGATCATCTCCTTGCAGATCAGATCGACATATTCCTTCTGCCGACCTTTGTAGGCGCGTGCCACGGCGTGCGCACCGAGGAAGGTCGAACGCACCTCGATGGGCGAGGTCTTCTTGATGCGGCGGATTACGCGCAACATCTTCAGCTCGTCCTCGGTCGAAAGTCCGTAGCCCGACTTGATTTCCACAGCACCCGTACCCATGCGGATGATCTCGTTGATGCGCTCCATCGCTTGGCGATAAAGCTCGTCTTCCGAAGTTTCGTGCAGTCGGTCGGCAGAATTGAGGATGCCGCCTCCTCGGCGTGCGATCTCCTCGTAGCTCAGTCCGTGGATCTTGTCCAAGAACTCCTGTTCGCGGCTGCCGGCATAGACCAAGTGGGTGTGCGAGTCGCAGAACGAGGGGAAAAGCATGCCCCCGCGTGCATCGACCGTCTTGGCAGCGGGTACGCACGGGAAATCATCCATCGAGCCGAACGACTCGATGCGCCCGTCCGTCACCAAAAGCCACGCATTGTCCATCCGCTCCATCTGATCCATCTCGGCTCCCATCAGGCGGCGGCGACCTTGGCGTTCGATGCCGACAATCGTACCGATATTTTTAACTAAAACCTGCTCCATTATCTGTTGTTGTGGATGAATTGAACCGATTTCTCAATGTCGGGATACATCACGCGATCCACCTCGAAGAAGGGAACGACCTTGCGGTATTCGGCTAAGAGGTTTTCGATCGCCTGAGAAGAACGCAACGGACGGCGGAACTCCAAAGCCTGAGCCGAGTTCAGAAGCTCGATTGCCAACACGCGCTCCGTGTTTTTCACCACGCGCACCAACTTCGTGGCGGCATTTCCGCCCATCGACACATGATCCTCCTGACCTTGCGATGAGGTGATCGAATCGACCGAAGCGGGCATACACAGACCCTTCGACTGGCTCACGATGGCGGCTGCGGCATACTGCGGGATCATAAATCCGCTGTTCAGACCGGGTTTCGCCACGAGGAAGCTCGGAAGTCCGCGCTTGCCATCGACCAACTGATAAACTCTGCGCTCCGAGATGTTACCCAACTCCGCAACGGCAATTGCCAAGAAATCCATCGCCAAGGCAATGGGCTGTCCGTGGAAGTTACCGCCCGACACGACCATATCCTCTTCGGGGAAGATGCAGGGGTTGTCGGTCGTGGAGTTGATCTCGGTGGTCATCACGCTCTCCACATAGTCGATCGTGTCCTTCGATGCGCCGTGTACCTGCGGGATGCAACGGAACGAGTAGGGGTCTTGCACATGCTTCTTGGGCTGTGCAATGATCTCGCTGCCCTCCAGCAACTTACGGAAGGTGCGTGCCGTGGTGAGCTGTCCCTTGTGGGCGCGGATCAAGTGTACCTCATCGCAGAAGGGGTCGATGCGTCCGTCGAATGCCTCGAGCGACATCGCGCCGATCTTGTCTGCCCAACAGCTCAGTCGCTTCGACTGAATCACCGACCACACGCCGTGAGCCGACATGAATTGCGTGCCGTTCAACAGCGCCAAACCCTCCTTCGATTGCAGCGTGATGGGCTCCCATCCGAACTCCTTGAGCACATCGGCTGCAGGACGGATCTCGCCCTTGTATTCCACCTCGCCCAAGCCCAACAGTGGCAACGACATATTTGCCAGAGGAGCCAAGTCGCCCGATGCGCCCAACGATCCTTGCTGGAAAATCATGGGGTAGATGTCGTTGTTGAAGAAGTCGATGAGGCGTTGTACCGTTTGGAGCTGTACGCCCGAATGTCCGTACGACAGCGACTGGATCTTCATCAAAAGAATCAGCTTCACGATGTCCTTATCCACGCGCTCACCCGTGGAGCAGGCGTGCGACATCACCAAATTCTTCTGCAATTGCGACAGATCCTCCTGCCCGATCGAAATGTTGCATAGCGAGCCGAAGCCGGTTGTGATGCCGTAAATCGGGTGCTCGGGGTGCTCCATTTTCTGATCCAAATACTTGCGGCAGCGCTCGATGCGTTGCTTGGCATCCTCGCTCAGGTCGAGCTTCATGCCCTTGTCCATGATCTCCTCTACGCGGTCAATCGTGAGGTGTTCCGATGAAATATGATGGTATTCCATGTGAAGTTTATGAGGTTTTAAGGTTCTTTTTGGTTTGTTCTGATTATTTGTTTTCCAACGCCTTGCGGATGAGGTCTTCATCGGCAAAGTTCGGCAGGGTAACTTTCATCTGGGGCGTGCGCTCCATCTCGCGGCGGATGGCATCGTATGCGCCTTTGTTGCGTGCCCAGCTGCGGCGTGCGATGCCGTTATTGACATCCCACAAGAGCATCTGACGGATGCGGCGATCAGCTTCTGCCGATCCGTCGACAACCATACCGAAACCGCCGTTGATCACCTCGCCCCAACCGACACCGCCGCCGTTGTGGATCGAAACCCATGTAGCACCGCGGAACGAGTCGCCGATGACATTCTGAATCGCCATATCTGCCGTGCGGTTCGAGCCGTCGTAGATGTTTGAGGTCTCGCGGTAGGGCGAGTCCGTACCCGAAACATCGTGATGGTCGCGCCCCAACACCACGGGAGCCGACAGACGACCGTCCTTCACAGCCTCGTTGAATGCCTGCGCGATCTTGATTCGGCCCTCGGCATCGGCGTAGAGAATGCGCGCCTGCGAACCCACCACAAGGTGGTTCTTGCCGGCTTCGCGGATCCAATGGATGTTATCATCGAGCTGACCCTTGATGTCGTCGGGTGCCGTCTTGCGGATCTCCTCCAATACATCGCCCGCCAATTTATCCGTCAAAGCCAAGTCCTCGGGCTTACCCGAAGTACATACCCAACGGAACGGACCGAAGCCGTAGTCGAAGAACATCGGACCCATAATGTCTTTAACATAAGACGGGTAGCGGAACTTGCCGTCCTTGCCCATCACGGCAGCACCTGGGCGCGAAGCCTCCAAGAGGAAGGCATTGCCATAGTCGAAGAAGTACATGCCCTTGGCCGAGAGTTTGTTGATCGCATCGATCTGACGGCGCAACGACTCCTGCACGCATTCGCGGAAGCGCACCGGCTCATCGACCATCATCTTGTTCGAAGCCTCATAGGTCAAGCCCACGGGGTAGTAACCGCCCGCCCACGGGTTGTGGAGCGAGGTCTGGTCCGAACCCAAATCTACGCGGATGTCCTCCTCGGCCAAGCATTCCCAAAGATCGACCACATTGCCCACATAAGCCATCGAAACGACTTCTTTATTTTCGACAGCCTTGCGGATGCGCGGGATCAGCTCATCGAGGTCGGTGTGCAATTCATCGACCCAACCTTGGTCGTATCGCTTTTGGGCAGCCTTGGGGTTGATCTCGGCTATGACGGAAACCACGCCCGAAATCACGCCTGCCTTGGGCTGTGCGCCCGACATACCGCCCAAACCCGACGAGATGAACAGCATACCGCGCGAGTCGGTTCGCCCGTCGTGGTAGCGCTTGCGGGCGGCGTTCATCACCGTGATGGTCGTGCCGTGAACGATGCCCTGCGGACCTATATACATATAGGAGCCCGCCGTCATTTGTCCGTACTGTGAAACGCCCATTGCATTGAAGCGCTCCCAGTCATCGGGCTTCGAGTAGTTGGGGATCACCATACCGTTCGTGACGACCACGCGGGGTGCATCCTTATGCGAGGGGAACAAACCCATCGGGTGGCCCGAATACATGACCAAAGTCTGCTCGTCGGTCATCTCCGACAAGTATTTCATCGTCAGGCGATACTGCGCCCAGTTTTGGAACACCGCGCCGTTACCGCCGTAGGTGATCAGCTCGTGGGGATGCTGTGCCACAGCCTCATCCAAGTTGTTTTGAATCATCAGCATGATGGCGGCAGCCTGCTTCGAACGGGCGGGATACTCATCGATGGGGCGTGCGTGCATGTGGTAATCGGGGCGCAGACGGTACATATAGATACGACCATACTTGCGCAACTCCTCTGCAAACTCCTTCGCCAACACCGCATGGTGCTTCTCGGGGAAGTAGCGCAGGGCGTTTTTCAACGCCAAGACTTCCTCCTCTGCCGTCAGGATTTCCTTGCGCTTCGGGGCATGGTTGATCTGTTTGTCATAGGGTTTTACTGCGGGCAATTTGTCGGGAATACCCGCCTGAATATCTTTCTGAAACTCTTCAAGTGTCATGGCTTATCCGATTTTTTGATTGACGATTTCCAAAGTTTTGGCTTCCAAAGCCTGTGCCTCCTTGACCAATGCCTCAGCCTCGGCAACTAACTTGTCGGCCGTGGCACGATCCTTCAAACCTGCGGCGTTGATGCGCACATTCAGCGCAGCACCCATCACCGCCGAGCGGGCTGCCAAAGCACCTACTCCCGCATCCGATACCGAGTTGGGATTGCCCTCGCGCGACATCGCCTCGACCAGCGGGAAGACCTTCATCGAAGCCTTCATCGTGCGCAGAGGAACTTGTGTTGCATAGAGCGTTGCCTTCTCCAAAGCAGCGGCGCGGGCAGCCTTCTCCTCATCGGTCTTCTTCGGCATGCCGAATACCGCCATGATACGGTTGAATGCCTCGGTGTCCTCATCGACCAAATGGATCAGCTCCTTCATCACCTCCTGACCCTTATCGGCATAGTTCGAGAACTCCTCCCAGCGCTCATCCCATCCGGGTTTGTGCGAAGAAAGGTTGGCGACCATCGTGCCGAGGGCAGCACCCAAAGCACCCATATACGCCGAGATCGAACCTCCACCCGGTGCGGGCGATTCGCTTGCGGTCTCATCGGCAAAGCCCTTGCAGGTCATATCGACCAAGAGCTTCTTCTTGTTGTCCGCCTCCAACATATATTCGATCACCTTCTCCTCGGGGATGAACGGCTTCAGCTCGTCCAAGCCCATCGACTTGATGGCGCAACGGATGATCTCCTGCTCGGCGATACCCGTCGAGCGGTGTTGTTTCTTGAGGAAGTATTTGCCGGCATCGATCAGCGCGCGCTTGGGGATCAGACCCACGATCTCGGTGCCCGTCACACGCACACCGCGTGCATCGGCTTTCTTGCACACCTCGTCAAATGCCACATGGAGCGGCGTGACGGAAATGTTGGTGATGTTCATCGATACCTGCGCAATGCCGTATTCCTCGATGAACCAACCGATTGCCTTGGTGCATTTGAGTGTACCGGGCTGCATGATGTTCTTGCCGTTCTCGTCCTTCTTGATCTTGCCCGTGATGGGGTTGCCCTCGCGGACGGGACGACCCTTCTCGCGTACATCGAATGCGATGGCATTGGCACGGCGCGTGGAGGTCGAGTTGAGGTTGTAGTTCACGGCGATCAGGAAGTCGCGCGCACCGACTGCCGTAGCACCCGTGCGGGCTACACCCTCATCGTAGGGGCGTGTGCCATAATCGGGAGCACCGCCTGCGGTGTCGGCCAACTTCTCGGGCAGCGCCTCGTATTCGCCCTTGCGGCAAACCGCCAAGTTCTGACGCTCTTTGGTCGAAGCGGCTGCTTCGTAGCAATAGGTCGGGATCAGAAGCTCATCGGCGATGCGCTTGGCGAGTGAGCGTGCCAACTCGGCACATTCCTCCAAAGTGATGCCTGCGATGGGGATCAGGGGGCAGACATCCGTAGCACCCATGCGCGGGTGAGCACCGTGATGCTTGCGCATATCGATCAGCTCCGAGGCGCGCTTTACGCCTTGGAAGGCGGCTTCAACGACAGCTTCGGGTTCGCCCACGAAGGTAACCACCGTGCGGTTGGTTGCCTCACCGGGATCCACATCCAAAAGTTTCACGCCACCTGCCTTCTCGATGGCTGCGGTGATTTCCTTGATGATGCTCATATCGCGACCTTCGCTGAAGTTAGGTACGCACTCTACAATTCTTTTTTCCATAGGTATAGTAGTTTTATTAGGTTTTCGCATCATCAAATATATAAATTTTCCTCCGATATTCCAACAACTTTTTAACTTTCCGCTCGATTTAACTAAAAAATAAAGAGATCTAACCCCTCGGTAGGGATTAGATCTCTAAATCAGCCGTAATTCTTAAATGTTTTATAAATTCGGTTTTCCTATTTCTTGCCGATGGTAATAACGGCTCCTGCCGAAATCCAAGCGCCGGGAAGGATAATTCCTCCCAAGTCGAAATGCCTTCTGTCGGTCAAGTTCGATCCCTCGACATAGACCATCACCGCCTTGCGTTCCCATTGCAGACGGCTGTCCAAGAGGAAAGTTCCCTTGAACGGGCGCAGATAACTTACCGCCGAATTGCCTGCTTCGGGGTAAACGGCATAGTCGCCGTTGCGGTCGGACAAAGTACCCGTTACCGACCATCTGAGCGAACGGCACAGGGCGAATTGCAGGGTAGCCGTAGCCTTGTGCTTCAAGAAGTCCATGGCGTTTTTGGTCAAAAGGTCGCCCTTTTGATCGGTCGTTGTGTAGGCATAACTTACAATCGCTTGACGCACAAAGCCTTTCTCCGCGCGATAGCCGCTCTTCAGCTCCACACCGTAGGTGTCCAAACGGCTGGATTGCTCCGAGTGCCACTTGTTGCCCATGTCCTCGCGCCATACCCAGTCGATGATGTCGCGCCCTGCGCGGTAGTAGCCGTTGGCGGTGGCGAACCATGCCGAGCGCGAGTAGGTTACGCCCAAACGGACATTGGTCGCCTTTTCGGGTGTGAGGTCAAGATTGTTGATCTGTGCGGGCGAGGTGTAGTACAGATCGGTGAAGGTCGGAAGACGCATCGAACGCCATACGCCCGCATCGATCCTCAGTCCCTTCACGGGCATATAGCCGCCCGAGATGTTCCACGAAGCATCGTTCCCGTAGGGCGTGATCGCCACGCCGACCGAAGCCGAAGCATCGAACTGCGCCCCGCGGATGGCATGGCGCAACCACACATTGCCCGTGTGGCGCGACTTCTCGCAGAGGTATTCGCCCACGGGTCGGGGCATCTTTTCGCCCAAGTTGGTGGAGTAGATGTGGTTGAAAGAATAGTCGCCGCCTAAGGTCGTGATGCCGACCTTCGAGCGGTAATCGACCCACAATTTTGCCGATACATTGTCGGTGTTGTGGCGGTTCATGGGCGTGCCGCGCGTCCAATCGTAGCGGTCGAAATTCTTGCGGTAGCCCACCGAAGCACCCGTTGAAAAGTGCTGCCCGAAATCGTTAGTCCACCTTAGCGATGCCAGCGCCGTTGAGGTGTGCTCCCATTGGTCGGGGTTGTAGGCGGCATAGAAGCCGTTCGACCCGAACTCGCGGTCTTGATAACCCACCTGAACATCGAAAAAGCCCCACTTCCGAGCATCTGCCGTCATGCGGGCAAAGGCGTTGTAGGTGTCGAAATCGGTGTTGTGGCGGTAGCCGTCACTTCGGCGGTAAGAGGCTGCGGCAAAGAGCGATACGCGCTCCGAAGTTACCGCACCCGAAAGATTGGTGTAGGCATATCCATACTGTCCGCCCGATCCCTCGAAGCGGAGGTAGTTGGGCATCAAAGGCGCTGTGCGGATATGCACCGCACCCGCGTATGCGCCCACACCGGGCAGTCCGTCAATGAGTTCCACCCCCGAAATGCACTCCATGTCGATGGGCAGCGAGTGGGATTGGTGTCCCGTGCGGGCATCGGTAAAGTCGATGCCGTTCAAAAGAATCATGGTTTGATCGAACGATCCTCCTCGGATCGAGATGTCGGCCTGTGTCCCCTTGCCCGAGCGCTCTCTGATGTCGATCGAGGGCTCGAGGCGGAGTGCCGACTCCAAGGTTTGCTGCGGAGCGGCGGCATCGAATTGTCGATCGAACAACGAGATTTGCGACAAGGCGTTTTTCAAAGGACGGGCCTGCCGTCCCCGGATGTCTACTTCGCGGATCTTGACCCTGCGAACTTCCATCGTGTCGGCTTCCTGAGCCGATACGCCTTGGGGCGAGAACAAGACGAGCGACATCCCCACCGAGAGAACGCCGATCGACACCTGTCGGTGGAACGAGGCAAAGACCGACCAGCCCTTGCGGCTCCAACGGCGGAAACGAGGCGTTGCACTACGCTGTGAATTGTGTTTCATCTTGCTGTTGTTTGTTTGGTTTATACTTGTGTTTGCGGTCGGCTTTGGGGCACGGCTGCAACCTCCTCGGCGCGACCGCTGCAAAGGTAGTGCATCCGCGCCGATGGGCGAAAAACTTTCGCGCGAAATGTTGTCCCTTATGCGAATTGTTGTTCATTATGGGATATTTTGCACCCTTTTCTTTTCTTATTCTGCAGCGCGCGGGGGCTTTTCAGCCGAATACTCCGCTGAGCGATAAACACAAAAACGCCGAATCCCATCCGTTTTGCGGAACGAGATTCGGCGTTTGTATAGAGGGGTTTTTTATACCCTCCAATAGGATTAAATGTTGGCGAACATCTCCTCGACCTTAGCCACAACATCGTCGGCATCGGGCGTGAGCGAGAAGGTGTGTTCGGGCTTCAGATACCACAGCTCCTTGCCTTCCTGCAAGTGCTTCTCACCGCCACCCGTGATGTTGAGCATCACGCAGTCGTCGGCTTTCACCTTGCCCTCTGACAAAGCCTTCTGGAGTGCTGCCAAAGCAACACCCGAAGCCGAGTAGATGTCGATGCCCTCGGTTTCCTCGAACAACTTGCAAGCCTTGCGTGCCTGTGGGTTCGTCACGGCGAACATCTCGCCTTGGGTCGCCTTCAAGGCATCGTACAGACCGCCTGCCAAGCCGTAGGGCGGTTGGCGGTTCGACAGCACCTTGGCATTGATGATCTCGGCATCACGGCGCGCCTTGTCGGCCTCGTAGGGCAGCAATTTGCGCGAATCGGCTCTCCAAGCATCGTACATCGGAACGAACGGAGCGTTCTGCGCAACCATCAACTTGGCGATGTGCTTACCGAAACGACCATCCTCGATGAGGCGCATATTTGCCTCCCATGCGGCGATGGCTCCCGTACCGCTACCCACGGCTTGGAAGTAGAAATCGGGAATGCGACCGATCGTGGTGGTTGCCGACAACATCGTGGTAGACATGCCGTCACGGCGTGCGATGTTCTTCGCACCGCCCTCGTTGTAGAACTTCTTGCTCTTCAAGGCAAGGGTCGATAAGTAAATCGCATCGAAGTAGTCTCCGCCGTTCTCACAGCAGATCAGCTTCACGCACGGATTCAGCGGTTTTTCAAACCACAGCGCATTGAGGTTCTCCTCCGGCACCGACAACAGCAACTTGATGTTGTTCTCCGAGCATACCTTTGCAAAGGCACGCGCCGTGTTGCCTGCCGAAGCCACGACCAACACGCGCTCCTCGTCCTCGCGGGCTCGACCGCACACCGAGAATGCCTCGGTTTCCTTGAACGAGCAGGTCGTCATCTTCACTCCTTTGGCGGGCCAGTAGCCGTTGAATGTGATCCACAGATTGCTCATGCCCAAGGCTTTAGCCAAGCCCTCGCTCTTGTAGGTAACGGGTGCCGACGATCCGTCCAAGGTGTGGTTGACGGGCAACCAATCGGCAAAGCGGTACAAGCCGTGATCAGCCGATTTGACATCGATCTGCTTCTTGGCATAGTTGGCGCGGATTAACGAAGGGGTCTCGCACTCGGGGTCGCCGAGCATCCAGCCCTTGTCCTCGAATTTGCGTCCCGTAGCGACACATTCCAAGGTGTAAGATGTGGGTTCGATCTTTTCCATTTTATCTTTTAGTTGTATTTTTGTTGTGTGAATGGGGTTACGACATGCGGTTTTTGTAGTCCTCATAGCCGAATTGGCGCACGATCTCCACCTCGCCGTTGCGGTGGGCGATGGCGATCGAGGGGTGGTGTACGCCGTTGAACATCGTGGTCTTCACCATCGTGTAGTGGATCATGTCCTCGAAGATGATCTTCTCGCCGACCTTCAGCTCGTGGTCAAATGCCCAGTCGCCGTAGAAGTCGCCTGCCAAGCAGCTCGTGCCGCCCATGCGCCACTTTGTTTCGCCCTCCTCGGGGTCGTGTGCGCCGATGATGGCGGGTTTGTAGGGCATCTCCAAGCAGTCGGGCATGTGGCACGCAAACGACACATCAAGCATCGCCGTGCGCACACCGCCGTTCATTACAATATCTTCGATGGTCGATACCAAGTATCCCGTGCGCCATGTGAATGCGCTTCCGGGCTCGAGGATCAGACGCAAGTGCGGATGGCGGGCTTTGAATGCCTTCAAAACCGCAATCAGCTCCTCGCAGTCGTAGTCCTTGTGGGTCATCAGATGTCCTCCGCCCATGTTGAGCCACTTGATGCGGTCGAGCATCTTGCCGAAGTGCTTCTCGACCGCCTCCAACGCCAACTTGAGGTGAGCGGGGCGCGACTCGCACAACACATGGAAGTGGAGTCCCTCGATGCCCTCGGGCAGTTCGCCCAACTCCTCAGCCGTCACGCCCAAGCGCGAACCTGCAACGCACGGGTTGTAAAGATCGGTCTCGACGGGCGAGTAGCGCGGGTTGATCCTAAGTCCGCACGACAAACCCGCAGCCTGTGCCTTGGGGGCAAAACGGCGGTATTGCGATAGGGAATTGAAGGTGATGTGCGATGAGCAACGGAGGATCTCATCGATGTTCTGGTCGGTGTAGACGGGTGCGTAGGTATGCGCCTTTTCGCCGTATTCCTCCAACACCAAACGCGCCTCGGCGGCGGAACTTGCCGTTGCTCCGTCGGAGTGCTTCGCCAGCGTGGGGAAGATGCTCCACATGGCGCAGGCTTTGAGGGCAACGATTATTTCTGCTCCCGATTCTTGGCGGACATGGTCGATCAGGGCGAGGTTCTCGTCCAACAACTCTTCGTCCAAAATGTATGCGGGAGAAGGGATTTTCTGAAAGTCAATCATCTGTAAATAAGTCGTAATACGATGCAAAAATAACAAAATCACAGAGATTTACGCCCTTTGCGCCCGCCGATCCCCCATAAATAGGTATTTATACCTATATATAAATGGTATCCGCGCCCCAAAAAACACCTCGGGCGACCCATCACACGATGGGTCGCCCGAGGGCAACTAAAACTATCTTATGAATGCGACTTTATAAAAGGATGTATGCCAAGGTCGAACAACTGACGGTGATCCACAGCAGAACGCCTTGCAGGAGGGGTTTCAGCCCGACCTGCTTCAAGGTTTTGCGGGTGAGCGATGCTCCGATGAAGAACATGGTGAGGATCAGCATCTTGCGCGCAATGCCCGACACCGCACCGCCCACAGCGGGGTAGCTGTCCAGAATGTATGTGTTGAACACCACCGCCACGATGAAGCAGAGGATGAACCAAGGAATCGAAATCTTCTTGCCATCGCCCTTGAAAATCAGCGCAGTAACCACCGCCAAGGGAATGATCCACAGCGCGCGGGTGAGTTTCACGGTGGTGGCTACCTTGAGTGCCTCCTCGCCGTAAGCCGCACCGGCACCCACCACCGAACTTGTGTCGTGGATGGCGATTGCCGCCCAAGTGCCGAACTCGTGTTGCGAGAGATCGAGCGCGTGACCGATCGCGGGGAACAGGAAAAGCGCAATGGCATTCAGCACAAAAATGGTTGCCAAGGCTACCGACATTTCGCTGTCCTTTGCCTTAATGACGGGACCCACAGCGGCGATGGCGCTGCCTCCGCAAATGGCTGTGCCCGAGCTGACTAAGTAGGCGGGGTTGCGGTCGATCTTGAGCAGTTTCCGACCGATGAACATACCGATCACCATCGTGCCTACGACCGAAACAATCGTGAACTCCATGCCCTCGCGACCCGAAGCCAACGATTCTTGGAGGTTCATGCCGAAGCCCAAGCCCACCACCGAATATTGGAGCAGGTACTTCGATACTTTCTTGTTGAATTTGGGATAGGCCTCGCCGAAAATAAGCGCGAAGCACAAGCCCGCAAACAGCGTGACGGGCGGGGTAATCATCTTCGCCACCGATTCGCAGCCGGGAATCAGATCGGCGAACAGCATGAGGGTGAGTACAACGACCAGCGCGGGGTAGATCTTCGCGGCGTGCTGCTCCAATTTCTGGGTTAAAGTCATGGGTTGGGAGTTAATAAAAAGTAATCACTTAATTTTTGTTGTGCAAATATAAGTGATTTTAACGCCCTGTTTTCATCGCAAAATATTATCTGCTATAACTTAATTTTATAACGATCGGCAAAATCCATGAACAAGCGCGAAAGCCCCGAATCCTCGCCGTGGAGTTGCACATAGTCAAATTCGCGACCCATCTCCAGCTGGGGGATGTCGATCACCTTGAACTGCCCCATATAGATCTCTTCGGAAATGGAGCGGATCGACACGATCGCCATCGCGTTGCTGTTCCTCAGGAACAACTTGATGCTCTCCGTGCTGCCCAAATAGAGCTGCACATTGAGCTCTTGCAGGTGGATGTCGTGCTGTGCCAAAGCCGAGACCACCACATCCAAAGTGCCCGAACCCCGCTCGCGCAAGACCAACGGAATCGCCTTCAGCTCATCGAGCGACAGCTCCTCTGTGTCCTTCCACTTCGACCGCGCATTGACCACCGCCACCAACTCATCGCTCATAAACGAGGTGTATTTCAAATTCGCCTGACGGATGTTGCCCTCGACCAGTCCGAGGTCGATGCGGTGTTCCTGCAACGCGCGTTCGATCTCCTCCGAATTGCCGTTCAAGAGCGACAGCTCCACCTTCGGGAATTTCTCGACAAACCGTGCCAAGAGCGGCGGGAGGACATACTGCGCGATGGTGGTGCTCGCCCCCAAGCGAAGTGTACCGCGGTGTTCATCGCTCAAAAGGCTCATCTCATATTCCAGCCGCGCGTACTCCTCCAAGATCCGCTGCGTATGCTCCTGCATCAAGCGTCCCGCTTCGGTGAGCATGATGCGGTTGCCCATCCTTTCGAACAGGCGCGTGTGGTACTGCGACTCCAACTCTTGGATGTGCTTGGTGATGGCGGGTTGCGAGATGAACAACTCGCGCGAGGACTTGGTGTAGCTTAGATTGCGGGCGACACTCTCAAAGACCTTTAATCGAAATTCGGACATGGTGCTTGGTCGGTTTTTGCGGTTTCTTTAATCAAAGGTACTGATTTTTCGGCAACAAAAAAAGCGGAGCTCCGTTTAAGAACTCCGCTTTTTGCTTTATGGCTTTCGGTTCAACGCCTACAACTCGATGTCGACATCGAACAGCTCGTGCCAAGGCAGACCCTGCTCGCCCAACTCCTTCAAGAAGGGATCGGGATCGAACTCCTCGACATTGAACACGCCTGCGCCTCGCCACAGACCCTTTGCCCACATCGAAGCACCCAATGCTGCGGGAACACCCGTGGTGAAGCTCACAGCCTGCGTACCCGTTTCGTGGAATGCCTTCTCGTGGTCGCAGTTGTTGTAGATGTAGTAGGTGCGCTCCTTGCCGTCCTTGATACCGCGGATGCGGCAACCGATCGAGGTCTGACCGTGGTAGTTTGCGCCGAGCGACTTGGGATCGGGCAACACCGCCTTCAAGAACTGAATCGGCACGATCTCCACGCCGTTGTACATGATCGGATCGATGCGTGCCATACCGATGTTCTGGATCACGCGAAGGTGGGTCAGATATTCCTGACCGAAGGTCATCCAGAAGCGGGCGCGCTTGATCGAAGGATAGTTCTTAACCAGCGACTCCAACTCCTCGTGGTAGATCAGGTACGACTCGCGCTCGCCGACTTCGGGGTAGTTGAGCGGCTTGTGAATCTCGTGGGGTTCCGTCACGATCCATTCGCCATTCTGATAGTAGCGACCCTTCTGCGTCACCTCGCGGATGTTGATCTCGGGGTTGAAGTTGGTGGCAAATGCCATTCCGTGATTACCGGCGTTGCAATCGACAATATCCAAGTAGTGGATCTCATCGAAGTGGTGCTTGGCGGCGTAAGCGGTGAAGATCGCCGTTACCCCCGGGTCGAAACCGCAGCCCAAGATCGCTGTAAGACCCGCAGCCTTGAAACGATCTTGATAAGCCCACTGCCACGAATATTCGAAGTGTGCCTCGTCCTTGGGCTCGTAGTTGGCGGTATCGAGGTAGTTGCAACCGCACTCCAAGCAGGCATCCATGATCGTCAGATCCTGATAGGGTAGCGCCAAGTTCACCACGATGTCGGGTTTGAACTGACGGAACAACTCGCACAGAGCGGGCACCGAGTCGGCATCGACCTCTGCGGTCTGCACACGATTCCCGCCGATGGCCGCAGCCACAGCATCGCATTTCGATTTGGTACGGCTTGCCAGCATCACCTCCGTGAATACGGGGTTGGCGGCAATTTTCTGGGTGGCAACCGTTCCGACACCACCGGCACCGATAATCAAGGCTTTCATATCTTTATTTGCTTTAAAAAGTTAAAATATCGTATTTCAATTTTCAAAAATACGATTTTATTTTGGATTTTCCACATTCGTACCCGAATTTTCTCTCACCTATATCATATAGTTGGGGATGCCATCGGGTGAATCTTTCTGCTTCTTGAAATATCCGCGATCACCCTTTGCGCAAAAAAAGCAGGTGCCCCGCTGTGGGACACCTGCCTCGATTGTAATTCTCTTTCGGAGAAATTATTTTGCAGTACGCATAATGACATGAACCATGTTGTTGTCGCCCAATACGCGCTTGGCCATTGCCTGTACATCGGCGGGCTTCAAGTTGCGAATCTCCTTCTCGTAGTCGGCGATGTAGTTCTTCGCGCGGCGCTCCTTCATCATGATGTAGCTCATCCAAGCGCCGTTGTTTTCCAAGCTGTTCTCCCAGCTCTTCAACATGAACTCGCGGTGCTTCTCGATGTCCTCGACAACGGAACCCTCCTCAGCGATGGTCTTGATCTCCTTCATGATGATCTCCATCAGCTCGTCAGCCATCTCCTCGTTGGTGTCGAACATAATCATCAGACGGTAGATAGCCTCGGGATCGTGCTCGATGCGACCGGCGCAATGTACGCCATAGGTACCGCCCTTCTCCTCACGGATCGAGATCAGGTAGCGCGAGTTCAAAGCCTCACCCAAGAACTCCATTGCCAAAGCCTCCTTGATCGACAGATCCGACTTACCCGAGAAGTTGTAGAATACCGAAACCTTAGGCTGCTGCATCGGAACCTTGAAATCGTTCTTTACAACGCCCTTAGCCAAACGGACATTGTCATCAACAAAGTCCAACTTCTTGTTCTTTGCGGGCAGCGAACCGATGTATTTCTCAACCATGGGCTTCAAAACCTCGGGCTCGATGTCGCCAACGAATACGAAGGTGTAACCATTTACGCCGTTGAAAATCTTCTTGTACAATTCGGGGAAGCGCTTGAAGTCGAACTTCGAGATGATCTCCTCGTTGAAATCGCGGCGCAAGGGGTTGTTGTTGTACAGAGCTGCATCCTTTGCCTCCGACATCAAGAAACCGGGATCGGTCTTGATGTTTGCCAACTGCTGGCGGATGCCCGTCATCATGGTGTTGTATTCGGTCTCACCGAAGCGGGGCTGCGTGTAGTTCATGTACATCAGTTGGAACATGGTCTCCAAATCCTTCACCGAGCACGAACCGCTCACTCCGCTCGTGTAAGCATCGCAGTACATACCGACGCTGGCGTTCTTGCCTGCCAACTTCTTCTGCATATCCATCAAGGTGAAATCGGCAACACCCGACTTGGCTGCGATACCCGTCATGAGCATACCCATGAAGTAATCAGCCTCGTTGTCAGCCAACAGAGCCAAACCGCCGTTGGTCCACGACATCATCTGGAGTTTGTCGGCCTGATAGTCGGTCTTCTTCACGATTACCTTCACGCCGTTCTTCAAGATCCACTCCGTGGTGCCCATCAACTGATCTTCGGTAGTGGTCTGTACGGGCGAACCCTTCAACTTGGTGTTCGGGTCGATGAGCGTAGTGTCTACTTCTTCGTCCATGTAAGCCTCGATCTTTGCCTGCTGTGCGTTAGCGCGGGCTGCCAAGATCTCTGCCTCGGTGGGTGCTGCCAAGCCCTCCTTCTCGGGAGCATCAACAACGATTACTTGGTTCTCCTCGGTGATGAGCTGTGCGGCTACTTGGTTGATCGCCTCCAAAGGAAGTGCCATTACCAACTGGCGCATAATCGGCTCCTCGGTCTCGGGCGACATCAAGGGTGCATTCGAATCGTAGTTGTTCAAGCACTCCTGAACCAAGTCGCCGTTGGTGCGGTTCTTTGCATTGGCATATTGGGTATCCAACCAGCTCATCAAGTTAGCCTGAGCGCGCTGATACTCACCTGCGGTGAAGCCGAACTGACGGATGCGCTCCAACTCGGTGTAAGCAGCCTCAAAGCCTGCGTTGAGTTTGCCGTCTTCCGTTACAACCATCATCGTAGTCGAGGTCAAGGTGGGGCAGATGCCTACACCGCCGATCGACATGCCTGCTCTCAAGAAGGGAGCATTGGGCTGCATGGTGATCTCTTGGAAACGGTTGTTTGCCATGATGGCAATATAGGTGTGGAGCATGTCCTCGACCAACGCCATATCGGTGTTGTTGTACTGCTCGGGACGAGCTGCGCGCTTGATGATCAGCTTCGCAGCGGTCGACTGCATCTCGCGGTCGGTATAGATGCTGATGATCGGCTCCTTGTTGTCGGGGACAACGATCACTTCCTTCTGTGCTGCATCGGCAGGCGAGGGAGCGATGTCCTCCATCAACTTGATGAGCTTCTGCTCGGTCTCATCGACATTCAGATCACCGACGATCACCAATGCCTGATACTCGGGACGATACCACTTGTGGTAGAAATCGCGGAGCACCTGATGCTCGAACGACTTCAAGTAGTCGAGATAACCGATCAAGTTGCGCTGCTCGTAGAGCGTGTGCTTGCTCACAGCCTGCAACATCTTGAACGAAGAACGCCACGAAGCATTGTCGCGCGTACGCAACTCCTCCATGATCACACCGCGCTCCGAGTCGATCTCGTCGGGCTCCAAAGCGATGAAGTGCGACCAGTCGTGAAGGATCAACATCGCGGTATCGATGCAGCCCTGACGGACGGTCGGTACATTGTTGATGTTGTAAACCGTGCGGTCCCAAGTGGTGTAAGCGTTCAGATCGGCACCGAACTTCACACCGATTTTCTCCAAGTACTCGGTGAGCATCTTGCCCGGAAGGTTCTTCGTACCGTTGAATGCCATGTGCTCCAAGAAGTGAGCCAGACCCTGCTGGTCGTCGTTCTCTTGGATTGCGCCTACATCGTGCCAGATGTAGAAATCAGCCTGACCTTTGGGCTTCTCGTTGTGACGGATGTAGTAGGTCATTCCGTTGGCAAGTTTACCCTTGCGTACGGACGGGTCCATCGGCAGCTCTGTGGGCTGCTGTGCCGACACCGATGCGGTGCTCATTGCGAAAGCCGCGATGAGCAACATCATAATTTTTTTCATAGGTTTTGTTGTTAAGGTTTTCACTTATTTATTTTGTTCTTTGTTCTGTTTTGGCGTTCTAATCGGGCTGTTGCCCCCGTTTAGAATGGTTAAAGTTAGGATATTTTTATGAATTAACGCATATTTCCCGAAGAAATTATACAAACCGCTCCTAAATTTTGTTGTTTTATTCCTCTTTGTCGGGTCTGTACTCCAAAACATCGCCCGGTTGGCAGTCCAATTCGCGACATATTGCTTCGAGGGTTGAGAGGCGGATTGCCTTTGCTTTTCCGTTTTTGAGGATCGAAAGATTGGCAGGAGTGATGTTCACCCGTTCGGCAAGTTCCCCGAGCGGCATCTTGCGTTTGGCCATCATGACATCGATATTTATGATTATTGCCATCTTGATCTCCTTTCTTTTGCGCTTAAATTTGAATAGGTCATTTTCGCATCGGGGTTAAATCGTGAGTTTCTGTTCTTCGCTCATCTGCTGTCCGATGGAGAAAAGTTCGCCCATGAAGATGAAGAGGATGGCGATGATCGTGTTCCAGTAGTCGAACGAGAAACTCGTCAAGACATGGAAGTCGGTTCCCGCCAACAGCTCGACTGCTTTTTGCGAATTGATGTATTGGATGCCGCTGTTGCAGAACACCGCGAGGAGCATCAGCGA
>SAMEA104404097__coassemble_1327_pt1 | contig 20878 bp, 15 predicted proteins | sample SAMEA104404097__metabat2_high_PE_016 | metagenome-assembled genome bin SAMEA104404097 (sample SAMEA104404097) | Balaenoptera acutorostrata | reverse complement strand
TTTGCCGACTCCAAGTTGGGGAACAGCAAGCAGTCGGGATCACCGGCAACAGCCGAACCCTTCACCTTCTTGTGCTCTGCAACCTCCTTGAACAAAGCAACATCCAACGACAGAGGACCATCGACAATCACCTTACCCAACTGACCGCGGTCGCCCATCTTGGCGAGTAATGCACCCTCGGTCGATGAGATCACCGAAGGCAACAGCTGCTCCGAAGGAGCGATGCAGGCGATCTTCGGGGTGTCGATGCCGAGCAGGTTGGCTGTCTGCTTCAGGTAGCCGATGATCTTCACCTTCTGCTTGAAGTCGGGCAACGGAATAACGGCAACATCCGACATGATGATCAGTTTGTTGTAGATGGGCATCTCCGAAATCGAAACATGGCTCAAAACGCCCTTCGGGGGGAACAAACCTGCTTCCTTGTTCAGAATACCGCGCATGTACTTGTCGGTCGAAACCAAACCCTTCATCAGTACATCGGCATCACCTGCAACGACCGACTGAACAGCCTTGGCAACACACTTGGTGTCTACCTTCTCATCAACGATGTTGAATACCGATACATCGATACCTAACTCCTTGCAAGCTGCCTCGATCACCTCCTTGTCACCAAAGAGCGTGGGCTCTACCAAACCCTCCTTATAGGCATCGTAAACTGCCTGAATGGTGTGGGTGTCCTGACCGTAGGCTACTGCCAAACGCTTTTTACCTTTTTTGCTCGCCTCTACGACGATGTCACTAAGATGCTGAATCATTTTTTTTAAGTATGTTTTAAGTTATACTATATTCTTGTTTGAGATAAATTTGTGGAGGGCGGTTGGATCTCGTCCCCTCGCCCTTCACAAAGTATTACAATGCCTTGACGATGTTGTAGGTATCGGTTGCGATCACCAACTCCTCGTTGGTCGAGATCATGGCGACCTTCACCTTCGAATCATCGGTCGAGAGGATCTTGTCCACACCGCGCGCGCCCTTGTTGGCGTCTTGGTTGAACTTCAGACCCATGAACTCCATGTTGGCGCAAACCTTCTCGCGCATATCATCCGAGTTCTCGCCGACACCGCCCGTGAAGACAACGAGATCGACACCGCCCATCTCGGCAGCGTACTCACCGATGAACTTCTTGATGCGTGCATAGTACATGTCGCGTGCGATGATTGCCTGCTCGTTGCCTTCGTCGCAAGCAGCCTCGATGTCGCGCATATCGCTCGAAATGCCCGTCAGACCCTGCATACCCGACTTCTTGTTGAGCAGGTTGCTCATGTCGGTCCAAGTCATCTGCTCTTTCTCGCCGATGAAAGTTACCGCCGAAGCATCGATCTGACCCGAGCGGGTACCCATCACCAAGCCATCGAGGGGAGAGAAGCCCATCGAAGTATCGACCGACTTGCCGTTCTCGACTGCCGTGATCGAAGCACCGTTACCGATGTGGCAGGTGATGATCTTCGATGAGTTGATGTCGATGCCTGCCAACTTGGCTGCCACCTGAGCAACGAACTTGTGGCTCGTGCCGTGGAAGCCGTACTTGCGCACGCGGTACTTCTCGTAGTACTCCATCGGGATGGCGAACAAGTAGTTCTTGGCGGGAATCGTCTGGTGGAACGAGGTATCGAATACGGTAACTTGGGGAACACCCGGCAATACCTTTTCGATAGCCTCGATACCCTGCATCGAAGCGGGGTTGTGCAACGGAGCGATCTCAAACAACGATGCGATCTTCTGCTTCGCGTCCTCATCCACGAGGCAGCTTACGGGGAAGAACTCACCACCGTGAGCCACGCGGTGACCGACGGCTTTCACCTCGTCGAGCGACGAGATTACGCCGTGCTTGGGGTCGATCAGTGCCTGCATCACCAAGCTGATACCCGTTGTGTGGTCGGGAATGGGCTGATGCAATTCAAATTTGTCTTTGCCGACGGGCTTGTGTGTCAAATCGCCCTCGGGCAAACCGATGCGCTCTACCAAACCCTTTGCGAGCAACTTGCTCGATGCGTCCTGCATGTCGATCACCTGATATTTAATCGATGACGAACCGCAGTTAAGTACCAAAATTACCATAGTTTCTTATGCTGTTAGTTTGTTTATAGTTGTTCCGATCCAAATTCCGAGTGCGGTGGCTGCCATGCAGACCGCCAAACTCATCGCGATGTAAGCCGCAGCCGCTCCCAAGTCGCCCGCGCGAAGCAGCTTGACGGCATCGGACGAGAAGGTCGAAAATGTGGTGAAGCCTCCGCAGAAGCCGACCATGAGGAGCATTTGGAAAAACGAGCCATGGCGCGTGAGCGACATCACGATGCCGATCAAGAGCGATCCCAAAGCATTGACCGAGAAAGTTCCTAAGGGGAATCCCAGCCACACGATGCCGCTCAGCACCCTCGAGGAGAGCAAATAGCGCGACATGCTTCCCAATGCACCGCCCAATCCGACGGCCAAAAGATCACGAATCATCTGTTAAAGATAAGAATCATTTTTGAATACTGCAAAAATACATAAAAAAAGGGAAGATTCCGAATATTTTGATCTTCCTTTTTCGGATCTTCCCCTCTTTTCTATTTTATAAGGTATTATTTTTCGAAGCGGTAGCCCACGCCTTTGACCGTCACGATGTGTCGCTCGCCGATCTTTTGGCGCAGTTTGCGGATGTGGACATCGATCGTGCGATCGCCCACAACGACCTTCTCGCCCCAAATCTTGTCGTAGATCTCCTCGCGCGTGATGAGCTTTCCCGCCGAGGCATACAGCAGGTTCAAAAGGGCAAATTCTTTCTTCGGCAATTGGATCTGTTCGCCGTTGCAGTTCACCGTGTGGTTTTCGAGGTTGATCTCCAAATCATCCGATGAGGGGTCGGGTGCGTCTTCCTGCGGCGCGGATTCGATGTCCACGCGCTTCAAGAGTGCCTGCACGCGGCTCACCAACAATTGCATCTTGATGGGCTTTGCGAGGTAGTCGTCTGCCCCCACATCGAAGCCCTTGAGCTGCTCGTCCTCCTCGCCCAAAGCCGAGAGGAACACGACCATCGTGTCTTTCAGTTCGGGCGTTCGGCGGATCGCACGGCAGGTTTCGATACCCCCCATCACGGGCATCATCATGTCCAAAAGTATGAGGTGCGGACGGTGCTTCATCGCTTGTTCCAACGCCACCTTGCCGTTCTCGGCGGTGTAGACCTCGTAGCCTTCGCGCGTGAGATTGTAGCGGATAAATTCGATGATGTCGGGTTCGTCATCGACCAATAAAATGCGGTGTTTCATAGGTTTTAGGTTGTGTGTAATCCTTGAAATAATGCAAATTACACGCGAAGATAATAAAATTTCTGATGAAAATCGATATTTTATTGTACCTTTGCGCCTTAAATTTTTTATTAAAGCTCAAAAACGAAGGATCTTTTGGGGCTCGTTGCTCTTTTTTCTGCCCCTTGCGCGCCTTCAAAAATGTCTGATGATGACCAACGAAATCAACGAAGTTACTTTTGCCGACTTGGGTCTCTCTCAAGAGATGCTCGAAGCCGTCCGCTCGAAGGGTTTTGAAACCCCCACCGCCATCCAAAAACTCACCGTCCCGCTCCTCTTGGAGGGCGAACACGACATCATCGCCCAGTCGCAGACGGGTACGGGTAAAACCGCAGCCTTCGGTCTGCCGATCCTCCAACAATTGGAACCCGACCGCGAGCAGGTGCGTGCGATCGTACTGGTGCCGACCCGTGAATTGGCGTTGCAGGCTGCCGAGGAATTGCAGTCGTTCAACTCTTCGCGCCATTTGGCAATCACGGCGATCTATGGCGGTGCCGCCATCTCGGAACAGCTGCGCCGTCTGAAGCGCGGTGTCGATGTGGTGGTGGGTACGCCGGGTCGCGTGTTGGATCACATCCGCCGCGGCACTTTGCAACTGGATGCGGTGCGTTACTTGGTCTTGGACGAGGCGGACGAGATGCTCAACATGGGTTTCGTGGAGGATGTCGAGGAGATCATCTCGCACACGGGCGATGATCGGCGCGTGATGCTCTTTTCGGCTACGATGCCCGAGCGCATCGTGCGCTTGGCGGAGCAGTATATGCGTGATACGGAGCATGTCCGCGTGGAGTCGCAGACCATGACCACCGACCTCACGAATCAGATCTATTTCGAGGTGCGCGAGTCGGATAAGTTCGATGCTTTGACCCGCATCATCGATGTCGAGCCGGAGTTCTACGGCATCGTTTTCTGCCGCACGAAGTTGGACTGCGATGCGGTCGCCACGCGCCTGCAACAGCGCGGTTATTCGGCGGAAGGGTTGCACGGCGATGTGTCGCAGGCGATGCGCGAGAAGATCCTCAAAAAGTTCCGCGACAAGGTGGTGAATATCTTGGTGGCTACGGATGTTGCCGCGCGCGGTATCGATGTGAGCAACCTTTCTCATGTCATCAATTATGCCCTGCCTCAGGACACCGAGAGTTATGTCCACCGCATTGGTCGAACGGGTCGTGCGGGTCGCGAGGGCACGGCGATCACCTTCATTTCCTCGTCGGAATACCGCCGTTTCAACGGCATGATGCGCGACATCCAAGCCGAGGTGCGCAAGGAGGAACTGCCTTCACCTCAAGATATTGTGGCGATGAAACGCGCACGGATCAGCGATGATCTGCGCGAGATGATGGACGGCGAGGAGCATCCCGCATACGATGATATGGCGGATGAACTTTTGGCGGAGCACGACCCGCGCAAGGTGTTGAGTGCCCTGCTGCGCTTGGCGTTCCGCGCCGAGTTGGACGAAAATTCCTATCCCGAGATCCGCTCGTTCTCGGTCGACCGCAAGGGCAAGGCGCGCCTGTTCTTGGCGATCGGTACGAAGGACGGCTACACGCCGCGCAAGATTGTCGATCTGTTGAAGCGCAAATGCGACCTGAGGGACAAAAACATCGACGACCTCTGTGTACGAGAAACTTTCTCGTTTGTGAGCGTACCCTTTGCCGATGCCGAGAATGTGATCGGCAAGATCAACCGCCAATCGCGCGGTCGCAAGATTGCCCGCATGGCAGATCCCGAAAACGGCGAACGCAAGCAAACCCGAAAAGCACCCGCAAAGAAACGCCAAGATGCGGAATACCAAGAAGTTGCCACGCGCTTGGATGAGGCAATGGACGCCATGGAAGGCATGGCATCGAAACCCCGCGAGCGCAAACCGAGAGAGGATCGCAAGCCCCGCGAGATGAGCCGGGAAACCGCACGCCGCGAACCGCGCCGAAAAACCGGAAGCCGCTTGTCGGACGAGCCGCATTTCCGCGAAGCCGTGGAGAGCGGTCGCGAGGCAGGAGGCTTTAATTGGGAGGCGTTCCGCTCGTTCGAAGATGAGTTGGTGTGGGCAAGGGAATCCTCCTCGAAACGCGCCGAGAAAAAGCGCGCAACCCGCTCCGTGAGAAAGGGCGGCGCACCCGTCAAAACGGGGCGTAAATCCGCCGCACAACGCATCGCGAAGAAAGGCAGAAGATAAAGCCCCGAGGCTGATCAAAATAGAGGAAAAGCTGTTGAAAAAGGTGGATTTCCACCGCTCAACGGCTTTTTTTCGTTGGGCGGAGGACGAAGTTTTGGGCGCAATTCTTTCTTAATCCATAGAATATGGTTATATTTGCGAGATTTATATGCGGTCGTGTATGAATCGAAATCAAAAAGACTACAAAGATGGCTACTGAAAAACCAACACTTTCTGCTCCCGAAGAGCAAGTCAGCACTCCCGCTGAAGATGTTCAGAAAACTTCCCCGGCACAAGTTGCCGATCCTCAAACTGCCTTGGCCCAAGAGGGCACGCAGGCCGATCATCAAACCCCTGCGGTCGATTTCTCCGATGAGGAAGCCGCCCTTGCCGCCCACGAAGCAGGCTTGGATGACGAGGAGGGCGATGAGGGCTTGGAACCCGCATCGGATGATCGTTTCACGGGCAAGACGAAGGAGGAGATTCTGAATATGTTCCGCACGATGCTCCGCGAAGAACCCGTGCAATCGTTGCGCCGTGAGGTCGAGGCTTTGAAGATCGCCTTCTACCGCCTGCGCCGTCAAGAGGTTGAGGCGCAGCGCCGTGCGTTTGTCGAGGCAGGCAACCCCGCCGAGGAGTTCCAGCCTGCGGTCGATGGATGCGAGGTCGAGTTGAAGGACTGCTTCAAGGAATACCGCCGTCTGCGCGATGAGTTCATGGCGGGCTTGGAGCGCGAGAAGGAGGAGAACCTCAAGGTGAAACTTGCGATCATCGAGGAACTCAAGGAGTTGGTTAATTCGGATGAAACGCTCAACCATACATTCAACAAGTTCCGCGAACTGCAACAGCGCTGGAAGGACACGGGTCTGGTGCCCGCCGAGAGCGTGAAGGATCTGTGGGAGACCTATAACCTCCATGTCGAGAATTTCTACTCGTTCATCAAGATCAACAAGGAGTTGCGCGACTTGGACTTGAAGAAGAACTACGAACAGAAGGTTGCGTTGTGCGAGCAAGCCGAGGCACTCCTTGTGGAGGAGTCGGTGGTGGAGGCATTCCACAAGTTGCAGAAGCTGCACGATGAGTGGCGCGAGACGGGTCCCGTAGCCCACGAATTTAAGGAGTCGCTCTGGGAGCGATTCAAGGCAGCATCGAGCCGCATCAACAAACGCCATCAGGAGCATTTTGAAACGCTCAAAGCCGAGCAGATGAAGAACCTCGACTTGAAGAGCGAACTCTGCACGGCAGCCGAGGAGCTGAGCGCACAGCCTCTGACCTCGCGCAAGGAATGGAACAAGGCGAGCGAGCGTCTGTTGGAGATCCAAAAGACTTGGAAGACCATCGGCTTCGCTCCGAAGAAAGACAACAACCGCATTTACGAGCGCTTCCGCACGGCGTGCGACAAGTTCTTCGAACTGAAACGCAACTTCTACTCGGAGGTGAAGGTCGAGATGGAGCATAACCTCCAGCTCAAGACCGAGATCTGCGAGGCTGCCGAGTCGCTCATCTTGAGCGAGGAATGGAAGAAGACGACCGATGAACTGATCGCCCTTCAGGCGCGTTGGAAGAAGATCGGTGCCGTGTCGCGCCGTCATTCCGATGCCATCTGGAAGCGTTTCCGCGCGGCGTGCGACAAGTTCTTCGAGCGCAAGGCGGCTCATTTCTCGGGCGTGGATTCGGAGCATGAGGCGAATTTGCAGAAGAAACTGGCGCTGCTCGATGAGATGGCACGGGCCGATGTCAAGGCAGGGGGCTACGAGGTGATCCGCCAGTTCCAACGCCGTTGGGGCGAGATCGGTTTTGTGCCCATCAAGCAGAAGGATGCCATCCAAAAACGCTACAAGGCGGCTGTCGATCAGCTGTTCGATCAGCTGCGATCGTCGGAGCGCGATCGTTCGATGTCGCGTTTCCGCGAGAAGGTATCGTCGATGCGCCAAGGCGGCGACAAACGCCTGCGCTCGGAGCGCGAACGCCTCTACAATAAAGTACGCCAGATGGAGCAGGAGATTGCTCTTTTAGAGAATAACATCGGTTTCTTCTCCAAGTCGAAAAATGCCGATGCCCTCATCGCCGATGTGCGCCAAAAGATCGAGCGCATCCGCAAGGAGATGGCACAGGATGTCGAGAAGGTGAAGATGATTGACCGCGAAGCTCAACAGCAAAATAATGAGAACAACGAAAAATAAAGAAGACATGAAACTTTCCAAACCAAAGTACATTTTTGTTACGGGCGGTGTTGCTTCGTCGCTCGGTAAAGGAATTATTTCATCATCTATTGCCCGCCTTTTGCAGGCGCGTGGCTATTCGGTGACTATTCAGAAGCTCGACCCCTACATCAATGTAGACCCCGGTACGCTCAACCCCTACGAGCACGGCGAGTGCTATGTGACGGAGGACGGCACGGAGACCGACCTCGACTTGGGTCACTACGAGCGTTTTACGAATCACCCCACATCGCGCGCCAACAATGTTACTACGGGGCGCATCTATAAGAGTGTGATCGAGAAGGAGCGCAAGGGCGAATACTTGGGCAAGACCGTACAGGTCATTCCCCACATCACCGATGAGATCAAGCGCCGCATCCAACTCTTGGGTCAGAAGAAGATCTACGATGTGATCATCACCGAGATCGGCGGTACGGTGGGCGACATCGAGTCGTTGCCGTTCATCGAGTCGGTGCGCCAGTTGCGCTATCAGTTGGGCGTGAAGAACACCGCGTTGGTTCACTTGACCCTGATCCCTTATTTGGCAGCTTCGGGCGAGTTGAAGACCAAGCCTACGCAGCACTCCGTCAAGACTTTGCTCGAGAACGGTCTGCAACCCGATGTGCTGGTACTCCGCACGGAGCATCCCCTGACGCAGGATCTGAAGCGCAAGGTGGCTCTGTTCTGCAATGTCGATGCCAACGCCGTGATGGAGTCGATCGATGTGCCGACCATCTACGAAGTACCGCTGAAGATGCACGAACAGCACTTGGATGAGGTCGTGCTGAGCAAACTCGATATGCCGGCTTTGCAGGAGCCCGATTTGGATGCTTGGCGCGACTTTGTGGATCGCGTGAAGAACCCCACGAAGGTCATCAAGATCGCGTTGGTGGGTAAGTACACCGAACTTCCGGATGCCTACAAGTCGATCAGCGAGTCGTTCGTACACGCGGGTGCGGTCAATAAGTGCAAGGTAAAGCTGTGCTATGTCAATTCGGAGCGCCTCACGGAGGAGAACATCGAGGAGAAGTTGGGCAAGATGACCGGTATTCTGGTTGCTCCCGGCTTCGGTAATCGCGGTATCGAGGGCAAGATCCTCGGCGTGAAGTATGCCCGCGAGCACAACATCCCGTTCTTAGGCATCTGCCTCGGTATGCAGTGCGCCGTGATCGAATTTGCACGCAATGTGTTGGGTTGGGCGGATGCCAACTCGGTGGAGATGGAGACCAAAACGACCCACCCCGTGATCGATCTGATGGAGGAGCAGAAGGAGGTTACAGCCAAGGGCGGCACGATGCGTCTGGGTGCTTATCCCTGCGCCCTGCGTAAGGGATCGAAGGTTGCCGAGGCTTACGGCAAACTGAACATTTCGGAGCGCCACCGCCACCGCTATGAGTTCAACAGCGAATATAAGGATCAGTTTGAGGCTCAGGGTATGATGACCGTGGGTACGAACCCCGAAACGGGTTTGGTCGAGGTCGTTGAGATCCCCGCGCACCGCTGGTTTATCGGTACGCAGTACCACCCCGAATACAAGAGCACGGTTCACAATCCCTCGCCGCTGTTTGTGGCATTTGTGAAGGCTGCTTTGGCGTATTCGGACGAGAAGAAGTAATAACCCTGTAATAGATTTTGAATGGATAAAAAGACAATCATTGGCATTGTTGTCATGGGTGTCCTGTTTTTCGGGTTCACCTACTTTTCAAATAAGGAACAAGCCGAAAAACAACAGCAGATGGCGGCTTGGCAGGCACAGCAGGATTCTTTGGAAGCCGCGAAACGCTTGGCCGAAGCCCCCGTTGTAGCAACTGATACGACCGCCGTTGAAGCCGCTGTGCGCACGCCCGAGGAGATTGCAGCCGATAACCTGAAGCGCCGCATCGAGCGCGAGGGCGAATATTTGGCGGCAGCTGAAAGCCGTGAGGCGGAGGAGCTGTCGGTGGAGAACGACCAAATCAAGGTGCTTTTCTCGACGAAGGGCGCACAGATCAAGGGCGTGACCCTCAAGAATTATTATAAGTATGCCGCTCCCGATCAGCCGAAGATTCCGATCGAGCTGTTCGATCCCGCACAGTCGGATTTCAACTTGGAGTTCTCGGTTAGGAAAGGTACGATGTCGCTGCCCGTCAATACGCGCGACTATGTGTTTGAAGCCGATCCCGTGGTGAAGAACGGCGATGGCAATTCGGAGGTCACGATGCGCCTGCGCTTTACCGAAACCGCCGCTTTGGAGTACCGCTATGTGGTGCGCGACAACGCCGATGTGGAGCACGATCAGTTCTTGGTGGATTTCAATGTGAAGATGGTCGGCATGGACGAGATCCTCGCCAACCAATCGAAGATGAACATCTGCTGGGGCAACACCTCCTACCAAAACGAGAAGGGCTTCAAGAACGAGAATATGTACACCACCATCGCTTACCGTCTGCCCGAAGAGACCGCCATCGAGGAAATAGGCATGAGCGAGGAGGCGAAGGGTGAGGAGATCACCTCCGCGGTGAACTGGGTGGCTTTCAAGCAGCAGTATTTCTCGTCGGTGATGATCGCCCCGAAGAATTTCTCGTATGCCAACATGAAGTTCGAGACCGAGAAGCCCGGTACGGGTTATGTCAAGCACTTCATGTCGGAGATGACCGTGCCGTTCGAGAAGGAGGCTTCGGAATATAACTTCGGCTTCTACTTCGGCCCGAACAAGTATTCGTTGCTGAACAAGGTTGCCGAGGACAACGAGCTGTTTGGCGATTTGCATTTGGAGCGCCTCGTGCCGCTGGGCTGGGGCATCTTCGGATGGGTCAATCGCTACTGCGTGATCCCCGTGTTCGACTTCCTGCGCCAGTTCATTTCCTCGTTCGGTATCATCATCTTGATCTTGGTGTTCTTGGTGAAGTTGGTGATCTCGCCCATGACCTACAAGAGTTATGTCTCGATGGCGAAGATGCGCCTGATCAAGCCGCAGACCGACGAGATCAACAAGAAATACCCCAAACCCGAGGATGCGATGAAGCGCCAGCAGGAAACGATGGCTCTCTACAAGAAGGCGGGTATCAACCCCATGGGCGGCTGTCTGCCGATGCTCATCCAGTTGCCGATCTTGTATGCCATGTTCCGCTTCTTCCCCGCATCGATCGAGTTGCGCGGTCAGGCATTCTTGTGGGCTGACGACCTCTCGTCGTACGATAGCGTGTTGGAGTTGCCGTTCTCGATTCCGTGGTATGGCGATCACATCAGTTTGTTTGCCCTGCTGATGGCTGTGTCGCTGTTCGCTTACTCGCTCTACAACTACAAGCAGACCTCGTCGTCGCAGCCCCAGATGGCGGGCATGAAGTTTATGATGGTCTACATGATGCCGATCATGATGCTCCTGTGGTTCAACAGCTATTCGAGCGGTTTGTGCTACTACTACCTGCTCTCGAACTTGTTCACCATCGTGCAGACGCAGGTCATTCGCCATTATGTCGATGATTCGAAGATCCAAGCCATCATGGCGCAAAGTGCTGCCAAGAAATCGAATGGCAAGAAATCGAAGTTCCAGCTGCGCTACGAGGAACTCATGCGCCAGCAGGAGGAGAAGATGAAACAGCAGGGTCGCAAGTAATTCTGCGCGATTCTTTTGTGATAATTTACGGCTGTTGCCCCGAGCGGGTGGCAGCCGTATTTTTGTGCCTGTGTTCGGGATGGGCGCGGCTGATGGGGGGGGGATTTTTTACTGCCGTGATTTGCCCCGAACCGGCGCATATAAAAAGGGCTGCAACCGCTTTTGCGAGCGGATTTGCAGCCCTCTTCGTTTAACCTTGGATGTTAAACTCCTATTTCTTCACGGGAGCCTTGTCGCCTTTGACCTTAGCAACAATTTTGAGCGACTTGAACGCCTCGATCAGATGTTGGTCGTTGTTTTTCGATGAGTCGTAGACAAGTGTTACTTCTTTGTTTTCGACATTGACACGCACATCCTTGATGCCTTTGCCGAAGACGGGAACATTGTTCATGATCTTGTTGGCACAGCTGTGGCAATGGATGTCGGTGGTGAAAACGGTGGTTTTGATCTCTTTTTTTGCGGGCGCATCGGCTGCCACGGCAAACGAAAGGCTCATCGAGAGCATGAGTACAAAAAGAATCAGCTTTTTCATGGTATTTTTTGTTTTAGTTTTTTATTCGTTAAATTTTCCCGACCCGAAGCCTCCCTTTGAAAAGGGAGGCTTGGAGGGATTGTCTATATCCTAATAAAGGTTAAATCTCAGACCGAAGTAGAATTTTCTTCCCATTAACGGACCCCAAACATTCATCGAGTTGAAGGCAGTCGAGAAGGGGCGATCCGCTCCCATGATCGGCACATCCTGTCGGTAGTCGGCGATGTTCTCGCAACCCAAGTACAGATCGAAGCGACCCACCTTGCGGGTGATCTGCGCGAAGAATACGGGGTAGGAGGGCGAGTCGTAGGATGATGCCAAGTCGCCGTCCTGCGCCGGGATGCGCGAAGGTCCGTTGTACTGCGCCGTGGCATCGAATACCCAACGGCGGAACTTCGTGGCGTACTGGATGTTCAGGAGGGTCTTGTACTTGCTCACCAACGGACGCTCCACGCGGGCGGTCGTGCCATCGGGACGGTCGATCGTCATCGAGGAATTGGTGTAGCGGAAGGTGGCGAAGATGTCCAAACGCTCCACGGGCGACCAAGTGAAATCGACTTGGTAGGTGTCGGTGTAGGATCTGCCATCGGTGTTGTAGATCATGATCTGCGCGGGGTCATACTCCTGATCGACCACCACCGAGTTGTAGAACTCCGTGCGGAAATAGTCGAGGCTCAAGGTGGCATCGCCCTCCTTCACCAAGCCGAAGGTCTGCGTGAGGCTTCCGCCCAAGGTCAGTGCCTTCTCCATGCGGTCGAGCGCGGTGAACTCATCGCGCAGGGCGATCTGACGACCCGTAGCCAACATACCGATGTTGTCGGTGATGAGGTTGGTGGATCGGTAGCCCAAACCCGCCGAAAGGCGCAGGACGGTCGAGCGCGAAGCATCCCACTTGATGTGTCCGCGCGGGGTCACGAAGAATCGGTCGTAGAAGCGGTTGTAGTCACCACGGATGCCCGCCACGACCGACAACTTGTTCTTGATGGTGTAGGTGTACTCGGCAAATCCGCCCACTTCCTGCTCATCGCGATCGAACAGATGGCGGATCTCGGGATTTGCCGAGATCCACGGCGTGCGGTTCATCAAGTTCTCCTCGAAGTACTGGAGGTGAGCCTGCGCACCGAGGATCAGCGAGGAGCGGTAGGTGAAATAATGGTTGTACATCAAGGTCGCCGACAACGCGTTTTCGTTGCCCGTGTAATCGTTCAGACCGAAATAGGCTTCCTCGTTGAAGTGGTCGAAGTCGGCTACAAATGCCAAGTTGGAGCGCAACTCGTTCTCCTCGAAGGTGTCGTACACCGAACGGCCGAGGGGCATGGCTGCCTTCAGATAAGCATTGGCGTTGCGGTTGCGGATGAACGATCCGTAGTGCGTTGAGGGTTTGTCCCACGATCGGAGCATCTCATCGCGCATCGATTTTTCGTAGTGGAGCATACCGCCCAAACGCTCCTCTTGGGTGTATTTCACGCCCCAGCGCACCTGCACACCGCTCGGTGCGGAGTAGAGCCAGCGGTTCGCCACATTGATCTGATTCGATTGGGGCATATCGCGGAAACCGTCGCCGTTCTTGTCCATGTGGTGCATCGAACGCGCTTCGGTGTCGGTCGAGCCGTGCAACAGGATGACGGTCGAAAGGCGGTCGCTGATCGGAATTGCCGAAGAAATATTCGCTTCGGGGCGCAGCTCATCGTCCAAGTAGAGGTTCACGAACAAACGCTCCGAATCGGTCGGTTTGCGGTGCTCCAAGTTGATCTGACCCGTGATCGCTTCGTGACCCGCCGTCACGGAAGATACGCCCTTCGATACTTGGATCGAGTTGAGCCACATGCCGGGCGTGTAGCTCAAGCCGTAGGGCGCACTCAAACCGCGCATGATGGGGCGGTTCTCATCGAGGATCTGCGTGTAGGTGCCCGCCAAACCGAGCATCTTGATCTGGCGTGCGCCCGAAATCGCATCGGAATAGCCGACCGTGACGGATGCCGAGTTCTCGAACGATTCCGCCAAGTTGCAGCACGCCATCTTGCACAAGCCCGCAAACGAGATCATCTCGGTCTTGACCGTGCCCATGCGCTTGACATAGTTGCCGCTTTGGTTTGAATTGATTACCACGGTTTCGATGTTCTCGCCCTCCGATTTGAGGACGAAGTCCGTAAGATCGACCCCCTCTTTTACGAGGATCGTGTCGTTGATGTAGCCTAAGTAGGATGCCACAAGGCGGTTGAAGCCCTTCACGCGGTGGAGGTGGTAGCGCCCCTCGACATCGGCACTTGTGCCCACGCGGGTGCCGGCCCAATAAACCGATGCGCCCACCAAGGGCTCTTTGTTTTCGTCGCACACCGTGCCGCGCATTTCCTGTGCGGATGCGGTGCCGACAGCCATCAGTCCAATGAGGACTGATAGGAATAACTTATTGATATTCATGGATTAACATGGTGTCTTAATTCAACTTACTTTGCTGTCGGGGTATGTCCCGACTGAAGACTTGAAACCCCTCGGGGCGTTGAAAGTCTTCTTTGAAAAATAACCGGATTTAGACCCATGCGGGAGGCCCTCGCTGGGGGCGAGGGGTGACTGCGCGATCTGTGAGTGGCGTAGTCTGAGTGGCGGTCGGCTCTTCATCCGCAGCCTCGGCTTGGATGAAGGCGATGACCAATGCCGCCGAACAAAGGTGGAGGGTTTGAACCGACTGATGTCCGCGGTCGCGATCGACAGCCGAGTCCAAATACAAGGTGGCTTTATCCGCCAAGATGTGGTGACTGCACGCGCAGGATGAAGCATCCCATTGGCGCAAGTCGGTGTATGCAAAATCCTCGTGCGCGCATCCGTCCGTGCAGATGTGCTCCGCACCCGCCTTTACGGAAGGGCAGGGGCAGGTCAGCGACAGCAACGACGCGCCGCAGGTGGTCAGTATATAGATCACCGAAAACAGCAACGAAAGCAGGATGCGCCGGATTTTCATCGTTTCTTTTTTTTCTACATTTTTTCGGGGTTCGGATTTCGGGACAGTATATAATATGTGTCCGTCCTTATCTTCCCGCCCGACAGCAATTATTTTGCCAAGCCGTTTTCTTGGAGTTTCTTGCACCATACCCCGGCATCGCGGCGTGCGGTGTCCAAGTCGATTTCGTAGTGCTCGACCAAGGCTTGGGCAGCCTCCTCCGCCGTGAAATCGGTGTCGTGGAGCTTCTCCCACAAGTAGAGCGAGGACTCGTTGAGCGAAATCACGCGGGTCATGTCGACTCCCAAACGACCCGGCAACACGATCACATGCTCGCCCGCCATGTCGCGCACTTGGTATTGAGGATTGATTTTCATTTGTTTAAAATTCGGTTTTTTTTGATTGTGCAAATGTAAATTATTTTTCGGTAAACTCCAAAGAATCCGATGGTTCAAGGGTGCGATTTACCTACTATTCGCGATCGGCGGGCGTGGAAAATCAGCAGAAAGGGGCAAGTCTCTCGCAATAATTTTTTACCTTTGTGCTATGATTAAGGCGCAAGACAGAATCCGCGAGGTACTCCGCAAGTATTGGGGGTACGACAGCTTCCGACCCGTGCAGGAGGAGATCATCCGATCGGTCCTCGCGGGGCGGGACACCCTTGCGCTCATGCCCACGGGTGGCGGAAAATCGATCACCTACCAAGTGCCGACCTTGGCGCAGGAGGGTCTGTGCATCGTGATCACGCCTTTGATCGCCCTGATGAAAGACCAAGTGGATCACCTGCGGCGAAGGCACATCTCGGCGGTGGCGGTGCACTCGGGACTCTCACCCCGACAGATCGACATCGCACTCGACAACTGCACCTACGGCGATGTGAAATTTCTGTACATCGCTCCCGAGCGCATCTCCTCCGAGCCGTTTCGCCTGAGGGTGCAACGCATGAAGGTCGCGTTGTTGGCGGTCGATGAGGCGCATTGCATCTCGCAATGGGGCTACGATTTCCGACCCGCCTACCTCAAGATCGCGCGACTGAGGGAGCAGATCCCCGATGTCCCCGTTTTGGCACTTACGGCTTCGGCTACCGAGCTGGTCGTCAAGGACATCATGCACCATCTGAAATTTACGGATGAGCATGTCTTGCGGAGCAGTTTCCTGCGCCCGAATCTTTCCTATTCGGTGCGCCACACCGACGACAAAAACGAGCAGATGCTCCGCATGATCCGCAATGTGCCGGGCACGGGAATCGTCTATATGCGTACGCGCGAGGGTACGGAACAGATCGCCGAATTTCTGCGTAATGAGGGCATTACGGCGGCGGCGTACCACGGCGGCTTGGGCTATGCCGAGCGCAACATCCGCCAAGAGGAATGGCTCTCGGGCAAGGTGCGCGTGATGGTTGCCACCAACGCCTTCGGCATGGGCATCGACAAGCCCGATGTGCGCTTCGTGCTGCATTATGCCATGTGCGACTCGTTGGAGAGCTACTACCAAGAGGCGGGGCGTGCGGGGCGTGACGGCAAGCGGGCTTACGCCCTGCTGTTGGTCGCTTCGGACGACAAGCAGCGCATCGCCCGCCGTTTTGAGCAGGAGTTCCTTCCGCTCGATCAGGTGAAAGATATTTACGACAAGGTGTGCTCCTACCTCCGCATCGGATTCGGCGAGGGCGAGGGCATCTCGATGCTGTTCAACATCTTCGACTTCTCAGCCGCCGAACACATCTATGTGGGCAAGGTGCAGAGCGCCTTGAAGCTCCTCATGCAGAACGGCTACCTCACGCTGACCGATGCGCAGGACAACCCCGCGCGGATCATGTTTTCGGTCAGCCGCGATGATCTTTACAAGGTGCGCATCAACCGCTCGGAGCTGGATCATTTTATCCGAACAATTTTGCGTTTGTACAACGGCGTGTTCACCGATTTTCGCCCCATCAACGAGGGGGAGTTGGCGACTTGGAGCGGGTATAAGATCGACAAAGTCAAGGAGTTGCTCAAGAAACTGTGGCAGCTTCGTTTGATCCGCTACATCCCCTCGAACCACGCGCCGATGATCTATTTCGACTCCGAACGCCTGCGCCGTGAGGACCTTTACATCGCGCCCGAAACCTACATCCAGCGCAAAAAACTCATGGAGGAGCGCTTCGCCCACATGATCGCCTATGCTGAGAACGACTCCAAATGCCGCAGCGAGATGCTCGATGCTTATTTCGGCGGAAAGGAAACTGCGCCCTGCGGGGTGTGCGACCTTTGCTTGGAGAAACGGCGCGAAGCCAAACGGCGGGCGGCATCATCGGCGGATGATTCCGATAAGGACTTGCGCGACAGGATTTTGGCGCATATCGACCGCGGATTGTCCGACCCCAAGGAACTTTCCGCAATGCTGCCTTTGGCACCCGAACGGGTCGCCGAACTTCTGCGCGAATTGGTCGCCGCGGGAATTTTGCGGACTCGAGCCGATGGTCGGTTCGAAAAAATTCGGAAATAACGGGAAAAATCGTTACTTTTGTACGAATTTTTCAACGCAATGAGTTCAGAGAATCACTTTATCCCCAAAATTGGCAACGAAGAAACTGCCCAACTGCCCGCAATCGAGTTCCCCGGCGAGATCCGGATCGTCGATCGCGAGGCGGACATCGAGGCGGCGTGCAATGATTTGAAGCAATGCCCCGTCATTGGATTTGACACCGAAACCCGCCCCTCGTTCCGTCCGGGCGTGCAGTTCCATGTGGCTCTTTTACAGCTCTCTACACCCGATGTATGCTATCTGTTCCGTCTGAATAAGATCCCCTTGGCAAAGCCGATCCTCCAACTTTTGGAGTCGAAGGCCGTGAAGAAAATCGGCGCTGATGTGGCGGGCGATCTTCGCTCGCTCAGAAAGTTGCGCCACTTCCGCGACGGGGGCTTTGTCGATCTGCAATCCATCGCTTCGGATTGGGGCGTGGAGGAAAAGAGCCTGAGGAAATTGTCCGCCATCGTTTTGGGACAGCGCGTATCGAAGGCACAACGCCTCTCGAACTGGGAAGCTGCGCAGTTCACGCCGAGCCAAATGCTCTATGCCGCCACCGATGCGTGGGTCTGCATCCGCATTTACGACAAATTGCAACATACCGAAAAAATCCATAAATAAGAGTTTCCCATGAACACGAAAATAGTGCTTAAACGCGGGAAGGAGGAGTCGCTCATGCGCCGCCACCCGTGGATCTTTTCCGGTGCCGTGGATCGCATCGAAGCCGAAAGCGAGGAGGCGATCGAGGAGGGCATCGTAGTCGATGTTTATACCCGTGGCGGGGATTTTATCGCCCGCGGTCATTACCAGATCGGGTCGATCGCCGTGCGCGTCTTGACCTTCGAGGAGGAAGAAATCGACCAAAATTGGTGGAATATGCGCGTGGCGAAGGCCTACGATGTGCGCTGCGCTTTGGGCTACACCACCGCCGAGGACACTACCTGCTACCGCTTAATCCACGGCGAGGGAGACTCGCTGCCGGGATTGGTGGTCGACATCTACAACACCACCGCCGTGGTGCAATGCCACTCGTGCGGTATGTTCCGCTCGCGCCTTCAGATCGCCCAAGCCATCCGCACGGTCTATGGCGACAAGATCACCGCCATCTACGACAAGTCATCGCAGACCGTACCTCCGAAAGCCAACCTCGGCGCGGTGGACGGCTACCTGTGGGGACACTCCTCATCGAAGTCGGAGGTCGTGTTGGAACACGGTCAGAAGTTCTTGGTCAATTGGGAAGAGGGTCAGAAGACAGGTTTCTTCTTGGATCAGCGCGGGAACCGCGAGTTGGTGATGCGTTACGCCAAGGGGCGCACGGTGCTCAACACCTTCTGCTACACGGGCGGATTTTCGGTCTATGCCCTTGCGGGCGGAGCGAAGAAGGTCTGCTCGGTCGATGCCTCGGAGCGCGCCGTGGAATTGGCGCACGACAATATGGTGCTCAACTTCGGCGAGGGTGCTGCCCACGAGGAGGTGGCTGCTGATGCCGTGACCTACATCAAGGACATCGGGTCGAAGTACGATCTCATAATTCTCGATCCGCCCGCCTTTGCCAAGCATCACCGCGTGTTGGGCAATGCCATGCAGGGCTACAAGCGCATCAATGCGCGCGCCTTGTCGCAGATCAAGCCGGGCGGAATCTTGTTCACCTTCTCCTGCTCGCAGGCAGTCACCAAGGAGCTGTTCCGCACCACGGTGTTCTCCGCCGCCGCCATCGCAGGGCGCAAGGTGCGCATCCTGCATCAGCTCACACAACCCGCCGATCACCCGATCAATATCTACCATCCCGAGGGCGAGTATCTGAAGGGATTGGTGCTGTATGTGGAGTAGGAAAGTTAGAAAAGGGATATACCTTATATAATATAGAGAACGCGATGCTTTTGGGGCATCGCGTTTCTTTTTGTTGTGGGTTTATTTGAAGGGAGGGTTGCTGTTCATCGCCCTTGCTCGCGGGGTTCCCCCGCGTTTACAATTTTGACCCACCCCCAAGCCCCCGCCTTGGCGGGGGATGTGAGAACGGCGCTCCGATCGGGTGGGGAGTGTTTTTTTTATTTGGTTTTCAGAGGGGAATTGTGTAATTTTATATCGTGATAATTTTTGCAAACCTATGAAAAAACTGCTTGTTGCACTTTTGTGTGCGTTGGTTTCGGTGCTGACTATCTCGGCGCAAGACATTGCGGAGCGGGATTGGCGCAAGGATGTGCAGTATTTCGGCGAGGAACTACCTCGGCGACATTACAATTTGTTCGCCCAAAAGAGCGAAAGCGAGTTCCGAAAGGAGGTCGATGAGGTGGCGGAGCGTTGCCGTCAATGTTCCAAGTTGGAACTTGCCGTCCGTCTGCAACAAGTCTTGGCGGGGTTGGGCGATACGCATACGGCGATCAACTTTGCGCAGTACATCGACGGCAATCGAACCCTGCCCGTGGGACTTGCGGGGTTCGGCGATGATTATGTGGTGCTTTCGACCACGGAGGAATATGCCCGTCTGCTGGGGTGGAATTTGGTCGCGGTTAACGGACGACCGATCAAAGAGGTGGAGCAGCGTTTTTGCTCGTTGGTGACGGTGGATAATGTGTCGAATGTGCGAAGTCTTGTTCCTCTGCTGCTGTCTTTTAGCGAGATACATAATTTGTTGGGCGTTTTTGAGGGTGATCGCGCCGAACTGACCTTCGCCAAAAACGGAGCGCAGGAAAGGGTCGAGATGTCCGTTGTACCACTTTTCCAAGAGCGGAAAACCCTTGAGACAAAGGATGTTGCGCTCTGCATCCGCAATAAAAACCAATTCTTTACCGAGGAGCTGATCGACAACGGCGCGATTTACTATGTGCAGTACAACAAATGTTGGGGCAGGGAGCTGGAAGCCAGACTCAGCGATCCGAAGCGTGCGGAGCAACTGCCTGCGTTCCAAGAGTTTGCCGATCGGGTGCGCGCAACGATCTGCGAGGGCAAGATGCAGAAGGTCGTGTTCGATCTGCGCTATAATACGGGCGGCAGTTCCGCACAATTTACCGAGTTGGTCGAGCAACTTGCGGAAATGCTCGGTCAGCATCACGATTTGAAGATTTATTGCGTGGTTGGTCGCGGGACTTTTTCTTCGGGCATCCTCAATGCGTTGGATCTCAAACTCAAGTTGGATGCACGTCTTGTGGGCGAGCAGACGGCGGGCAAGCCGAATCACTTCGGCGAGGTGCGCTCGTTCCGACTGCCCGATTCGGAGATTGAGGTGCGCTACTCGACCAAGTATTTCAAGATGCTCAAAAACGATATGCCCACCCTCGCGCCCGATGTCGAGATCGACCTCACGGTCGAGGATTATGTCAACGGCGTAGATCCCGTTTTGGAATGGGTGCGCGCGCAGTAGGGTCGGAAGTTTATACCTATTATATATATGGAACGCGATGTAAAAGCATCGCGTTTCTTTTTTTTTGTGGGTTTATTTGGAGGGTTGTGAGAACGGCGCTCCGATCGGGTGGAGGTTATTTGGGGCGTGCTAATCAAGGTCTCGGGGGGGAGGGATGCCTTGATTTGGACATCGAATAGGCGGGTGTGGATTGGGGCGGTAGATGCGGGAAAACGCCAAACGGAGAATTGAGCGGGTGAAAAGCGCGCCGACCTTGTACGGCGAATAGGCGAGCGAATGTGTCGAACTCGGGCGGATTTTTTTG
>SAMEA104404097__coassemble_1309_pt1 | contig 21032 bp, 14 predicted proteins | sample SAMEA104404097__metabat2_high_PE_016 | metagenome-assembled genome bin SAMEA104404097 (sample SAMEA104404097) | Balaenoptera acutorostrata | reverse complement strand
CCGGGAAGTCGTAGCCCGTGTAGAAACCGCGCATCTTGCCCGAACGGATTTCCTCGGGGTGGTAGATGGCTTGGTCGGTCCAGTCCCAGATGCAACCGCCGATGATGCGCTTGCTCTGCTCGATCACCTCCCAATACTCCTTGAGGTTGCCGATGGCGTTACCCATCGAGTGGGCATACTCGCACACGAAGTGCGGGCGGGGATCATCGCTCGCTTCATGTTCGCGCAGGCGATCCAACGAGGGGTACATGTCCGAAGTCAGATCGGTGTGCGACCAGCTGCCCTGACCCTCGTAGTGGATGATGCGGTTGTCCAATGCGCGCACGGCGTTGTAGGTGTCGGTGAAGTTCTCGCCGTCGCCACTCTCGTTGCCCAACGACCAGAATACCACCGAGGGGTGGTTGCGGTCGCGAAGCACCATACGCGTGGCACGATCCACGAACGCCGGTGCCCAACTGCGGATCGAGCTGATGCCTGTGTTGGCGTGGCACTCGATGTCGGCTTCGTCCACGACATAGAGTCCGTAGTAGTCGAACATCGCATACATCTTGTCTTGGTTGGGGTAGTGGCTCGTGCGGATGGTGTTGAGGTTGTTCTGTTTGAACATTGCCACATCTTGGAGCATCGACTCCACATTGACGGCGCGACCCAACAGCGGGTGCGTGTCGTGGCGGTTTGCGCCCTTGAACACGATGCGCTTGCCGTTGATGTAGACCAGACGATCCTTCACCTCGATGTGGCGGAAGCCGTATTTCGTGGAGAAAGTCTGCGTGAGGTTGCCTTTCTTGTCGTACAACGAGAGCACCACGGTGTAGAGGTTGGGATCTTCTGCCGACCAAAGTCGGAGGTTCTTCACATCGAACTCAAATCGGGTAGGTTCATCTTCCAAGAGCATTTCGCCGCCCTTGATTTCCACCTCGGTGCGGTGCGAGTCGATGATTTCAAGGTCGGCATCGAGCAATTCGCAACGAACCGTGTAGCGCAATTTCTTGAGCTTCGCGTCGCGGTTGGAGATAAAGGCATCGACCAACAACTTACCCGAGCGATAGTCGGGAGCCGAGAGCTCCGAACGGATGTAGTGGTCGCGGATAAAGGTCTTGGGTGTGGCGTAAAGATAGACATCGCGGTAGATGCCGCTCATGCGGAACATATCCTGACACTCCAAGTAACTGCCGTCAGACCAGCGGATTACCTGAACCGAGATCGAGTTTTCGCCTGCGCGTGCATAGCGCGTAATATCAAATTCGTGGTCGTTGTTCGCGCCCTGAGTGTAACCCACATAAGAGCCGTTGATCCACACATAAGCCGCGCTGTAAATACCGCCGAAATGCACGAAGATCTGCTTCCCGTCCCAATTTTGAGGCAGGGTGAAGTTGCGGCGGTACGATCCCACGGGATTCACGCCGTAGTCCTTGTAGGGCTCTCTGCGCTCGATGTAGGGCGGGCGGTTGGCGTGGGGATATTCCACATTGCAGTAGAGCGGATCGCCATAGCCCTCCATCTCCCAGTTCGACGGCACGGTGATTTCTGCCCACGCCGAAAGGTCAAATCCTTCTTCGAAGAATGCCGTGGGACGCTCCTCGGTCGAATCGACATAGTTGAACTTCCATTTGCCGTTGAGCGACAAGTAAAGATCGGATGCGGGTGTGAGCCACGGGCGCAGGAAATAGGCATCGGAGCTCATCGCCTCGCGCGAGGAGTAGGGGATCGCCGTGGCATGACCCTTTTCTTTGTGCTCCTCAAACACGGTTTCGTTCTCCCAGTAGGCGGGCGGAAGCTGATTTTGGGCGAGGCTCTCGACCCCGAAGAACAATGCGGCGACAAAAAGAAGTGCGCCGATTGGGCTGAATGATTTGCTATTCATCGTTTGCTCAAATTAGTTTCTGGACAAAGATACAAAAAGAACGGAACTTTTAAAGATACTTTGATCCGGAAAAAGTTCCGTAGCCGGATAAACGATGCCTTTATAAAAATAGGTAATTGGCAAATATCCACGGTGTGATGGTCGCCAAAAGCAGGAGTGTGAGCAACCCATAAACAATGCGTCTGAAAATCTTGTTGGGGATGTGTGATGTGAAAAATGCTGAAATTGCTTGGCGGTGAAGGATGATGTGCAGGGTGAGCAGGACGATCAGCACAACTCCTGCCACCATGTGGATGTCGCCCCAAAAATGGCGAATTGATTTGTTGTATCGCACCAAGCCTTCCACTCCGTAACGATGGGCGATACAGGGCGGCATGATGTAATTGATCACGAATCCCGTGATGGAAACCGAAGCGACAGACAGGAACAAAACGAGGTCTATCCACAGATTGAGATTGAATTTGTTTTTCATATTCGGAATGTGTGTTTGTAATTGATGTCAAATTACGCATTATTTTTGGTAGAAACAACCCTTTGTGTGGTTGAATTGGACTTTTCGTTGATTGAGATTTCGTTCTAAAAGGCTGAAATGTCGGTTTAAACATCCGATAAGGTAAAATACCCGATATATGGTAGCTGAAATTTTGGTCTTTTTGTGTATCTTTGCACCGATGAAGAATGCAGGACATAAATTATTGGCGTTAGCTCTGCTGGCGATCTTCGCGACCTATTGGAGCTCGATTACGCTTTTCCCTCATGCGCACCGCATCGGGGATCGGGTTTATGTCCACTCTCACCCCTTTGCCGATTCTTCGAGTCCCCACACCCAAGAGCAGTTGCAGGTCATCGAGTACCTTTCGCTGTTGCTCGTTTCTTCGGTGTCTTTGGTCTCGGTCGTGTTCAGTCTGAAAGCCATTCTGTTCCACTACAAGGTGCAGGTGGTCTCGCGTCGTCAGGATGCGCCGATCTATATCTTCGGATTGCGGGCGCCGCCGGCTGTGGCTTAACCCTTGTCTTTGATGCTTTTTTTTGAGGATCACCCTTTCTGAGGCTGTGATCCGCCTTTGGTGTGTGATTCTGCACAAAGGAAATTCGTGATAAATCCGCCGAATAAATCCGGATTATTTAATTGATTGAAAATAAATATACTATGAAACAATATCTTTTAGGAGTGCTCTTGCTCCTCATGCCGCTTTGTTTGTGGGCGGCGGACGATAATACCAACGCAAAGCCTTCGCGACAGAGCGATGCCAACATCACGGGTCATGTGGTCGATGCCAATACGGGCGAACATATCGCCTATGCCAATGTGGCGGTGAAAGGCACGACCTTCGGTGCTGCCACCGATGCTACGGGACACTACTTCATGAAGAACCTTACGCCCGGTAAATTTACTTTGGTCGCTTCGGCTATGGGCTACAAAACATTGCAACAAACCATCACCATCGAAAAAGGACGCACCATCGAAGTTAATTTCGCGTTGGTCGAGGAGGCTTTGGCGGTCGAGGCGGTCGTTGTGTCGGCTTCGCGAACCGAGACCAACAAAAAGACTTCGCCCACGATCGTGTCGGTGGCATCGACCGATTTGTTTGAGCATGTCGCATCGAGCAACTTGGCTGAGACGATGAACTTCCAGTCGGGTCTTCGCGTGGAGAACAATTGCAGTAACTGCGGTACTACACAATTGAGAATCAACGGCTTGGAAGGTCAATATTCGCAGATCTTGTTGGACAGCCGTCCGATCTTCTCTTCGTTGGCGGGTGTCTATGGGTTGGAGCAGCTTCCCGTGGCGATGGTTGAGCGTGTGGAGGTTATCCGCGGTGGCGGTTCGGCTTTGTTCGGTGCCAATGCCATCGGCGGTGTGGTGAACATCATCACCAAAGAGCCCGTGCGTAACTCGCTCACGCTGTCGAATACCACGAATGTGATGCGTGACGGCAAACTCGATCTGAATACCTCACTCAACGGCTCGTTTGTGTCGGACGATTATAAGATGGGTGTCTATTTGTTCGGCATGGTCAAGGATCGCGAGGAGTACGACCGCAATAAGGACGGCTTCTCTGATCTGCCTCGTTTGAACTCCGAGACCGTGGGTTTCCGTGCTTACTACAACACTTCGGCTTATACGCGCATCACGGCAGAATACCACCATGTGCATGAGTTCCGCCGTGGCGGTGATGCCTTCGATCTTCCGCCCCACGAGGCCGGTATCGCCGAGCAGTTGGATCACAAGATCAACGGAGGTGGTCTGAAGTTCGACTACTTCAGCCCCAACAACCATCACCGCGTGGGTCTTTACGCATCGGCTCAAGGTATCGATCGCAACAGCTACTTCGGTGTGGAGCAGAACAAGAATGCTTATGGCAAGACCGATGACAAGACCTTCGTTGTGGGCGGTCAGTACACCTATTCGTTCGACAAATGTCTGTTCCTGCCCGCCGAATTGACGGCAGGCGTGGAATACACCTATAATTCATTGACGGATCAGTATCTTGCTTTGAAGCGTAATCTCAGCCAAGATACCCACAGTACGGGTTTCTTCTTTCAAAATGAGTGGCGCAGCAAGAAATTGAATTTCTTGTTGGGCGGTCGTTTGGACAAACACAACATGATGGATGAGGTCGTTTTCTCGCCCCGTGTGAATGTGCGGTACAGCCCCATCGAGCAGATCGGTTTGCGTGCAAGTTATTCGAGCGGCTACCGCGCTCCGCAGGCTTATAACGAGGACCTGCACATCGATGCTTTGGATTCGAAGCTGGCAATCATCCAACTCGATCCGAATCTTAAACCCGAATATTCGCACAGTTTCAGCGGTTCGGTCGATTTGTACCACAACTTCGGTCGCGTTCAGGCGAACCTCTTGATCGAGGGCTTCTACACGATGCTCGATGATGTATTCACTTTGGAGAAGATCGGCGAGGACGATATGCACAATGTGATCATGGAGCGCCGCAATGCTTCGGGTGCAACGGTGAAGGGCATCGGCTTCGAGTTGAAGATGGGTATTCCCAACAAGTTCGAGGTGCAGATGGGCTATACCTACCAGCAGAGCCGTTATGATGAGTCCGAACAATGGTCGGATCAAGAGGATGCCCACGGCAACTTGATAGTAACTCCCCAGCGCAAGATGTTCCGCTCGCCCGATCACTACGGATATGTTACTGCCAATGTGAATCTTACGCGCGATTTCGAGGCTTCGGTCTTCGGGAACTTCACGGGCAGTATGCTCGTGCAGCACAACCACGGCGGTTTGGATAACAACTTGGAGGAGATTCTTTGGGACAGCGAGCGCATGACCCCCAATTTCTTCGATATGGGTGTTCGCCTGTCGTATAATTTCCGCCTTACGAAGCAGCTTCGTCTGAAGATCGATTGTGGCGTGAAGAACCTCTTCGATTCATTCCAGAAGGACATTGATCGCGGTGTGGGTAAAGATGCGGGTTATGTCTATGGCCCGGCTGCTCCGCGCACCTTCTTTGTTGGTGCGAAGTTCGCTTTGTAGCCCTCCGGCAGAAAACATACGAAAATTCCCGACCTCGGTATGATGGTCGGGAATTTTTTTGTATCTTCGTAGGTAATCTGTTATTTGATCAAGCGGTATGCCGAGGGGGTGATACCCGTGTGGTTCTTGAAGTATTTGCCGAAGAATGACTGATTGGGGAAATTGAGGTAGTAGGCGATCTCTTGGATGCTTTTGGTCGAGTATTTCAAAAGGTTTTTTGCTTCGAGGATCACATACTCATCGATCCAGTTCACGGCACTGCGTCCGCTGGTTTGACGGATGATCGTGGTGAGGTATTTGGGGGTGAGGTTCAATTGTGCGGCATAGAACCCGACCGATCGTTCCTGCATATAATACTGCCCCAAGACCTGCATGAATCGGCTGAAATATTCCTCTTGGCGGTTGTGCAGCGGGGTGATGGTTTGCGGATTGGGCATGGATTTGATGTAGCGGTCGATCACGCGGCATAACTTGTAGATCAGCATACGGATGGCCGTGCGAACAATTTCCACGGTGTAGACCTCATCGACAAACGAATGCCATTCGGCGGCAATGTCCTCAAACGAATGGATGATTGATATGAGTTGCAGGCTTTGAAGAGGCACTAAACGGTTGCGATCGACCTTGAGGAAAAGGCTTGTGAGCAGTTTGAGATCGATATTGATGCGGCGGATAAATTCCTCGTCGCAGATGATCAGATAAAATTCGGCATCTTCATTGCACTCTACTTGAACGATCGAACCGGGCAGATTGACATACATGGCGTTTTCGCTCAATGTGTAGTGGTTGAGGTTTGAATTGATCTGCATCGATCCTTTGGTGCAGATGCCTATGGCATAGGCGTCGATGCGCACAGGATAGCGGAACAACTCGGGATGGAGGTCGTTGGCGAAATTGATTCGCGATGCAATGAGGCAGCCCTCGTGGTAGAGGTCTTCCCTGCGCACTCCGCACTCGTTGATGAGTTCGGAAAGTGTTAAACTTTGAATTTCCTTTTTGTCCATTTCTTAGGTTGATTACGCGACAAATATAGGAATATTTACGGGTGTTGTTCGCCGAAAAGTTTAAATTCCGACTTTTAGACGAATAACTCCGACATTGGGGGCTATGACGATCGGCGCGAAAAGGAGAAATTTGCATAGAAATTAATGGAACAATGAAAAAAATCGGATTTTTTACTCTTTTATTGACACTCTCTGCGTGTGGCTCAAAAGCCCCGCAACATCGGGTTGAACCCCTGCGTGTGGGTACATATATGGTCGAGGCTTCGGCGGAACAACTCACCAAAGTCTATGTGGGCATCGTGGAGGAAGAGCGCTCCGTGGCGATGAGTTTCCCGTTGGGCGGCTCGTTGGCAGAGGTTGCCGTGGATGAAGGCCAGTTCGTGAAGAAAGGACAACTCATTGCGGAGTTGGATGCCACTTCGGCGCAGCAAGTCTATGATTCTTCGAAGGCTCAGCTCGAGCAGGCGCAAGATGCTTACGCGCGCTTGAAACAACTCTACGATGCGGAATCGCTGCCCGAAATCAAGTGGGTCGATATTCAGACCCAACTGCGCAAGGCAGAGGCAGCCTTCCAAATCGCCGAGAAGAATTTGGCGGATTGTACGATCACAGCACCTTTTTCGGGGGTTGTCGGCAAGCGCATGGCGGAAGCGGGGGAGACCGTCCTTCCCGGTGCGCCGGTTGTTACGCTGCTTGAGATCGAGCGCGTGAAGGTCGCTTTCCCCGTGCCGGAGCAGGAAATCTCGAAGGTGAATCCTCAGAGCCGCATCGAGATTGTGGTCTCGGCTTTGGATAACCGCCGTTATACGGGAGCCGATCCCGAAAAATCGATCAAGGCCAATCCGATGGCACATACCTATAAAGTACGCGCGAAGGTGGCGAATGCCGATCATCAGCTCCTGCCCGGCATGGTCTGCCGTGTAGAGATGGAAGCTGCGGCAGATGCTTTGGCTGAAGGCGAGTTCGTATTGCCGATGACCGCCGTGCGCGAATCGGGCGACGGGGCGCGTTTCGTGTGGATCGTTGAGGGTGATACCGTGGCGCGCCGCGGGGTCAAGGTCGGGCGTTTGGTCGAAAACGGTGTGATCATCTCCGACGGTCTTCGTGCGGGCGATCGCGTGGTGACGGAGGGCGTTCAGAAAATCGGTGACGGCACTAAAGTCATTTGGTAAGCCATGAAGAAGAATAACATCATAGTTTGGGCGATGCGGGATTTCCACATCACCTTCCTCATCATCTTTTGTTTGTTCCTCTTGGGTCTGTTGGGTCTGAACCTCATCCCCAAGCAGGAGTTCCCCGAGTTCACCATCCGCCAAGGCGTGGTGGTGGCGGTGTATCCGGGAGCCACGAGCGAGGAGGTCGAGGAACAGGTGGCGCGTCCGTTGGAACGCTTCCTGATGACCTATAAAGAGGTGAACCGATCGAAGACCACCACCACATCCAAAAACGGAGTGTGCATCGTGATGGTCGAGTTGGAGGATTTCGTGACGGATAAGGATGAGGTGTGGTCGAAGATCAAGCACGGTTTGACAAACTTCAAGACACAACTTCCTGCGGGCGTTGCGGCGTTGGTGACGAACGATGATTTCGGCGATACTTCGGCGTTGCTGATCACCATCGAGTCCGACACGCGCTCCTACCGCGAACTGCAGGAGTACCTCGATAAACTGAGCGACCGCTTGCGCCGCATCGAGTCTGTGTCGAACCTGCGCCCGTTCGGTATGCAGTCGGAGCAGATCTCGATCTATGTCGATCATCAACGATTGGCTTCGTACGGCATCAGCGAGCAGACCTTGGCACTCATGCTTTCCACGCAGGGATTCACCCCGCTGGGTGGTTTCGTGCGTAATTCCACAACTGAAACACCCATTCACTTGGAGCCGACTATTTCTTCGGAGCAGGAGGTCGGCAATCAGATCTTGATGAGCTCACCCTCGGGCGAAGTGCTTCGTGTGAAGGATGTAGCGAGGGTTGTTCGCGAATATGACGAGCCTGATAAATACATCATGAATAACGGACACCGCTGCGTGATGCTGTCGATGGAGATGCGTTCGGGTTTCAACATCGTGGCATTTGGCGAAGAGGTCGATGAGGTGTTGGCGGAATTTATCGCCGAGGATCTTCCCGATGATGTCCGCGTGGAGCGTATTGCCGACCAAGCCAAGGTCGTGCGCAATTCGGTTTATTCGTTTTTGAGGGATTTGGTCATTTCGATGGTGATTATCATCGTGGTGATGATGTTCCTGTTCCCGTGGCGTTCGGCGGTGGTGGCAGCGATCACCATTCCGCTTTCGACCGCCATCTCGGTGGGCATTATGTATGCCGTGGGTATTCCTTTGAATACGGTGACTTTGGCGGCGCTCATCGTGGTGTTGGGAATGATTGTCGATAACTCGATCGTGGTGATTGACGGCTATCTGAACTTCCTGCAAATGGGGCATTCGCGTTGGTACTCGGCTGCCGAAAGTGCCCGCCAGTTCTTCCCCTCGCTGTTCTTGGCTACGATCTGCATCTGCATGATTTTCTTCCCGCTGTTGGTAACGAACGAGGGTATTATCCTTGATTTCATTGCTTACTTCCCGTGGACGGTGGCTATTAACCTCATGGTGTCGTTGCTGTTGGCCGTGTTGGTGATTCCGTTCCTCGAGATCCTCATCATCCGCAAAGCACCCGTTGTGGATCGCACGAAGCCTTCGTTTACCGACCGCGTGCTGAACCTCTACCGCCGTGTGTTGGTGTGGACTTTCCGTTACGGATGGACGACGATCGGCTTGGGTGTTGCATCGGTGGTCGTGGCGTTCTTGATCGTGCCGAAGCTCGATCTGCGTATGTTGCCATACGCCGACCGCGATCAGTTTGCCGTGGAGATCTACCTCAATGAAGGTTCGCCGTTGGAGCGCACCGCCGAGGTGGCTGATTCGGTCTATAAGGTCTTGAAAGCGGATGAGCGCGTGCAGTCGATCACTTCGTTCATCGGCTGTTCTTCGCCCCGTTTCCAGATGAGTTATGCCCCGCAGATCGCGGGTAAGAACTATGCGCAGTTTATCGTGAATACCGCATCGTTGGACATCACGACCGACCTTTTGGATGCTTATGCCGATTCGTGGAACGACCGTTTTCCCGATGCTCAGGTGAAATTCAAACAACTTGATTATCAATCTATTCAACCGTTGGAGTTGCGTTTCTACGGCGATAATATCGATTCGATCCGCTTGGCGGGCGACCGCCTCATGCAAAAGATGAGAGAGATGCCCGAATTCAAGTGGGTACACTCCGATTACTCCTCACAACAACCCGTTGTTGAGGTGGCGTTAGATCCCGTGACGGCTTCGCAGTTGGGTGTTACGCGCACGATGGCAGCGGCGAACTTGGCACTTGCGGCGGGCGATCTGCCGTTGGGCGTTGTGTGGGAAGGCGATTATAGACTGCCCGTGGAGTTGAAGGTCGATGAGACCTTGGGCGAGCGCACGCTGAGCGATGTGGAGAATACCTATATTTCTACGATCCTTCCTTCGGTGAATGTCCCCCTGCGCCAAATTGCGCGCGTTGAGCCGGGCTGGAGCCAAAGCCAAATCGTCCACCGCAACGGTATGCGTTGTCTGACGGTAACAGCCGATCTGAAGCGAGGCGGTAATGCGCTGAAGACCCTCGATAAGATCACCCACATCATGGAGCATGAAATGACTCTGCCGAAGGGCGTGAAGACCGAGATCGGAGGTGAGTATGAGTTCGATCACGAGAGATTCCCGCCCATCGCTGCGGGTTTGGGTGTGTCGCTCATCGTCATTTTCTTCTTTATTCTGGCGAATTTCCGCATGTTCAAGATCACGATCGTGGTGATGCTGTCGATGTCGCTGTGTCTGTTTGGTGCGATTGTTGGACTGTGGATTTCGGGATTCACCATCGGTCTTACTTCGGTGTTGGGATTCATCACCTTGTTGGGTATGATTGTGCGTAATGTGATCCTCATGTATCAGCACGCCGAGGAGAAACGCAAGGAGTTGCATTGGCCCGCCCGCATCGCTGCGTATGATGCCGGTCGCCGCCGCATGGTCCCGATTTTCCTCACTACCGCGACTACAGCCGTGGGTGTGATCCCCATGATGGTCAGCGGAAGTACATTCTGGGCACCCGTGGGCGTGGCGATTTTTGCAGGCGGTATCGGGTCGCTCATATTGGTCATCACGGTTTTGCCCGTGCTTTATTCCAAAATTTTCAAATAATGAAGAAGTTTTTATCGTTGATGCTCCTCTTAGGTTTGGGCTGGGGGGCGACGGCGCAAACGCTTTCGTTGGATGACTGCCGCCAAGAAGCCTTGGAGCATAATTTGCAATTGAAGAACAGCCGTTTGGATTTCGAGGCGGCGCGACAACTCAGGCGCGAGGCGTTTACCAAATATTTCCCCCAAGTGTCGGCTGAGGGGATGATTTTTCAAGCGCAGGAAGGATTGGCGCAAGTCGATTTGGAGGTTTCGCTTCCGCTTCCGATCCCCAATCTTGCCCCGCTGAATCTACCTCTTTCGTTGGGAAAACGCGGACTCGTGACGGGCGTTGTTGCGGTGCAGCCTGTGTTTGCGGGCTTGAAAATCGTCAATGGCAATAAGTTGGCGCGCTTGGGCGAGGAGGTTTCACTCCTCAAATTGGAGAAGACCCAAAAGGAGATTACGGAGCAGACCGACACCTACTTTTGGCAGGTGATTTCTCTGCGTGAAAATCTCTTGACACTCGATGCTGTCGATCGCCAGTTGGAGGAGATTTACCGCCAAGCCGAACTGTCGGTTAAGGCGGGCTTGGTTACGCGAAACGATCTTTTGCGTGTGGAACTTCGTCGTCAGGAGATCGCTTCGATGCGGCTCAAGGTCGAGAACGGATTGCATATCTCGCTCATGCTCTTGGCACAGCATTTGGGTCGCGATTGGCACGGATTCGATGTCGTGAATCCCGGCTTTGCATCGCCTGCCGATCCGCAGACTTACTATGTCGCGATCGAGGAGGCTTTGGATTTGAGAGCCGAATATCAGATGGCGCAGAAGAATGTCGAGGCGCAGAAATACCAAAAGCGCATGGAGCGCGGAAAGAACCTCCCTACGGTGGGCGTAGGTGCGGGCTATATGCACTACAACATCACCGAGAAGGACATCAACAACGGCATGGTGTTTGCCCAAGTGTCGTTACCCATTTCGCAATGGTGGGGAGGATCGCACGCTGTGCGCCGTGCACGCATCCGCGAGGAGCAGGCGGCGAACGATCTGCTTCATGCCGAGGAGATGCTTAAGATCGAGATCGAAAAGACTTGGAGCGATCTGCTGCTGGCATATCAGCAGATCGAAATTGCCAACCGCTCCGTGGCATCGGCTACGGAGAACCTGCGCCAGTTGCGCAACTACTATTCGGTGGGCACGGCTTCGCTGACCGAATTGTTGGATGCCGAGTCGATCTACACCCGCAGCAAGGCGGATCATACTTCGGCTTGCGCCGCCTATCAGACTGCATTGGCGGGCTATATGCGTGTGACAGGAAGATAGTTTGCGCATTGCCAAATAAAAGCCACATCCCGACATCGGGATGTGGCTTTTTTCGGTGTGTAAAATGCTCTACCAGAACTTGTTGTTTTCGGCGCTGTATTCAAAACCCGCATCTTGGAGCGTGGCTTCTAACTGTGCCTTATTGACCTGCATATCATCGCACAAGGCATCCAAAGAGGAGTATTCATCGCGCAGTTTCATGTTGATGAAACTGTAAAGGATCATCGGATCGGAGGGTAATTGCATCATTTTGTTTCTTTGTTTTGACGGCGCAAAACTACCGAAAAATCGGCGGATTTGCAAATCAACGGCGCGTGACTTCCATCGGCTTGCGATCGACATAGTTGGGGTAGGCGAACTCGGGTATGCCGAGTGCCATGATGGCGTGGATGTGCCGTCCCTCGATGCCGAATTGGCGCGTGAATTTCTGCTGCCCCTTTTGCTTGAGCGCCGTCAGAACAAAGCCCATATAGATCTGACTTACGCCCAACGACTGCGCCATGAGCGAAGCATTCTGATATGCCAAATTGCAGTCCTCCGCACCGAAGCGGTAGTCTTCGGGGGTGTGGATCAAAATCAACGCTTTGGCATTGCGCAGGATCGGATCTTTGCCTTTCTTTTGTCGCTTCTTCAAACTCTTGAATACGGGCACATAACGATATACATCGGGTTTCAACGGCTTGAGGAAGAAGCGGATGAGCGGGTTGTTCAAGATCTTTAGCAGGCGCGAAAATACGCCTATGGTGAAGTCTGCCACCGCCCGCAAATCATCGGGAGAGGTGATGAGCGTGTAACCCACCTTCTCGGAATTGGTCGCCGTGGGGGCGCAGTTTGCCGCTTCGAGGATTTTTTGCAAAGCCTCTTCGGGCACGGGGCGCTCGCTCAAAGCACGATTAGAACGGCGCGACTTGATCAGCGACATGAGTTGTTCGGGTGAGGGTTGCGATTGATAATCAATCGGATGCACCGCCTCTGCGGGAAAATCGCTGTGGATCACCGCACCTTTGGGGCACGCATCCACGCAATGCCCGCACACGATACACCGATCCTCATGCTCCACGCCGATCGGGCCGCGCTTTTCGGCTTGTGTGAAGATCTGCGCGGGGCAGACCTTCACACAGCGACCGCATTTTACGCAACTTTCAATATCAATCTGTATCGTTCTCATCCTTAGAGATCTACGCTGACTTCAACGGGGCAATGATCCGAACCGAATACCTCGTTGTGAATCTTTGCACCTTGCAGTTTGTCGCTGAGGCGCTGCGATGCCAAGAAGTAGTCGATACGCCAACCTGCGTTCTTCTCGCGGGCGCGGAAGCGGTACGACCACCACGAATAAGCCGCCTCGAGATCGGGGTAGAAATGGCGGAAGGTGTCGATGAAGCCCGCATCGAGCAAGGTTTGGAATTTTCCGCGCTCCTCATCCGTAAAGCCGGCGTTCATGCGGTTGGTCTTGGGGTTCTTCAGGTCGATTTCTTTGTGCGCCACATTCAGATCGCCGCATACCAAAACGGGTTTCACGGCATCCAACTTTTGGAGATGTGTGCGGAAGGCATCGTCCCAAGTCATGCGGTAGTCCAAACGACGCAGTCCGTCCTGCGAGTTGGGCGTGTAGCAGGTCACGAGGTAGAAATCGGGCATCTCGAGGGTGATCACGCGACCTTCGTGGTCGTGCTCCTCGATGCCCAAGCCGAAGCTGACGCTCAACGGGGTGTGGCGCGTGAAGATCGCCGTGCCCGAATAGCCTTTCTTCTCGGCATAGTTCCAGTAGGAGGTGTAGCCCTCAAATTGCAGGTCGAGCTGCCCCTCCTGCATTTTGGTTTCCTGAAGGCAGAAAAAATCGGCATCAAGCTCCTTGAACGCATCGCGGAAACCCTTCTCGCAACAAGCGCGGATTCCATTGACATTCCATGATATGAGTTTCATAATCAGTATCTTAATTTGTTGTTTTGATCTTTTTTAGTGCATCCGCCGCTTCGGTCGGACGGAAAATCAAGCCAATTTATTAAAAAAAAATCGGACTGCAAAATTTGCGCGCCGATATTCTTCTTGCGCGATTTTGGCTGAGCGGGGTTTCTTATGCCCGAGAAAAATTGTATCTTTGTCAAGATAAACCATTTATTCCTATGAAAATTGCTATTGTCGGAACGGGCTATGTCGGCTTGGTGTCGGGTACCTGCTTTGCGGAGATGGGCGTGGATGTTACTTGCGTGGACATCGACCGAGAGAAAATCGATCGCTTGAAGCGGGGCGAGATCCCGATCTACGAACCCGGCTTGGAGGAGATGATCCGCCGCAATGTCGGGGCGGGGCGATTGCATTTTGCCACTTCGCTCGCGGAGTGCTTGGACGAGGTCGAATTGGTCTTTTCCGCTGTGGGTACTCCGCCCGATGAGGACGGATCGGCTGACTTGAGCCATGTGTTGGATGTGGCGCGCGAATTTGGGCGGAATCTCCATAAATTCACCATATTAGTTACCAAATCGACCGTACCCGTGGGAACTGCCAAGAAGGTGCGCCGTGCGGTGGAGGAGGAGCTTGTGAAACGGGGTAAGACCATAGATTTTGAGGTGGCATCGAATCCCGAATTTTTGAAGGAAGGTGCAGCTGTCAAGGATTTTATGTCGCCCGACCGCGTGATTGTGGGTGTGGAATCCGACCGTGCAAAAGCCATACTCTCAAGACTTTACCGCCCGTTCTTGGTGAATAATTTCCGCGTTTATTTTATGGATATTCCCTCTGCCGAGATGACCAAATATGCCGCCAATGCCATGTTGGCGAGCCGAATTTCGTTTATGAACGACATCGCGAATCTTTGCGACTTGATGGGCGCGAACATCGACATGGTGCGCAAGGGCATCGGAACGGATGCGCGCATCGGATCGAAGTTCCTTTACTCGGGCTGCGGCTACGGCGGTTCGTGTTTTCCGAAGGATGTCAAGGCGTTGGCAACTACGGCGCGCGAGCATGGCTACACGATGCAGATCGTGGAAGCCACGGAGCGCATCAACGAAAAGCAGAAAGGAATTTTGACGGTGAAACTCCGCACGGCACTCGGCTCTTTGGCGGGCAAAACCATCGGCGTGTGGGGCTTGGCGTATAAGCCCGAAACAGACGATATGCGCGAGGCTCCGGCATTGGTTTTGATCGATCAGCTCCTTAAGGCGGGTGCGCGGGTCAAGGTCTTTGATCCCGTGGCGATGGAGGAGTGTCGCCGCAGGGTGGGCGATAAAGTGGTGTACTGCAAGGATATGTACGAAGCCGTGGATGGTGCGGATGCCGTGGCTCTCGTCACGGAGTGGAAACTTTTCCGCATGCCCTCGTGGTCGATTCTTCGCAAGGTGATGCGCCGTGCGTTGGTCGTGGACGGGCGCAATATCTACGATGCGGCGGAACTCAAAGAGGAAGGCATCGAATATGTGGCGATCGGCAAACGATAGATCGGCATACTTATTATAATAAAACCCCTGCACATATTGCGCGATGTGCAGGGGTTTTGTTGTGTCGTAGTTGCTCGGGTTACTTCATCAATTCATCAATAAAGGTGTAGAACTCGGGGCTCTCGCCGCCAACCTTCTTGAGGATCTTGCCTTCCTTGTCGATGATGAACTTGGTGGGGTAGCCGCTCACGCCGTAGAGCACCGAAAGGTCGTTGTCGGTGGAGTTCAGTGCGTGAATCCACGGCAGTTGCAACTCCTCGATTTTCGCTTTCCACTTCTCCTCGGTATCGTTGCAGGCGATGCCCAAGAATTCGATCTTATCGGAATATTTGGCGTAGGTTGCCTTCATCTGCGGCATGCCTTTGATGCACCATCCGCACCAAGTGCCCCAGAAATCCAAAACGAGGTACTTGCCCCTCAGATCCGACAATTTCAGGGGCTCACCCTTCAAGGTTTTGATCGTGAAATCGGGGGCTGTAACGCCCTCTTTGATGGTCTTCATTGCCTCGACGCGCTGTGCTTCGCGCTCGATGCGAGCCTTTACATTCTGATAAACGGCGTTCATCTTGCCCTGTTGTGCGCGGGGTGTGATCAATGCCAAAGCCTCCTTTGCCTGCTTCATCGAAACAGTCGCCAAAAGACACACCGATACATCGGAATCGGGATTTGCCTTGATGTAGTTGAAGGTCATGTCGGCCTTGTCCAACGAGAGTTGGCGTATGGGATTGTAGGCATTCATGATTACGGGCTGCGGTGCTTTTTCGCGTTGCAGATGCTTGACTTCTTCCATCACCTCCTCCATCTTCTGTTCGATGGGTCTGAGCGAAGAGCGGAATGCTTGGAACTCGGTGTAGAAACTGTCGCCCGACAGCGTGTAGTTTGTCATCGACCCCTCCATGCGTACTTCGGCGTGGGGCAGGATGGGTAGGGCGATCGAGCGCGAATTGATGGCGCGTTTGCCTTCTGCGGTGGTCTTGGGTAATTCCCAAATGTGGATTTCTTGGATGTGGTCGCTCTGAAGGTTGAACGCAAATTCGCCGTTCTTCATCGCGATGGTGTCGCGCTGCTGCGAGGTGCGCTCGCCGTAGTTGCCGTACATCACGAGCAGCGAATCGCTTTCGATGCCGTCAATGCGACCCGTGATGTTGGCGCGGGGCTCGCTTTGGCAACCCGTGAGGAGGGCGGCTGCGAGCATGGGGTAGATCAGTTTTTTCATGGATTACTTTATTTATATTGCTTGTTTTTGCTTGTGAAAGTTTACAAAGATAAGTGTTTTTTCGGATTTTGAAGTGTTTCTCGCTTGTTTTCTACCGCTTTAGACGGTTTGCGTTGCTTGCCGGAAAAGGGCGGAGCATTGTCGCGGATGGCGCTTTAGTTCCGTAAAGTGCCGATTTTGGCACAAAAGGCGCAAGAATCGGTACATCTTATGCAAATAATTGCTATCTTTGGTAAAAGCATAAAAATGAATTGCGGGAAACCAAAAACTTTTAGGATATACATTTTTTTTAAAACAAAAATGCTTATGAAACTCAAGCATTATTTATGGATTTTAGTTGCACTGTGCTCTTTGGCAGGGGCGGCTACGGCGTGTTCCGACGATGATGAGGTCATCGTGCCGGAGGACACGGGAATGATTACGCCCGATGAGGGGGCTGCGGATGAGGTGATTTTCGGTGCTGCTGCCGAGAGTCTCTGTTACCGATTCAATGCGACCAAGGCGTGGACGGCAAAAACGGATGCGGAGTGCTGGCTCAAGGTCGAACCTGCTTCGGGCGATTCGGGCGATTCGGAGTTTACAATTCGCGCAGCGGAAAACACTTTGGATGCGGAGCGCCGTGCTTCGATTACGATCGAGTCGGGCGACGCCCGCTTGGTGCTGAAGGTCGTACAAAATGCGGGCGCGAAACCCGCGAAGCAGCTGACTTTTGTGCTTAAAGTAGAGGGAATTACGGCACATGGTGCAGATCTTACGATCGAGCCGTCCGATCCCGATCAACCCTATATCTTTGGTGTGGCAGAAACTGCCGAGATCGATGCTTTGGAGGGCGATCAGCTCATCGAAGCGCTTACAAAGGATGTTAAGAAGGACGACCTCGCAAAAGGCGTTGTGAAGATTCCGGCACAGCAAATCGAAGCCGGGAGTGCCCTGCGTCCCGCCACGGATTATGCGTTGGTGGCATTGGGCTACGATCTTAGGACAGTTAGTTCGGAGGTGGCTGTGGAACGCTTCACGACCCTCAAGGAAGAGGAGGGCGCAAACAAGCCCGAAGTCTTGCTTGAGGCTTCATACAATGAGGAGATTCAGAAGTTGATCTTCACCATGAAATGCCTTTCACACGATGCCGCAAGTGCGACCAATATCGCTACCGAGGCGGTCGGATTGGATGCTTTGTTGGGCGAGGGTTATACTTTGGAGAATGTTCTCGACCCGAAATTTGAGGTGGCACATCCGCTCGATGAACGCCAGTTAAGCCAACTCAATTACGAGGGTTTGGCGCTGAAGTTGGGTGTGGATGACGGCTTGGAACCCGACATGGAGATCGCCTGCGCGCTGTGCGTGTGGAACCATGAGGGCGAGCGTGTGGCGAAGCGCGTGGATGCCACCTTCCGCGGGGCGCATAAGTCGAAGGTCGATCTGAGGGGCGATTACGATGAGGTCACGAAGACCGTTTCGTTCTTCATGCAATGCTTGTCGCAGGATGCAGTCTATGCTGCTAACTTATTGGTGGAGAGTGATGAACTGGATATGAACCTCGATAAAGGCTTCACGATGGGGCAGATTATGAACCCCGAGAATAACAACTTGGTGCGCGTGTTCACCGATGAGGAACTTGCCGAGTTGAACGGCGAGGGTTCGACCTTTACGATTGACCGCATCGTTCCCGGATTGAGTTACAGTTGGGTGTTGGAGGTGAAGAATCAGGGCGGTGCGCGATCGATCAAGCGCGTGGATGTCTTGGCGGGTGGCACAACGCCCAATCCCGACCAAGGCCCCGAGGTGGAGGTTACGGGTCGTTACGACAGGGAGCGCGAGTTGGCGTTGTTCGATGTGGTCTGCACCTCGAAAGATGCTTCGGTGGGCTCGACCCTGATCTTCAAGAAGCAGTTGTTGGATGAGTTTATCGCCTCGATTCCGTTGGAGGAACTGATGCGTCCCGCCATCGGTTTTGCGGTGAAGATGTCGATCAATGATTTGGAAGCGTTCAACGGCGCGGGTATCGAGTTTTTCGCGGGTGTTGCCGATGGATTTGAACCTAAAGATATGATTTCGTTTGTGGTTTATGCCAAAAATTCGGCGAACCAAATCACCATCAAACGCCAAGATGTGCTGTTTGAAAAGGAGCGCGATGTCTACACGGGTGCGATCGAGGTTGATTTTGTAGCGGAAGCGGGTGACGGCTTCGGCAACGATACCGATAAGTCGATTTTTGTCGATGCCCATTGCACCACGCGTAATGCCGAAAATGCAGCGATTCTCCTTACGAACACCCCTCTGTTGGATGCGATGCTCAAGACGGGACGCACCCTCGATGATATTTTGGATGAGAACCGCCAATCGAAGAATTTCGAGGCGTGGGCATATACTTGGGTGATGAATATGAACACCGACAACGGCACGCAGTTGTGGATTTCGGCACGCCCCGAAATGCAGTATTCGCTTCTGTTTGAAGTGACGAACAGCGACAGCCGAAAGGTGATCCGCCGCGATGTGGAAACCACCGCTGCAAAGCCTGTTGAGCCGAGCGGTCCGTCGAAGGTACACGAGATCGACGACAAGATGTTCCGCACCGAGATTTGGGACTTCGAGGCCGACAAGGAGTGGCGTTTCAAGGGCGACAAACCCATCGTGATTGATATGTACGCCACTTGGTGCGGACCTTGCAAGGCGATGGCTCCTATAATGGATCGTTTGTCGGTCGATTACGATGGTCGGGTGAATTTCTACAAACTCGATGTGGAACTTGCACGCAAAGCCACCGAGAAATTGTTCTATGAGATGAACCTCAATCCCGATGGTTCGATTCCGTTCTTTGTGTTCGTGAACGATTGCGGGGAGATTTCGACCCACATCGGCACGATGTCGGAAGCCTCGGTGCGTACCACTTTGGAGGCCCTGTTCACCAAGAAGGCGGTTGCAGAACCTGCTGAAATGAAGTTCGCTGCGAAGCAACATGAAAAACAGACCTATCTTCCGTGCAAAGAATGCGGTCTTGCTCCGCAGAAGCTGCAACTCACGGCTGAGCCCGCAAAGTCGGTGCTGGCAGATCTTCGGTCAGTAGCGCCCCGCGCAGAGGGGCGCCGATCGTTCCTGCTGCTCAATTAAAGAGCCTTACCTATATTTATATTCAGACCGCGTTTCCCACGAGTGGAGCGCGGTCTGTTTGATTGGGGACAAGTCCCTCGTCAAATGTTACATTTTTGTTAATTATTTCCTTTGAGTCGGTTCCCTTCGGTGGCATTTTCTATATTTGTAGATATTTCGTAAACGATGGAAAAACAGAAGATTCTTGTGGTGGACGATGAGGAAGCACTGACCGATGTGGTGCGGTTTAACCTCGAAGTCGAAGGTTATGAGGTGGCAACGGCGTTGTCGGCAGAGGAGGCGATGAAGTTCGATTTGAAGCAATTTGATCTGATTCTGCTCGATGTGATGATGCCCGGTATGAGCGGATTCCGCTTTGCGCAGATCCTCAAGGATGATGCTGCCACTTACCGCATCCCGATCATCTTCTGCACAGCAAAAACTACTGAAGATGAGATGATTGCCGGATTGAATATCGGGGCGGATGATTACATCTCGAAGCCCTACACCATCCGCAATCTTTTGGTGCGGGTGAAGACCGTCCTAAGGCGCATCACCATGGAGCGCGACCCGAAGATCGAACCTTCGCAGATGCTCACTTTCGAGGGCATCCGCATCGATCGCGAAGCCAAACAACTTGTGGTCGATGGCGAGGAAGTCCCTCTGCCGCGTAAGGAATTGGAGCTTTTGATTCTGCTCGTTTCGCATCCCGGACGCATCTTTTCGCGTGAGGAGATCTTGAAACTCATTTGGGAGGACGAGGTGATCGTCTTAAATCGCACGATCGATGTCAAGATCACGCGCCTTCGCAAGCGCATCGGTCGCTACGGAAAACACATCATCACTCGTTTCGGCTACGGCTATGGGTTTGAAAAATAAGATTTCGTACCACACGCGCCTTTTTGTGCTGTTGCTGGTGTTTTCGTGGCTCTTGATGGGTTGCTTCATCGTGTTCCAATATTCGCGCGAGCGATTGTTCAAAGCCGAAAAGTTGGACAGCCAATTGCAACTGTTCAATATGAGGTTGTTGGATGCGTTGGAACAGAATATTGAACCTCAATTGTTTATCGCTAAAAATCCTTTGCCCTACGAGGGACTTCGTGTGTCGATCATCGAGGATGACGGCGATGTGCTGTACGACAACATGGTCGATATTGCGGGCATGGGCAACCATGCCGATCGCCCTGAAATCATCGATGCCAAGCGCAACGGAACGGGGTATAGTTACATCCGTCACTCGGAAACAGCGAGGCAAGATTATTTCTATTCCGCCATGGAGCACAACCGTGTGTTGGTTCGTACGGCGGTGCCTGCTTCGGTGTCGCTGACGGAGGTCTTGGCGGCGGATCGCGGTTTCCTGTGGTTTATGTTGGGCGTTACACTTGTGATGAGCAT
>SAMEA104404097__coassemble_1274_pt1 | contig 21365 bp, 16 predicted proteins | sample SAMEA104404097__metabat2_high_PE_016 | metagenome-assembled genome bin SAMEA104404097 (sample SAMEA104404097) | Balaenoptera acutorostrata | reverse complement strand
CAAAAGTAGAGAAAAAGGATAAACAATCAAAATATGACCGACAAAATTAACGAACTTCTTCAACGAGTTGAAGAGTTTCAACCCAAAACAGCGGCTGAGGTCGAGGAGTTCCGCATCAAAATACTCGGCAAGAAGGGCGAGTTGAACGCCCTTATGGAGCAATTTAAAACCGTGCCCGCAGAGCAAAAACGCGAGTTGGGACAGTTAATCAATCGGCTGAAAACCACAGCCACCGAACGCATCAACACCCTGCGCCAAGAGATGCAGGATGCCGCTTCGGATGCTGCAACATCTGTGCCCGATATGACCCGCCCGGGTTCGGCTGAGGAATTGGGTTCGCGCCACCCGATCTCGCGCGTGAAGAACGAGATCGTCGAGGTGTTCTCGCGCTTGGGCTATACCGTGGCTGACGGTCCCGAGATCGAGGACGATCACCATGTGTTCGGCGCATTGAACTTCCCGCCCGAGCACCCCGCGCGCGATATGCAGGACACCTTCTTCATCGAGAAGTTCCCCGACATCCTGCTCCGCACCCACACTTCTTCGATCCAAGTGCGCACGATGGAGCATCAGAAACCGCCCATCCGCGTGATCTGCCCGGGTCGTGTGTTCCGCAACGAGGCGATTTCGTACCGCGCACACTGCATCTTCCACCAGATCGAGGGTCTGTATATCGATGAGGGTGTGTCGTTTGCCGACATGAAGCAGTCGTTGCAGTACTTCGCCAAGGAGGTCTTCGGCGAGAATACCGCCATCCGCATGCGCCCGTCGTACTTCCCCTTCACCGAGCCTTCGGCCGAGGTCGATGTGTCGTGCAACCTGTGCCACGGCAAGGGTTGTCCCGTCTGCAAGGGTACGGGTTGGCTGGAGATCATGGGTTGCGGTATGGTCGATCCCAATGTGCTGAAACTCAACGGTATTGATCCCAAGAAATATTCGGGATTCGCCTTCGGTATGGGTATCGAGCGCATCGCGATGCTCAAGTACGGCGTGAAGGACTTGCGCCTCTACTTCGAGAACGATGTCCGCTTCCTGCACCAGTTCGACACGGATCTTTAACCGGTTCTTTTTCAAGATTTTTCCTGCGGTCGGGGTTGCGCCTGCGGCGTGCAATCCCTGCCTGAGGAAAAGTGTGGATTGTGGGGATGCTCAGAGCCTTTTGGTTCGGTAATTTGGGGGTAGAATACAATAAAACAGCTTTTAGCGGGGTTATATAGATGATGAAACGCCTTTCGACCATCCTTGTTTTGGTGCTGCTCTTCGCTTCCGCCTTCGGCGTGGGGAGGAGCGGAAGGTCGTGCCCCGCGGCGAGCGATTCGTTGCGCTTGGATCCGATCGACACGCTCAGCCCCCGATGGCTCTACACCGAGGGGATCAAGGCGCAGATGATCCACCGCGATACGGCGCGCGCCCGCCACTATTTCAGGCGCACGATCGAGCGCGATTCGCTGTTCGCACCCGCCTATTTCCAACTATTTCTCAATAACTTATACTCCTCGGAAGAGGAGGGGGTAGCCCTCGCGCATCGGGCATGGCGGATCGATTCTCTGAACAATTGGTATCTGAGGATGTACGGGCAGTCGCTCGTGTTTGCGCGCCGCTATAAGGATGCCCTGCGCGTTTACGAGCGCTTGGTGAGCGCCGAACCCGATGAACCCGACAACTACCGCATCTTGGCTGCTCTTTATGAGCAGGATAACAATCCTTACATCGCCCTTACAACCCTCGATTCGGCAGAGTTGCGTTGCGGGCAGATCCCCTATTTCACGATGATCAAGCGCCGTCTGCTGATCGCTACGAATCAGTTGGACCGCGCCATCGAGGAGCAGCAGGCGTTGGTGGCATCCGATCCCTACGCACAGCAATACCACATCGAGATGGGCGACCTCTACGGCTTGGCGCATCGCGATTCGATGGCACTCAAGGAATATGACTTTGCCATCCGCTTGGATTCGACCGCCATTGCACCTTACTTGGCACTCGGCGCATTCCACAACGATCGGGCAGACTATCCATCTATGCTCCAGACCTTTAAGCGGGTATTTAAGCTGCCTAATGTCGCCCTTGAGGAGAAGATCCGCCACATCGAAACCTTCACGCAGGATGTGCGTTTCTACGGCAATTTCTTCGGGCAGATCACCGATTTGATGAACACCTTGGCGATCATGTATCCCAAGGAAAAGAAGGTCGTGGATCTTTATACGGGGCATCTCATAGCGGCGGGCGAGGTGGAGCAGGCGCTGAACTTTATGAAGGCGCATTTGGACGATGAACCCGTGGAGCGCGACTACTACATGGGCGTGATCGACATGGAGAGCTACTTGGAACGACCCGACTCGGCTCGGCTCTACACCGAGCGTGCTTTGCGGCTGTTTCCCAATGATTTATCCCTGCGCCTGACGAAGGGCAATGTCGAGTTCCAAGCCAAGCGGTACGATGCCGCTTTGGCAACCTACAAGGAGGCTTTGCGCTATGCCGATGCCGACTCCACGCGCAGCTCGATCTGGTGCATCATCGGCGACACGCACCACGAGAAAGCCCGGAAAGCGGGCGTGGGCGCGAAGCCCGACCCGAAACTGATGAAGCCGTGCTATTCGGCTTATAAAAAAAGCCTCAAATACAACCCCCGCAACATCGTGGTGCTCAACAACTACGCCTACTTCCTTTCGGTCGAGGAACGCGATTTGGAGACTGCGTTGAGCCTTTCGGCGCGAGTGTTGGAGGAGGAACCCGACAATGCGACTTACATCGATACATACGCGTGGATCCTCTATAAATTAGGGCGTTACGATGAAGCCAAGCAATCCATGCGCCAAGCCATCGCCCTCGATCGGCGGGGCAGTGCCGACCTGATGGTTCACTATGGCGACATTCTCTTTGCCCTCAAGGAATACTTCCTTGCGGAGAATTACTGGCGCAAGGCGCTCAACGGGGGATTCGACCCGCAGGCGATCGCCGAACGCATCATGAACCTCAAGCACGAAAAAGAGCAACGCGATGAATAACTTCCCTCGATTCATAGCCCGCCTTGCGCTGTGCGTGGCGTTCGCCGTGTGTGGCATCCTGTCAGCAACGGCGCAAAACAGCGAGCAGATCAAGCTGCAAAAGGCGAAAATCGCCCGCCTTGAAAAGCAAATCGCCCAAGAGGAAGCGACCATTTCGCGCCTGAGGAAAGACAAATCATCGGCAGAGGAGTGCATTCGCCGAACGGCACAGCAGATCCGCAACCGATCGAAGCTGATCGAGGAAACCGAGAAGGAATTGGACCTCATCAACGATGATATTCGCCAAGCCGACAGATCGGCGCGCAAGTTGGATGCGAAACTCGCAAAATCGCGCGAGGAATATGCTGAGATGGTGCGTGAGGCTTATCGTAACTACAAGCATAACAGTGTATTGAATTACTTGTTCGCTTCGGAGAGTTTTATGCAGGTGGCGCGCAAATTGACCATTCTGCGCAAGACTGCCGAACTGCGCAAGGTGAAGATGGACGAGATCGTGGCGCAAAACCAAGAGGTCGCCCGACAGCGCGAGGTCCTCGCCGAACGCAAGGCTTCGCTCGACAAAGTATCGGCGAAACTCACGCGCGAACGCAAGAAATTGCAGGAGGAAACCGATGCCGCACGCCGCTCGATGAATCAGCTTTCGGCAAAGGAACGCAAGGCGCTGAGCCGAAAAAATTCGCGCGAGCAGCAGCTCGATTCCGCCATCGCCGAGATGCGCCGCCTCACGAAGGGCAACAAGGAGGGCGACTCCTTTACGCGCAACACTTCGGGTCTGAAACTCCCCGTGCAGGGTGGCGTGGTGAAGCAATACATGGGCAATATGGCGGAGATCGCGGGCAGGAAGGGCGCAGCGGTCATCACCATCTACACGGGTAAGGTCGTGGAGGTCAGACAGAATCGACTGAACGGACACTACGATGTGTATGTGGCTCACGGTGAGTATATTTCGACCTACGCCAACCTCAGCTCCGTGTGCGTTGAAAGGGGACAAAAGGTGCAGAAAAACCAAAAGATCGGTGTGATCGGATCGTCGCTCGACATCGCCACGATGAACATGGACTACCGCATCATCTTCGGCATCTATCCGCCCGATGCCAAGACCAAGATGAACGCCAAGGATTGCTTCAGATAGCGATCCTTTCCCGCAAAATTTATAAAACCTCACCCTCAAGAAGGGGTGAGGTTTTTCGTTTCGGGGCGGGGAATTGCCGAATTTTGGAGAAAAGGATGGCTTTAAGGCATATAATCCTCTTTTTTTCGTATTTTTGCAAACGATGGCACGGCAATTACGCCGACCGCGAATCACTACAAATCCTATGGTAAGGTATTATAACGACGACTGCACCTACCGCCTGCCCGAAAAACGGCGCACGGCGGAGTGGCTCAAACAGGTTGCCGAGGGCGAGGGCTACATCTTGGGCGATGTGACCTATGTGTTCTGCTCGGCGCAGAAACTTTTGGAGATGAACCGTCAGTTTCTCCATCACGACTATTTCACCGATGTGATCACCTTCGATTACAGCGATCGTAAAGGTACGAAAGTCGTTGAAGGCGAGATCTTTATCGATGTGGAGACCGTGGCGGACAATGCGCGTATCTACGGCTTCACCAAACTGCAAGAGATGCGGCGAGTGGTGGTTCACGGCGTGCTGCACCTCTGCGGTCAGAACGACAAAACCCCCCGCACCAACAAGCAAATGCACCGCAAGGAGGACAAATACCTCCATTTCTGGAAGGGCGAACCGATGGAATAGTTCCACGGGGAACAAAATTGAAGCAGGGAATTTGCAAGACCGAATATTTGCGGGGTAGTTTGCGCAACCACTTATAAACGAGTTGTCAGTAGGGGGGGGAGAAAACCCGCAAAGTCAATCAACGGGAAAGGGTGGAACAACCCCAATAGTGTGAAAGAATTTTTCACACGCCCCCAGCGCTCCACCATGGAATGCTCAGGGATCGCCATGCGGCAAGGGGGCAGGGCTCTGCCCCCGACGAACTCGCTGCGAACCGGCGTATCAAGCAAAAGACAAGAGAAGAAATGACACAATTAGAATATGATATAATCGTGATCGGTGGCGGTCATGCGGGCTGTGAGGCTGCGGCGGCTGCGGCGCGGATGGGATCGCGGACATTGCTACTCACGATGGACATGACGAAGATGGCGAATATGTCGTGCAATCCGGCAGTTGGCGGGGTTGCCAAGGGACAGATTGTCCGAGAGATCGATGCGTTAGGCGGGCAGATGGGACGGATCACCGACCTCACGGCGATTCAGTTTCGGATGCTGAATCGGTCGAAGGGCGCGGCGATGTGGAGCCCGAGAGCGCAATGCGATAAAACGCGGTTTTCGGAGGAGTGGAGACGCACTTTGGAGAATACCGAGAACCTCTATATTTGGCAGGATGCCGCCACAGACCTTGTGTTTGAGGAACTTACGGATGCCGATAAGCATAATTTCGGCGAACAAAAATATAAGATCACGGGCGTGAGGACGCGCATGGGCGTAACTTTCGGCGCAAAGAGGGTCGTGCTGACGGCTGGTACCTTCTTGGAGGGCATGATGCACTGCGGCGCGGCGCATGCCGAGGGTGGAAGAGCGGGCGATGCGGCTTCGCATGGGATCACGGCTTCGCTTGAAAAAATCGGCTTTGTGTCGGGCAGAATGAAGACGGGTACGCCCGCGAGATTGGATGCTCGCACGATCGACTTTACGAACCTCGAACCGCAACCGGGTGATGCCGATCCCGCAAAATTCTCGTTCTCAAAGGATACGAAACCCGTTGAAAATCAGATGCCTTGCTACTTGGTCTACACCTCGAAGGAGGTGCACGACACCCTCCGCACGGGCTTCGACCGTTCGCCGATGTTCAACGGCACGATCCACGGAATCGGTCCAAGATATTGCCCCTCGATCGAGGATAAACTGCGCACCTTCGCAGATAAGGACCAGCACCAGCTGTTCTTGGAACCCGAGGGCAGATCGACCAACGAATACTACCTCAATGGCTTCTCCTCCTCGCTTCCGTGGGAGGTGCAGTGGGAGGCGATCCATAAGATCAAGGGCTTGGAAAACCTGCATATCTACCGACCCGGCTATGCGATCGAATACGACTATTTCCCGCCCACACAGCTCCACCATTCGTTGGAAACGCGCTTGGTTGCGGGCTTGTATTTTGCGGGTCAGGTCAATGGCACAACGGGTTATGAAGAGGCAGCTGCTCAAGGACTTATGGCGGCAATCAATGCCCACCGGTCGCTTGTTGGCGAGGAGGCAGTCGTCCTGCAAAGAGATGAGGCATATATCGGCGTGCTGATCGACGACCTCATCACCAAGGGCGTGGATGAGCCCTACCGTATGTTCACCTCGCGCGCCGAGTACCGCATCTTGCTGCGCCAAGATAATGCCGACATCCGCTTGACGCCCATCGGACACCGCATCGGGCTCATCAGCGAGGAGCGTTACGCCGATTTCCGGCGCAAAAACGCCGCAGTGGATGCCTTGGTGGAATTTACGCGCAACTTCAGCGTGAGGGCCGATTCGGTGAACGATTTCTTGAAGGAGGTCGGGCAAGACCCGCTGACTCAGGGACGCAAACTTTACGACATCCTGCGCCGTAACAATGTGACATTCAACACGATTCAAGAGGTTCTTCCCCGCTTGAAGAAGTACATTGCGGATCACGAATTGGATCGCGAGGTGATCGAGGAGGCGGAGATTCAGATCAAATACCGTGGTTACATCGAGCGCGAAAAATTCATCGCCGAGAAGCTCCACCGCTTGGAGAACATCCACATCCCCGATGAGTTCGACTATATGTCGATGAACGCCCTCACGATCGAGGCGCGCCAAAAACTCTCGCGCATCCGTCCTCAAACCATCGGGCAGGCTTCGCGTATTTCGGGTGTTTCTCCCGCCGATGTCAATGTGCTGTTGGTGAAGTTCGGCAGATAGTTTCGTGGCGTTAAAAGCCCTGTAAAAACGACATGGAAAAGGGGATGTTCCACGGGGAACATCCCCTATATAGAATAAGGACGACTATTCCCCGAAGGAATGGTCGTCCTTATTTGTTGAACCGCGCAATTCGCTGAGTATCAAGGAAAAGTTCCGAATGAAACCCCGCCCGAAGCCCGTGCGATAAGCGGTACTATCTTCGCGAAGACTTACTTTTTGCTCTTGGGTGCGAGCATCATGTTCATCTTCTTGCCGTCGAGCTTCGGCATGGCTTCAACCTTGGCGTACTCCTCCAAATCGGTGGCAAAACGCAACAGCAGGATCTCGCCTTGCTCCTTGAAGACGATCGAACGACCGCGGAAGAACACATAGGCCTTGACCTTCGCGCCTTCCTTCAAGAAGTTCATCGCGTGCTTCAGCTTGAAGTTGTAGTCGTGGTCGTCGGTCTGCGGTCCGAAACGGATCTCCTTGACAACCACCTTGACCTGATTGGCTTTGATTTCCTTAGCCTTCTTCTTCTGCTGATAGAGGAACTTCTGATAGTCGGCAATGCGACATACAGGCGGTACGGCTTTGGGAGAAATCTCGATCAGATCAAGCTCCATCTCATCTGCCAAGCGCAGAGCGTCGCGTGTCGACATCACCTTTGCTTCGGGGATGTTGTCACCTACAACGCGCACTTCGGGCACATTGATTTGATCGTTGATACGATGCGGATTCTCTTTGTCGGATGGCTTGCGTCCGAAGTTGTGATCTTTTTTTACGACCGGTTTCGGTCGGTTATTCCCGGGGGTAAAAGGCCGCTGCGGGAATGGTTTCGGTGCTGCGATAGTTGTTAAATTTTAATTAGTAAATCAGTTAATCTGTCGGGTTCAACTCCTTGTCATTCTGTAGGTTGTACCCTTTTATAAACCCTCCCTCGGGTGTATTGTTCCCCGTGGAACAATACACCGTGGGGCGGATTTTGTTTTATTTCTTCTCGATCTTGTTGGCTTCAAACTCGTCCTTAACGAGCTTCTGAATCAGATCCTTGAACTCCTCGAGTTTCATCGAGCCCTTGTCGCCCTCGCCTTGGCAGCGAACCGATACAGCGCCCTCGGCTTCCTCCTTCTCGCCGACAATCAGCAAGTAGGGGATACGCTTCAACTCGTTGTCGCGAATCTTACGACCGATCTTCTCGTTACGATCATCGATCATCGTGCGGACATCGTTGTCGTTCAGATACTTAACCACCTTCTCGGCATAGTCGTTGAACTTCTCCGAGATGGGCAGTACAACCACCTGATCGGGGCTCAGCCACAACGGGAACTTGCCACCCGTGTGCTCCAAAAGAACCGCAACAAAGCGCTCCATAGAGCCGAACGGCGCGCGGTGGATCATGATCGGGCGGTGGAGCTTATCGTCCGCGCCCTTATAAGTCAGATCGAAGCGCTCGGGCAGGTTGTAGTCCACTTGGATCGTACCCAACTGCCACTTACGACCGATGGCATCCTTGACCATGAAGTCCAGCTTCGGACCGTAGAATGCAGCCTCACCCGTCTCGACAACGGTATTCAGACCCTTCTCGGCGGCTGCCTTGATGATCGCCGACTCGGCCTTCTCCCAATTCTCGTCCGTACCGATGTACTTCTCGCGGTCGTTGGGGTCGCGGAGCGAAACCTGTGCCGTATAGTTATCGAATTTCAAGGTCTTGAAGATGTACAACACGATGTCGATCACGCGCTCGAACTCCTCCAACAGCTGGTCGGGGCGAACGAACAAGTGGGCATCGTCCTGCGTAAATCCGCGGACACGCGTCAATCCGTGCAGCTCACCCGACTGCTCGTAGCGGTAAACCGTACCGAACTCCGCCAAGCGCAAAGGCAGATCCTTATACGAACGCGGCTTCGAGCGGTAGATCTCGCAGTGGTGCGGGCAGTTCATCGGCTTCAGCAGGTATTCCTCGCCCTCCTCGGGGGTGTGGATCGGCTGGAACGAGTCCTTGCCGTACTTTGCGTAGTGACCCGAAGTTACATACAGATCCTTATTACCGATATGCGGGGTGATGACCTGCAAGTAGCCGTACTCCTTCTGAACTCGTCTCAAGAACTGCTCCAAGCGGTCGCGCAGCGCAGCGCCCTTCGGCAACCACAACGGCAGACCCTGACCCACTCTTTGCGAGAAGCAGAACAACTCTAATTCTTTGCCCAATTTGCGGTGGTCGCGTTTCTTGGCTTCCTCCATCATCACCAAGTACTCGTCCAACAACGACTTCTTGGGGAAAGTAATACCATAGATACGCGTCAGCATCTTGTTTTTCTCGTTTCCGCGCCAGTATGCGCCGGCAACCGAGGTCAGTTTAATCGCCTTGATCACGCCCGTATTCGGGATATGCGGACCACGGCACAAGTCGGTGAACTCACCGTTGGTATAGAATGAGATGGTGCCGTCTTCCAAGTCGTTGATCAGCTCGCACTTATAGATTTCGCCCTTCTCCTCGAAGGTTTTAAGTGCTTCAGCCTTAGGTACTTCTCGGCGGATGAGCTGCTCCTTTTGGCGGGCAAGCTCTAACATCTTCTTTTCAATCTTCTCAAGGTCGGCTTCGACAATAGGTGTCGGCGAGTCCACATCGTAGTAGAATCCGCTCTCAATAGCGGGGCCGATACCGAACTTAATGCCGGGGTAGAGTATCTGCAATGCCTCAGCCATCAAGTGCGAAGACGAGTGCCAAAAGGCGTGTTTACCCTCGGCATCCTCCCATTTATAGAACTTTATCGAGGCATCCTCCTCGATCGGGCGCATCAGATCCTGTGTTGCGCCATTTACCGAAGCCGCTAAAGAGTCGGCAGCTAAACGAGGGCTGATACTCTCTGCGATTTGGTAGGCTGTTGTTCCTTTGGCAAACTCCTTCTGTGTGCCGTCGGGAAATGTAATCTTAATCATTTTTTTAATTATTAAATTATTCGTCCTCCTCCAACGCTTCCACAATTACGAGACGGAATACATTTTTGGACGGATCGTTTCCTTTTTCTTTTGCTGTACTGTCTTTACAGTTCTTATTGCCGGTGCTTTGCTGGGTTGAAAATGTATTCCATAAATGTATTTTTACATTCCTCCCCAGCCCCTCCTTTGAGAAAGGAGGGGCTTGACCTTCGGCGGTATAATTGCCTTCCTTTCCTGTTTGGTTTGGAGTTTTGGCTCCGGGTTGTGCTTTTTTAGGAGTGGCATACTCCTTTTTGCTTCCTATTATTAAAATAGGTTTTTGTATTTATTTGGGAAAATGGCTTTGCCTTTTCCCTTGCCCTTTTTGTCTCGCCTTTCGGGCTCGGACGGCTGCGCCGTGGGGCTTCGCTATTTCTTTGCTGCTTTCGGGCTTGCTGTTTGCTTTTCGCGTTCTTGCTAACCTTTTCTTGCTTCTATTGAAATAGGTTTTTTGTTTATTTGGGAAAATGGCTTTGCCTTTTCCCTTTCCCTTTTTGTCTCGCCCTTCGGGCTCGGACGGCTGCGCCGTGGGGCTTCGCTATTTCGTTTTTGCGCTTTCGCTTTGGGTGTTTCCCCTTTTTTTTGAAGCCGTCAGGCTTCGTTTTTTCTTTTTTGCGAATGTTCCACGGGGAACATTCGGTTGGAAATTGGGGTTTAAAGGCTTTCGGAGGGCGTTTTCTTTGTTTGCTACTCCTTAAACCTCGTATTCCCCTCGCTCCTCGCGCGGGTTATTCGCGGTCGGTTTGCGGGAGATCCTTGATCGACATATCGCGGTGCGAACGCTCCCGTTCGGCGTGCGGCAGCGGGTTGCGGGTCATCTCTGCCCATGTCTTGCGGTGGCGGATCACATCCAAAGTCATAAACAATGCGTTGCGCATCGACTGTGCGTCTGCCTTATCCTGTCCCGCAATATCAAAAGCCGTGCCGTGGTCGGGCGAGGTGCGGATGCAATCCAAGCCCGCCGTGAAATTCACCCCATCGGGCGACAAACTCTTGAACGGTGCCAATCCTTGATCGTGGTACATCGCCAGTATGCCGTCATATTTCGTGTAGCCTCCGCCCGCGAACAATCCGTCCGCAGCGAAAGGTCCGAACGCCAAGACTCCGTGGTCGAACGCTTCGACAATGGCGGGGCGGATGATCTCCTCCTCCTCCTTGCCCAACAGTCCGCCATCGCCCGCGTGGGGGTTGAGTGCCATCACAGCGATACGCGGCTCAACGATGCCGAAGTCCTGCTTCAAGGTTTGGCGCAGCGTATAAAGGTCTTCCACGATCTTCTCCTTCGAGATGTTCTGCGGGATCTCCGCAACGGGTATGTGCTTGGTAACCAAGCCTACACGCAGGGTCTCGCTGCAAAGGATCATCATCGCCTTGCCCTCAAATTCGGCATCGAAGAACTCCGTGTGCCCCGTATAGTGGAAGTCGTCGCTCTGCACGCTCTGCTTGGCGAACGGCGCGGTGACCACCGCATCGATCAGCCCTTCCTTGAGGTCGGCAGCCGAGGTGCGCAAGGCTTCCACAGCGGCGCGACCTGCCTCCTCCGAGATCTGACCCGGCTCCACGCGGCTTATCTTTCCGCAGGGCACGATGTTCAACTTTCCGCGGCGGGCATCGCGTGCCGACTGCACGATGTTGAACTGGATCTCATCGAGTTCCTTGATCTTCGTTTTATAGAACGAGGCGGCTTCGGGCGAGCCATAGATGACGGGGATGAAAAACTCCGCCATGCGACTGTCGGCTAATGCCTTGAGGATCACCTCCCAGCCGATTCCGTTGGGATCGCCCTGCGTAATGCCTATCTTATATTTATTCTCTGCCATTGTCTTCCTTATAGGGATCTTGCCCCATCCCTGCGGGGAGTTTCGTTGCGGTGCTTTGTGGGATCTGGCTTGCGACTTCGCGCGCCCGGCTAAAGTTGCCTCCTCCTGCAACACCTTATACAATTTACAAAGATACAAATTATATCAGAATATCAAAATGTTATGGCTGAAATTTTCGGGCAAAAAGAAGCATTTTCCGGGGCTTCTCGGGCGGTGTTCCGCGCTTTTCCGTCCGCTTGGGACATATATATAGAATTGTTGTCCTTGCGGAGAAGGTGCAACGATCCTTACGGCGGGGGTGTTCGCAGTAGGAGATTGTGAAAGAGGATTAGTGGAGTAATGTTCCTTTTGTCGGGTGTCTTTTCGGCAAGTTTTGGACTGATCTGCCCCTTGCCTGCCCGGCGTTATTTCATCCGTCGTCGGAACTCCGAGCAGATGATTCCCGTTGCCATCGCCACATTGAGCGACTCGGTGGTGCGGCAGTCTTCGGGGTAGTTTGGGATCAGGATTTTGTGGGTGATCTTCGCCGAAGTTTCTTCGGTGATGCCCCGTCCCTCGTTGCCCATCACGATGATGCCTGCGGGCGTTAGATCGGCGCGGTAGATGTTCTCGCCCTCGAGGAATGCACCATAGATCGGAATCTGTTGATACTGAGCTTTTTCGAGTGTTTCAGCCAAGGGCATATAATGGATTTCAACCCGCAGAATTGCGCCCATCGTGGCTTGTACGACCTTCGGATTGAAGCAGTCGGCGGTGGCGGGCGAAGCCAAAATATGGTGGATGCCGAACCAGTCGGCAACGCGCATAATTGTGCCCAAGTTTCCGGGATTCTGCACATCGTCCAAGGCGATCATCAGTTCATCGGCATGCTCCTCCAGACGGAATCGGCGTTGCGGAATCTCCACCAAAGCCAACGAGTTGGAAGCAGTTTTCAGCAGCGACAAGCGTTCCATGTCCTTGCGCGAGACGATCTCGACCTCCTCGCCCGCGAAAACGCCCTCCAACGCGAAGATCTTGCGGATCTTCATCCGCGATGAGCGGATCTCGGCGATGAGTTTCTCGCCCTCCGCCACAAAAAGTCTATGTTCCATGCGTCCGCGCTTGTCGTTCAGCGCGCGCACCAACTGAATTTCTGCCTTTGTCATTGTTCTTTTTCGATTTCAAATGTCGTGCCTTCCTTGGCGGGATAGGTTTCGGGGAAAAGATCCCGTGCCTCCATAACCAATTCATTCTCATCCTTATAGCGCGATGAGTAGTGCCCGATAACCAGTCGCTTTGCCCCTGCTTTCAATGCTGCCTTTGCGGCATCGTGCGAGGTGGAGTGTCCGCGATCCTTGGCGTTGCGTTGCTCCGCGGCGGCGTAGGTCGCTTCGTGGTACATCAGATCGACCCCCGCGCACAGCCCTGCGGCTTTGGCGGAGAAATTCGTGTCGGAAAGATAGGCGTAGGAGCGCGGTCGGAACGGACGGTAGGTCAGCTCGCTGTTGGTGATCTCGGTGCCGTCTTCCAACATGATGTCCTCCCCGCGTTTGGCGGCGGTGATTTGGGCGATCGAAAGCCCGTATTTCATGATTTTGAACTTCTCGACATTCAGCGGCGGCTCTTTCTCGCGGAACAGGAATCCGGCGCACGGCACGCGGTGGCGCAGCGGGATGCTCCACACCTCCAAAGTGCGGTTCTCGAACAGCATTTCGTGCTTCGTGGTGTCGGTTTTGTGCCACACAACCTCGTAGGGAAGGTCTTGGTCGAAGTACCGCAGGTGGCACGCTAAGATCTCGCCAAACGGCGCGGGAGCCCACACATCTAAGGGCATCATCCGTCCGCTCAAGCCCAAAGTCGAAAGCAGGGGAAACAGCCCGAACACATGGTCGCCATGCAGGTGAGAGATGAATACTCCTCTGATCTTCAACGGGTTGATCCCTGCGCGAACCATCTGTTGCTGGGTGCCTTCGCCGGCATCGACCAGATAGTATTGCTCCTCGTGATTGACGATCTGCGCCGAGGGGTGGCGGTTGGCGGTCGGCTTGGCGGATGCCGAGCCCAATATGGTGACTTTAAAGCTCAAAATCGCGGTGGTTTTAAAATTGAAAATCCCACCTCCCGCTTGTGTGGAGAGGTGAGATTCTCTTGATCCTTAATCGATTAACGGTGCAAGAAACGCTCGCAATCCAATGCTGCGATACAGCCCGAACCGGCAGCCGTGATGGCTTGGCGGTAGTGGGGATCCTTCACATCACCGGCAGCGAATACGCCCTCCACGCTCGTGCGCGAAGAACCGCCCTCGACCTTGATGTAGCCTTCCTTGTCCAGCTCTAACTGACCCTCGAATACATCGACATTGGGGTGGTGACCGATTGCCAGGAAGAAGCCCGAAACCTCGATCGTGCGCTCCGTGCCGTCAGCCTTGCGGAGCAATGCGCCCGTTACGCCGTGCAGGTCGTCGCCCAATACCTCGGCGGTGTTGTGCTCGAAGAGAACCTCGATGTTCTCGGTCTTGAATACGCGCTCCTGCATCGCCTTCGATGCACGCAGGAAGGGCTTGCGAACGATCAGATAAACCTTGCGACAGAGGGTTGCCAAGTAGGTAGCCTCCTCGCAAGCGGTATCACCGCCACCGACTACGGCTACATCCTTCTTGCGGTAGAAGAAACCATCGCAAGTAGCGCACGCGCTCACACCCTGACCGCGGAACTTAGCCTCCGAAGGAAGACCCAAATACTTGGCCGAAGCACCCGTAGCCACGATCAGCGACTCAGCCTCGATCTCGTGCTCGCCATCCACTACGACATGGAACGGACGCTTAGAGAGGTCGATCTTGGTGATGATACCCTTACGCATATCTGCGCCGAAACGGGCAGCCTGCTTGCGGATGTCCTCCATCATCTCGGGACCGCTGATGCCTTGGGGATAACCCGGGAAGTTCTCCACCTCGGTGGTGGTCGTCAGCTGTCCGCCCGGCTCGATGCCCGAGTAGAGCACCGGCTGCAAGTTCGCACGCGAAGTGTAGATGGCTGCGGTGTAGCCTGCGGGGCCGCTACCCATGATCAATACTTTTACTTTTTCCATTGTTTTAAAATTTTTTGGTTGTTGGTATGTTATTATACTCTTTCTTTCTCATTCTCATTTGGCGTTCCGGTGAACTCCGTCAATTGCCGACCCGTGTAGTCGAAATCGGCTGTTGTCGCGCCCAACCGCACCTCAAAACGGCTTTCCGCGAGGTGGTAGGCGATCATGTTGTAGACCGAAGGGATCACCTCGCGCCCCGTGCGGTCGATCACCCCGAATTCCTCGCGGGTCTCGACCACGGCGCGGTTTTCGGCGAAATCCTCGGCGTAGACGAGATCGGCACAGCATCGGTCGAGCAGGTTGCACTCTGTCAAAAGTGCCTCATACATAGGCGTTTTCACCCACTACCCACCACTACTGTCAAAGAATGAATCCACTCCGTATGGGGTATCTCGCGCAGGGTGATTCCGCCATCGATCCCGATCCGTCGATCAGAAGGATGAATGCGGTGCGGTGAGCGCGGGTAATACTCTGGGTGTGTGTCATTTCCGCTTATGCTTTCAAACCCCTCACAGCGATGAAGTCGGCGGCGCGTTCCTCCTCGTTTTCCGAGTCGATGCCGTAGCCGACCGCCATCTCCAACGAGCAGTCGCGCTTGCGATCCTCCTCCGCCATGGCGCGGAGTGCGAGGTGGGCATTGTCGCCCGCCCGGCGGATGTCTTCGATCTCGCCGTCAGAAGGTGCATGTCCCAAAATCGAGGCGTAAACCGCCTCTGCCCACCCGTGCGCATAGTCGGCATAGTGGATATGAAACACGCGAAGACGGTTGTCAATCGCTTGAAAGGTAGTCAGTTCTTGGTGTTCCACCGCATCGATCACGCGGTCTACCTCACGCTTGGTGATGTATTGACCCGCTAAATCGATCCAGCGACCCGTGCCGTCGTAGCGGCTCAGGCTTTGTCCCTCCGAGAGCATCTTTCCGATGGCTGCCACGAGGGTCTTGTTATATAGTCCCAATCCTCGGCGGAGCGATGAAGCCCTGATCTGCACCTTGTTGTAGACATAGGTCGGTGCATCGGGATCTCCGTCCTCCAATTCGTGGAGCGCATCGATGGCGTGCAGCATCTGCTCCATGATGTAGGGATTGTACTCCTCGTAGTTGATGATGTCGCGGTTTACGGTGCGCAAGTCGCGCTTGGGCCACTTCTCGATGTCGCGCACCGAGCCGTAACTCTGAAGGTTTGCGCCGGGCATCAGCACCGACTTTCCGTCGCGCTCGACCAAGTAGGAGTAGGGGAAAATCGTGGTGTCGTGGTGGAACGAGTGGTGTCCCATGACCATCGTGAATGCCCCCTCGATGGCGGGCGACATGACATAGGCGCTGCTCGCAAACTTGCAGCCGCGAAGATGGATCGACTGATGCACCGCACCGCTCTTGAAGAGGTGGTTGCTCTGGTTCGACCCGCTTCCTGCGTTGAAAAACGAGAAATATCCCGCTATGAGCAGCGAGGATTTGTGGTGCGAGACCGTGTAGGGACCCGCAAAAATCGATGCCGCCTCGCCATTTTCGCAATGGGCATTGGCGAAAAACAGCGAATCGGAAGCCGTGAAATTCTTGTCCATGACCGATCCCTCGCCCACAAACGAACGCTCCACGACAACGCCGTTGTCCATTTTCGCGCCCTCGGCAACGATGAAATCATACGCCTTGACATCCACGCCGATGTGCACATCGTCCATCAGCGTGCCGTTTTGGAGGATCGATGCGCCATCGACCATGACGCGGTTGCCGAGTTCCATCTCGCGCACAAACCGCGCGCCTGTGATGCGGCAATCTTCGCCTACGGTGCCCATCGTATCGCGCTTTTGGGCGACTAATTCGTGGGTCATGGCTTCCATGCGGGCGATGAACGCGGGGCGGTGGCGATAGAGGGCGGTCATGTAGGCGGTCTGCGCCGTCATCTCGGTGTGGATCATGGTATTACGACCGCCGCACTCATTGACTGCCGCCACCTCTACACCATTGCCGAATGCCGATTCTTCGCGACATTCCAACGCCTGAACATCCCTAACGATGCTCCGCGCGCCGATGCGGTAGTTCTTCACGCGCGAGCGTTCCACGCGGGCATCTTCGCCCAGCACGATGTGCCCCTCAAGGCAGCAGTCGCGGAGTTGTGCCGTGCGGAAATTGGCGCTGACCTCCACCTGTGACCAGTCTTCCGCCCACACCCGATTGGCTTCGAGCGCGGCGATTTCCGAGGCGGTGAGTGTGCGGTAGTCGTTCATAATTGTCGGGTGGTTTGGTTTGTCCCTACGGGTTTAACGGACAAATATAACCAAAACCGCGTTAAATCGCAAACTCTTTGGGTGGTTTTGCTTGCTCGGAGGCTGTGAGCGTGTGTTGGGGAGGGGTGTGTTGGGCGTTCGACTCTGAAAGGAGGGGTGAAATCAGCCAAAGAAACGAACGAATAGGTGGTTTGCGTGTGGCGTGCTTTTTGAAAATAAATTGAGAAAAACGAATGTTCCCCGTGGAACACTCGTTTTATATCATGTTAATTACAAATATATTAATCGCTTGTTGTGCTGAAAGGAATGTGGTGTCTTATGAGAGAATCTTTTGTCTGCTGTTGAGGAAAAAAATAGAGCAACCAAACCGCGGTTTGGTTGCTCTATGTAAAGTGCTGTTGTTCAGCCATTAAACGGGTGAATATTAATGGCAGCAGCCTTCGCCACAGCCTTCGCCGCAACCGCCTTCGTGGTCGTGGTCGCAATGGCAGTCGCTGCCGCAACCGCAGCCGCATCCCTGCTCCTCGTCCTCGGGAGTGAGGTCGCGAACCATGATCACCTCGACATCGAAGTTCAAGGTCTTGCCAGCCATCGGGTGGTTGAAGTCCATCTTGACGGTCTCATCGGCTACCTCCTTGATGATACCCATCATGCGGTGACCCTCAGCATCGCTCATCGGCACCTGCGAACCTACGAAAAGGATGTCCTCTGCCAACTTGCCATCGACCATGAAGATCGTTTTGGGCAGATCGACAATAGCCTCCTCGTGGATCTCGCCATAGCCCTCCTCGGGAGAGAGGATGAACGATACCTTCTCGCCGGGCTCCAAGCCCAGGATTGCCTCCTCAAATTTGGGGAGCAACATACCGCGACCGAAGATAAACTCCAGAGGCTGACCGGGTTGCGACTGATCGGCGATCTCGCCATCGACCGTCAATTTGTAGTCTACTGCTACTTTTTTCTCGTTTGCTACTTGCATTTTGTTTCGTTTTTATATTAGTGATTTACTCGCTTTGTGGGGTTGGGTCGTTGCTTTTAATCGCTCGTAACCGAAAAAAATGCAATCGCTTGTCCCTCGTGCGCCCGTCGTGGACGCATTGAATCTGACAAAGATAACCACTTCGCTTTCACCCACCAAATTATTTGCCCGAATTAATTGCCTTGCGCTCCGTTTTTTTGCGGGCGGGGGGCGGGGCTGAAGCAAAAAAGAGATTCGGACAGCCCTTTGCGCTGTCCGAATCTACCAAAAATTGTTTGTATGAAAACTTTGTTAAAAGGGGGTTGTGTGTTTAGTAGACCCACTCGAAATTACGAACATCGAGCGTGTTCTTGGAGCATCCGCATAAGTAGTCGCCCCAACGGCTTGTAGCACACGAAATGATGATTGTGTAGTTGCCGGCGGGTGCAGATGCGGTCTTCTTGTAGAAATTCAATGGAATTTCAAGTGATGTATCAGATCCCGTCTTGATGTATTTCACGCCGTAGGCAATCAGTCCGTTTAGTTCCTCTGGGGAAAGTCCCTCCATCGTTTCGGGACTCCATACGCCCGAAGGTGTTCCCATACCCGAAGTTGTGACATGAGGTGCTGACCAATCGATGATGGCTACCATAATTGACGCTTCGTCTTGTGCGCCTTTTTCTATGGGGAAAGCGTTGCCCTTTTTATGCTGGGTGCTATTTACTGTGCCGATCTCGGCTTTGTAGTCCACTCTTATGGCTGAGGGGCGTGCCGTATAGGTGTATTTTTTACCGAATGAAACACTTCCGTTCATTCCCGACATGGTAAATGTGCCGGAGAATAAGTTGCCCGGAGTGAGGAACATACCTAAGGCTGCGCCGGCTTGCAAGTGGGCATAATCTGCCGAGTAGGTACATAATTTCTTTGCGTTTTTGTTGTTGCCGCTTCCCCAAAACGGAGTGTTTTCATTACTGAGTGTGTAGCAAGACAACCCGCCGTCACGCAAGGTAGGAATGACATCTCCTTGGGTTGTGGTGAATGAGCCTGATGTAAGTACCTCGTTGTCGCTTTTCACCTGCCATTGGTAGTTTTCACCTGCGAACACGCCCGTATTGCGGTTGAGTGTCGATGTTTTTGAGCCTGCGTTCCATTGGGGTTCAATGGTAAATTGCTTCCCGCTGCCTGTTGCGTTCTGCCATTGTGTTTGCGATTGGCGTTTGTATTGAACAACAGCATTTTGCGGGGTGTTTTCGAGCGTTACGCTCGCTGTGTTTTTCCACAAATTGATGTTGGAAACGGTTGCCGAAGGTTTGGGGGTCACGAAGAATGTGAGAACTTTAACCAATTTTCGGTCGGCATTATCCTCGATGGTAATCGTAAACTTATGGTCGCCTACATTGTTCTCCAAGGTGTTAATCATGGGTACAAGACCCGACAGATCCATTGCGATGTTTTCCGTCTTGCCCTTGAGTGTCGTGGGAGCGGGATCGCCGAAGAGCATCTGCATGATGTTGGGATTGGGGTTGTCCGATGCAAGATCGAGCGCAAATGTGTTGCTGTCTGTGCCGACTTGCGTGAATCCGAAGAAGGGCAGAACACCTGCCAAAGCCTGCGATGTGATCTTCACCTCGAACGAGCGGATGCCCGCCTCGGCTTGGGCGTTGATGTGGATGTTCATCTGATCGGTGATCTCTTGGCGGGCAAACGAGGGATTCTCTTGCCACGACATGGTGGGAGCTGCCGCCTTCGATGCCCATTGCGTGATTTCGCGCGTGGCGTAAACCAATTCGCCTTTCGCGAGCGATACGGCAGGGGCAAGTGTCATCTCGGCAGTATGCTTCTCGGTGGCAATCACCACTTTAAGATCGGTGTAGTTGCCTGCGGGAACATTGAAATAGGCGCGGGCAAGGGTTGCCGAAGGCTCGGTTCCCGCTTCGTAATTCATCGTGATCTTCTGCGAGGTGGCGTTTGCGCTGAGTTTACCGTCCATCGAGATTCGGTTCAGATCGAACGACTCTGCCGCGATGGGCGAGCCTGCCATCTGAAGCTCAATCGATTGCACCTTCTCCGCAGAGATCTTCGCATCGGCGGTCGTGAATGTGAGGGCGAGGATGGCGGTGGGCGAACGGAACTTGAACACCACGGGGTTGCCCTTGTCGTCCTTGCCGATCGAGCCCTCCGACATCACGCGCTCCGAGATCAGTGGGTAGTATTGCGCGTTGAATTGGTTGCCGCGCTGGGTGCGCACCGCGCCGAAGGGGATGTTCAGCGGGTTGGTTGCCATGTAGGGCAGCACGGCTTGGTAGTTCCAACTGGTGTCGGTCGAGGACTTCAGATAGCCTTCGAAGAACTTCGTGGAGGGGTTGTAGGTGAATGCGGCGGGTGTTTGCTGGTTGGCAAAGACCGTGATGCGGTCCTCGCCGTCCCACGAGCAGAGGAATTTTCCCGCTGCCTCATCCACCTCGATCTGTGCGCGGGTTTCGGGTGTCGCTGCGCCAAATTCGACCTTCACCAATTCCTCTTCGGGCGTTTGGGGTGCGGCGGGCTCAACGATTTCCTTATCCGAGGAGCATGCGCCAAAGAGCATCGCGCAGGCGATGGCTGCAAATTTAAGGACTGTATGTTTCATCTTGCGCGGGGTTTATTCGTAAAGGGTGAGCGAGTAATCATCAACGATCCAAGGGTCTGATCCTAAGGGGCGTGCGTTGCCTTCCACACCGCCTTGACTTGCGGCGAATCCGGCTTCGACAGCGATCTCGATTGCTTCGATTGCGGGTTGCGCATAGGCTGTTTTTACATTCATTGATTTGTTCATTGTTTTGTTTATTTTGAGTTAATTTTGTCTGCGCAGACAAAAATAGATTTGTGGATTTGGTCTTACAAATAATTTCAATGAACGATCGGGTTTCGATCACGAACTGCTCTGCGAGGGATAATTTCATCCATTTCAGTCCATTTTTGTTCATTTATGGGTCAAAGGATGGTTTTGATGATGAAATCAGAGCTGTTGGTTGATAAATACACCAAAAAAACCGCCTCCTCTTGCGAGAAAGCGGTTTTGCACCACAAGGCTTGCGCCTCGAAAATTAGCGAAGCTCCATCTCATCGATCAGGTAGCCTGCGCCACCTACGCGCTCGATGAGGAACAACACATAGCGGATGTCCACCGCGATGTTGCGGCATTTGGCGGGGTTGTATGCCACATCGCTCATCGTCGAGAGCCAAGTGCGGTCGAAGTTGATGCCGATCAGCTCGCCGTTGGCGTTGATCATCGGCGATCCCGAGTTGCCGCCCGTGGTGTGGGGCGTGCCCAAGAAGCACACGGGAACCGTCTTGCGACCGTTCATCTCGATGCCCCAACGACCGTAGTCCTTGGC
>SAMEA104404097__coassemble_1246_pt1 | contig 21694 bp, 18 predicted proteins | sample SAMEA104404097__metabat2_high_PE_016 | metagenome-assembled genome bin SAMEA104404097 (sample SAMEA104404097) | Balaenoptera acutorostrata | reverse complement strand
GCAATTCAGTTGATTTTTGATATTTTGTCAAAAAAATTGATTACCTTTGCCGTTCGCAAGAGTGAGTGCTCTTGCAATCCCGTAAACTATTTGGTTTAAGTCTAAACATATAAAGACATATATATGGCAACGCAAAAGAAAACAGCCGAAGTTGATTATTCGATGCAGGAGAAGATTCTCGCATTGTACAAATTGCAGAAGATCGACAGCAAGATCGATGAAATCAACAAGGTGAAGGGCGAACTGCCTTTGGAAGTTCAAGACCTTGAAGATGAAGTGGCCGGATTGAAGACTCGCATGGAGAACATCAATCAGGAGATTGAGGAGCTCAACACGCTCATCAAACAGCGCAAACGCGAGGTCGACCAAGCCAAAATCCAAATCGGTAATTACAAGGAACAACAAAACAATGTCCGCAACAACCGCGAGTACGATGCTATCTCGAAAGAGATTGAGTATCAGGAACTTGAGATTGAGTTGGCAGAGAAGCGCCTGAAGGAGCACACCGCCGGTATCAAGGCGAAGAAAGCCCAGATGGAAGAAACTGCAACAGCAGTCCAAGAACGCCAAGCCGACCTCGATGTCAAGAAGCAGGAGTTGGAGGGCATCGAAGCCGAGACTGCACCAAAAGTTGCTGAGTATCAAGCTGAAGCAGAGGTTGCACAGAAGAAGATCGACGAGCGTTTGTTGGTTGCCTACGAGCGTATTCGCCGCAATGTACACAACGGATTGGCTGTCGTGACGGTTCGCCGTGACGCCTGTGGTGGTTGCTACAACCGCATCCCGCCCCAGCGCCAAGCCGACATCCGCCAAGGCAAGAAGATCATCATCTGCGAGTACTGCGGTCGTATCTTGGTGGCTGATCCCGAGCAGGATCAGCAATAAACCGGGTGGCGAGACCATACAACAGCCGGAACCAAAACGGGTTCCGGCTGTTGCCGTATGTAGTTGGGTCATCGGACATGGGGGCGCGGAGCAGCGTAAACCCGAGGCTTGGGTCGGATTCCGGAGCGGAACTCTAAGCGATGGAAAATCCGTTGAAAAACAGAGGAATGCGTTGTCGAAATCGGCTCTAAAACACTTCTATTCGGCTCATGTTATTTTAATAACATCGAAATTTTATCGACTTTAGTAAATAATCCTTAACTTTGCGCAGTTATATTCAACCGATTAAAGACGCTATCTCATGAAAATAGCCATTGCTCAGTTAAATTACACCATCGGCGACATCGACGGCAATACCTCGAAAATCATCGGGGCGATTGCCAAAGCCAAGGAGGAGAATGCCGATCTGGTGGTTTTTGCCGAACACGCCGTGTGCGGAACACCGGCATTTGACCTTTTGCGTAAGACAACCTTTTTGGAGTTGTGCGAGGATGCGTTGGTAACCATCGCATCGTGTTGTGACGGCATTGCCGCCATCGTAGGTCTGCCGATTTTGACCGCCGAAGGTACGGTGAGTGCGGCTGCGCTGATCAAAGACCGCAAAGTCATGCGCTACATCGGCAAGAAATACATCACGGCCCGCCGCGAAATGGGCTTCTTAGTTCCCTCGAAGGGTTACGAACAAGTGCGCATCAACGGCGAGAAATGCGTCATCATTCTGGGTGACGACTTGAGCCGTGAGCGCGATTTCGATAAATCTGTCGATACCATTATCTCGATCAACAGCCGAAAATACGGCAAGGGCAACCTGTCGTACCGCTACGAAATGATGCACAACCTTGCATTCGTCGAGGGCAAGAACTTGGTGTTGGTCAACCAAGTGGGCGGCTCTACGGACATCGTTTACGACGGTTCTTCGGGTGCATTCAACAAGCATGGCGAATTGGTCGTGATGATGAAGCACTTCGAGGAGGATTTCCGGATCTTCGACACGAAGGCGGATCTCGAGCCGATCTTGGTACCCTCTTCGGTGGAGAAGCACACCGAGATGCTCTATCAGGCAGCAGTGTGCGGTCTGAGGGATTTCTACCGCAAGAACGGCTATAAGAAGGCTTCGATCGGTCTGTCGGGCGGTATCGATTCGGCGGTCGTGGCGGCTATGGCGGTCGATGCGTTGGGTAAGGAGAATGTCCGCGCATTGCTCATGCCTTCGCAATTTTCGACGGATCATTCGGTGGAGGATGCCCGCGAGGTTGCCGAGAAATTGGGCATTGAATATAATGTAATTCCCATCACTGAAATTTACACCAGCACCATCAATACTTTGAAACCCGTCATAGGCGGTCGTGAGTTCGACTCTACGGAGGAGAATATTCAGGCGCGCCTGCGTTCGGTGTTGCTCATGGCGGTGCAGAACAAGACGGACTATGTGCTTCTGAACTCTTCGAACAAGAGTGAGAATGCCTTGGGTCTGTGTACTTTATACGGCGACACCTGCGGTGCATTCAGCCCCACGGGTGATGTCTACAAGAGCGAGATGTACGACTTGGCGCGTTACATCAACCGTGTCCACGGCGATGTGATTTCGGAGCGGATCTTGGACAAGGAACCCTCTTCGGAACTTCACCCCGGACAGAAGGACAGCGACATCCTGCCTCCCTACGAGATGGTCGATGCCATCCTCTATCGTATGATCGAGGAGGGGCAGCACCGCGAGGAGATCGTCAATGCCGGCTTCGATTCGGAGGTTGTGGAGAAGATCCATACGATGATCATGCGCAACGAGAAGAAGCGTTTCCAGTTCCCTCCCGTGCTGCGTTTGTCGTCGATCACATTCGGACACGAACGCCTGATGCCTCTTACCAATAAATACGGAGATTAAGAGGTGGCGGAAAAAATAGAACACAGCGGAACGGTCGTCAGCATCAAGGACGATCTGATCCGAGTACGCATCATTTCGGTGAGTGCCTGTGGCGGCTGCAAGGCGCGCGAGGCCTGCGGAATGGCGGAATCGGAGGAGAAGATGGTCGTGGTGCGCAGCACACACGCGGGCGATTTCGCTGTGGGCGATTCGGTGAGTGTCGGTGTACGCCGCGAGGCGGGCGCATTGGCGGTCGCGTTGGGTTACGGGGGCGCATTGGTGGTGCTTATGGCGGTACTTGTGGTGACGCTCGGCGTACTCGGCTGGCAAGAAATGGAGGGTGCATTGGCTTCGATAGCGGGTGTTGTCCTCTATTATGTCGTGCTTTGGCTGGCACGCAAAAAGATTGAACACACAATTCATTTTACAATTATTAAAAACTGATGGAAGTATTATTTTACACCATTCTGACGCTCTGTGCGTTGGGTGTACTCGCTGCCGTCATCCTCTACTTTGTGGCACAGAAGTTCCGCGTGGAGGAGGATCCGCGTATTGACGAGGTGGAGAAGATGCTGCCCGGTGCAAACTGTGGCGGTTGCGGCTTCGCAGGATGTCATAACATGGCAGAGGCCTTGGTGAAGAATGACGATATTTCGTCGTTGTTCTGCCCGGTCGGAGGTGGCGATTGCATGAAGGCGGTAGCAACCTATTTAGGTAAGGCTGCAGCCGACAAGGGACCCCAAGTGGCAACGGTTCGCTGTGGCGGTTCGTGCGAGAAACGACCTCGCACCAGTCAATTCAATGGCACCAAGTCGTGCGCTATTGCTTCGGCACTCTATGTGGGTGAGACCGATTGTGCATTCGGCTGTGTGGGTTTTGGCGACTGTGTCGAGGCGTGTCACTTCGATGCGTTGCATATGAACCCCGAGACGGGTATGCCCGAGGTCGATCCCGACAAATGTGTGGCGTGCGGTGCGTGCGTCAGCGCGTGTCCCAAGAACATCATTGAGCTCAGAAAGAAATTCCCGAAGAACAGAGCGGTTTATGTAGGCTGTGTTTCGAAGGAGAAGGGTGCAACGGTCATGAAGGCTTGTAAAGCCGGATGTATCGGTTGCGGCAAGTGTGCCAAAGCCTGCCCCTTCGGTGCAATCACCATCGAGAACAATGTGGCTTGGATCGATTCCTCCAAGTGTAAGTTGTGTCGCAAGTGCGTGAACGAGTGTCCCACGGGCGCAATTAAGCTCATCGGTATGGATCCCCTGCCGAAGGTTGCTCCCGCCAAACCCGCCGCTCCTGTGAAGCCCGCTGCCACGGCTGCCCCCGCTAAGGCCGCTGTTGCCGCTGCGCCCGCTGCTGCCAAGGCTGCAACTCCTGCCGAGCAGAAGCCCGCCCCCGCAGTCGTGAAACCCGCCGCTCAAAAGGCAGAGGAAAAATAATCAACTGAAAAATTTTAACCGAAATATGAGAACATTTCCAATCGGCGGAGTTCATCCGTCGGCCAATAAACTGAGCGCGGGAAAACCCATCGAGGAGCTTCCGTTGCCCGATGTGGTCAATATTCCGCTTGGACAACATATCGGTGCTCCTGCCGTGGCTAAGGTTGCCAAAGGAGACAAAGTTCTGACCGGTCAGCTCATTGCCGAGGCAGGCGGTTTCATGTCTGCCAACATCCACTCGCCCATTTCGGGTACGGTGACGGCGGTAGGTCCTCAGCCCAATGCGCAGGGTCTTCGCCAACCGATGATCACCATCAAGAGAGAGGGTGACGAATGGATGGAGGAGATCGACCGCTCGACCGACCTTAGGAAGGAATGCACTTTGGATTCCAAACAAATCATCGAAAAAATCAAAGCCGCAGGTATCGTAGGTATGGGTGGTGCAACTTTCCCCACCCATGTCAAACTGTCGATTCCTCCCGGCAAGAAAGCCGATATTCTGATTATCAACGGCGTAGAGTGTGAGCCCTATCTGACTTCCGACCACCGCACCATGTTGGAGCGCGGCGAGGAGCTGGCTGTGGGTGTAACGATTCTGATGAAAGCCATCAATGTCGATCATGCCGTGATCGGTATCGAGAACAACAAGCCCGATGCGATCGAGAACATGCGCAAGATCGTGGCTCAATATAGAGGTATTGAGGTCATGCCCTTGAAGGTGCGCTACCCGCAGGGTGGTGAGAAGCAGTTGATCGCCGCTGTGACGGGTCGTCAGGTTCCTCCTCCTCCCGCATTGCCGATCGATGTGGGTGCTGTGGTGTGCAACGCATCGACCACGGTGGCAGTCTATGAGGCGGTGCAGAAGAATAAACCGCTCATCGAGCGTATCGTGACGATCACGGGTAAGGCGATGAAGACCCCCCGCAACCTCCGCACGCGAATGGGTACGCCCATCACGATGCTGTTGGAGGCTGGCGGCGGTATCCCCGAGAATACGGGTAAGATCATCAACGGCGGTCCGATGATGGGTCGTGCGATGGTGAATCTCTCTTCGCCCGTTACGAAGGGCTGTTCGGGTATCACCGTCATGAGCGGAAAGGATGCCGTGCGTAAAGAGCCCGAGCAATGTATCAAGTGTGCCAAATGTGTGTCGGCTTGTCCGATGGGCTTGGAGCCTTTCTACTTGTCGAAGATGGCGAAGAAGCACGGATGGGATGCCTTGGAGGACAACATGATCACTTCGTGTATCGAGTGCGGTTGCTGTCAGGCATCGTGTCCTTCGTTCCTGCCGCTGTTGGACTGGATCCGTTTGGGCAAGCAGACCGTCATGGGTCGTATTCGCGCACGCGCTGCCGCTGCCAAAGCTGCCGCTGCAGCTAAAGACGCCGAGGTCAAAAAATAATGTAAATAAAAATTAGAGATATATGGCTAATAAACTTATTGTCGCTCCCGCACCGCATGTGCAGTCGGAACGCTCCACGGCGCAGATCATGCGCGATGTGGTGATCGCTCTGATGCCTGCGCTGGTCGTTTCGACCATCGTTTTCGGTGTGGATGTGCTTTTTGTCACGGCTGTATCGGTGCTCTCGTGCGTTTTGTTCGAGTACCTGATTCAGAAATTCTTAGTCGGCGGTCCCTTGACGATCAACAACTGGTCGGCTGTGGTTACGGGTGTGCTGTTGGCGTTTAACCTTCCCGCATCGATTCCTTGGTGGATCGTTGTGATCGGTTCGTTGGTTGCTATTGGCGTTGCCAAGATGACCTTCGGCGGTATCGGTAAGAACCCGTTCAACCCGGCGTTGGTGGGTCGTGTATTCCTGTTGTTGGCTTACCCCGTGCAGATGACTTCGTTCCCCGCAGTCGTGGGTTGCGATGCGAAATCGGGTGCTACGATGTTGGCAGCTGTCAAGTCGGGAGAATTGGGCTTGGATAAACTCCATGTGCAGGATCTGTTGCTCGGTAATATGCCCGGTTCGATGGGTGAGGTCGCCGCTTTGGCTCTGCTTTTGGGTTTCGCCTATCTGTTGTGGCGTAAGGTCATTTCGTGGCACATTCCCGTTACGATCTTCGCAACGATGGCTGTGTTTGCCGTAGTCGTTGCCGCAACGCGCGGTGGCGGTGCTTTGCTGTGGCAGATGCCCGTGTTCCACTTGTTGGCGGGTGGTGCGATGTTGGGTGCCATCTTCATGGCTACCGACTATTCGTCATCGCCGATGACCGTAAAGGGCGGTGTGATCTTTGCCGTTGGCGTGGGTGTGCTGACGATGCTCATCCGTCTGTGGGGTGCTTATCCCGAGGGTATGTCGTTCGCGATTCTGATCATGAACTCGGTCGTACCTTTGATCAATAAATATGTGAAACCCAAACGCTTCGGCGTGAAATAATTTAAGGAGGAGGAATTATGAAAAGTACACTTTTTAATATGACTGCCGTCCTTTTGGGCATCACATTTATTTCTTCGGCTGTGGTTGGCGGAGTAAATATGATCACCGTTGAGCCGATCGCCAAGGCAAAGGAAGCCACCGAGCAGGCGGCGATGAAGGCGGTGCTTCCCGAATTTAAGGAGGTCAAGTCCGAGACCGTCACTTTGGACGACATTGATGTCGTGGTTTCCACCGCATCGGCTGAATCGGGCGTTGTGGGTTACGCCGTTAAGACCCTTACCAAGAACGGCTTCGGCGGTGAGGTGAGCCTTATGGTGGGCTTCACGACCGATGGCAAAGTCTATAACATCAATGTCTTGCAACACGCCGAGACCCCGGGTCTGGGATCGAACATGACCAAGGTGGATAACCCGCTGATCCGCTCGATCAAGGGCTTCAACCCGGCAGACAAGAAGTTGGTCGGCGGTCGCTTGGCAGTAACGAAAGACGGCGGTGATGTCGATGCTTTGACTGCAGCCACGATTTCTTCGCGTGCTTATGTCGATGCCGTGAACCGCGCATGGGCAGCTTATCGCACGGTAGCCAAGGTCGGTGGCGAAAAGATGGAAGGCGCAACGGGCGCAACCGCTCCGATGGAGGGGCAGCCTGCTGTCGAACCTAAGGCCGAGGGCGAAAATACCGAGGCAGCTAACGAGCCCGTGGCTCAGGAAGGAGAGAAAAATGAATAAATTGAAAATCGTTTTAAACGGTATTATCCGCAATAACCCGACCTTTGTTTTGGTGTTGGGTATGTGTCCCACCTTGGGTACGACCACTTCGGCGATCAACGGTATGGGTATGGGGTTGGCGACGATGTCGGTTTTGATCATGTCGAACTTCTTCATCTCGCTCATCAAGAACATCGTGCCCGACAAGGTGCGCATCCCCGCATTCATCGTGGTGATCGCTTCGTTCGTGACGGTGATTCAGATGCTGATGCAGGCATTCGTGCCCGATCTGTATGCCACTTTGGGTGTGTTCATCCCCTTGATCGTTGTGAACTGTATCATCTTGGGTCGTGCCGAGGCATTTGCTTCGAAGAACGGTCCGTTCGATTCGCTGTTGGACGGTCTGGGCATCGGCTTGGGCTTCACCTTGTCGCTCACCACGATCGGTGCGGTGCGCGAGATCTTGGGCAGCGGTGCGATCTTCGGCTATTCGTTCGGCATCGGCGATAATGTCATGCCGCTGATCTTTGTCTTGGCTCCGGGTGCATTTATGGTGCTCGGCTACCTCATGGTTTTGTTTAACAAATTCATTAAGAACAAGAAATAGTTATGGAGCTTTCGTATTTTGCAATTATCATTGGTGCAATCTTCGTCAATAATGTCGTATTGTCCCAATTCCTCGGCATCTGCCCGTTCTTGGGCGTTTCGTCGAAGGTCGAGACCTCGTTGGGTATGGGTGCTGCCGTAACTTTTGTCATGGCGATTTCTTCGGTCGTCACTTGGCTCATCCAGCAGATGTTGGTGTCGCTGCAGATCGAGTATATGCAGACCATCGTCTTCATCTTGGTGATTGCGGCTTTGGTGCAGATGGTCGAGATCATGTTGAAGAAACTCTCGCCCTCGCTGTATCAGGCTTTGGGTATCTTCCTCCCGCTGATTACCACCAACTGCGCTGTGTTGGGTGTGGCAATTCTGACGATTCAGAAGAACTTCAACTTGTTGCAGAGCGTAACCTACTCGGTGTCGATTGCCATCGGTTTCGGCTTGGCATTGACTTTGTTTGCCGGTATCCGCGAGCGATTGGATTTTGAGGATGTGCCCGCCGCATTCAAGGGTGTGCCCATCGCACTGATCACCGCCAGCATCTTGGCTATGTCATTTATGGGTTTCTCGGGCTTGGTTTAATCCACACCACGAGAAAACTCACAGATACTTCCACTTGGAAAGAGCGATTCCCCGAAACGGGAGTCGCTCTTTCCTTTTCGGGGTGGAGGGGGAGGACAGGTGTGCGTGGCGAAATATTTTCGGGCAAAAGATTCGTTTTTCTAAAGGCAAATGGTTAAATTTGCAGAATCACCTTAAAAGCAATCCATCATGGAGGATATTATACAACTTCACGACTTGAAGTTCAAACCTATGATCCCCGCCGAGAAAATCGATGAGGTGGTCTCGCGTGTGGCTGCGGAAATCAACCGCGACTTTAAAGACAAGCAAACCCCGCTGTTCTTGGGCATCTTGAACGGCGCGTTTATGTTTATGAGCGACCTGATGAAGAAGATCGACTTCAACTGCGAACTCTCGTTCGTCAAGTTGGCTTCGTATGAGGGCACTTCATCGAAAGGAACGGTCAAGACTTTGATCGGTCTGAACAACAACCTCAAGGGTCGCCACATCATCATCGTTGAGGACATCGTCGAGACGGGCAAGAGCATCGAGGATATGGTGCGTCAGCTCAAGGCGTATTCGCCGGCGAGCATCAGCGTCTGCACGCTGTTCTTCAAACCCAAATGCTATAAACTCGACATCCCGATCAATTACCGCGCGATGGAGATCGGCAACGAATTTATCGTGGGTTATGGGTTGGATTACAACCAGTTGGGTCGCAACTACAAAGACATCTATGTCATTACGGAGTAGAAATTAAACGATGACGAAAGCGGATAGCTTACTTTTGGAAGAGGGGCGTATGCTGCCCCTTGTGGAGGATTTTTATACGATACAGGGCGAGGGTCGCCATACGGGCGAGGCGGCGTATTTCATCCGCGTGGCGGGCTGCGATGTCGGCTGCCCGTGGTGCGATGCGCAGTACACATGGAACACCCACCGCTATGCTGTGACCGACTTGGAGGAGGTGTTGAAGCGCGTGAGGGATTCGCATTCCCCGATGGCGGTCATTACGGGCGGTGAGCCTTCGCTCTATCAGTTGGGTTACTTGACGGATCGGCTTCATGCCTTGGGCGTGAAGACCAACCTCGAGACCTCGGGTACGCATCCCTTGTCGGGCGATTTCGACTGGGTGTGCCTTTCGCCCAAACGCCGCAAAGCACCCCTCGAGGAGAATATGCAGTTGGCGGATGAGCTGAAGGTGGTGATCGAGCGGGAGGACGACTTCGCGTGGGCGGAGGAGCATGCCGCCAAGGTGAGGGAGGACTGCCTCTTGTACCTGCAAGTGGAGTGGGGACACTCCGCCGAGATGATGCCCCGCATCGTTGACTATGTCAAGGCGCATCCGCGTTGGCGGATCTCGATCCAGACGCACAAATACATGAACATTCCTTAAAAAATGGCACGAAAAACCTCGGGAAAAAAGGCGAAAGGCGGGGTGCAACTGCACATCGGTCAGAACTTTTGGATCGTTGCAACGGCGGCGGTGGTGGCGTTCACGGGTTATATCGTGGTGCGTAACTTGGGGCATGCCTACGATATGTGGACCGACATCGGGGAGTTAGAGCGCGAGCGCGACACACTTCAGGCGCAGATCACGCGCGACAGCACGCTCATTGAACAACTCAAATATAAAGAGTATTTGGAAAAATATGCCCGCGAGAATTTCGGGATGCAGACCCCCGATGAGGAGGTTTTTATCGTGGAGGAAAAATAGTTTGCCCGATCGTGGAGCGGGTTTGCGCAAATTAAATTATTCGGAAGTCAAGTCGGCTTCCGAATTTTTTTTGCGCAGATATGTTGCGAATTTACAGCGCAACGGAAAGCAGGAACAAGACCACAACCACGCACACGGCAACTGCACCGACCTTCTGCCGTTGGCGGATGCGCGCGATCTTTGCGCGTTGTGCCTTTTCGTAGGCTCTGATCTCCTCGAATGGGCGTAATTCCTTGTTCATCAACTCGATATTGGCTTGCATCATTCGCTCTTCGGCGAGTGCTTTCGTGGGTGCCTGACCGAGAAATCCGCCGTATTTGTTGAAACAATTGTATGCCATAATTCTGAATTTTAAGTATCGAATCTTTTCGTAAAGATAATTAAAAAACCCCGAAAGTCATATTACTTTCGGGGTTCTTTTCCCTTTCGGGATTTATTAGCCTCTAATTATATGCTGTAAATTATTTTGCAGCCTTCTTTGCGACGGTCTTCTTCGCGGTAGTCTTGCGCGCGGTGGTCGTCTTCTTTTCAGCCGTTGCCGTCTTGCGCACAGCCTTTGCGGGCGCTTTGGCAGCAGCAGCTTCCTCCTCGCCGTCCAACTTCAAGCCTGCAGCCTCAAATGCGGCATCAAGCTCGATGATGAAGTCCGACAACACATTCATGTAGTTGATGAATGCCTCGTAAGCCGAGTCGTAGGGGTTGAAGTACGAGTGCACATCGCCGTCCGACAGCCACTTGGTCGCCATGTAGTAGAAGTGATCCGAGGTTTGCAGGAAGCTCCACACATGGTTCAAGTCGGGATTGTTCAGCTTCTCGACCTTCTCCTTCTGTGCATACAGCTTCGAGAATGCCTCGTTCTGCAACTCGTTGCCCAACCATGCCGTAATATCGCGCTCCTCATCGGCCCACGACATCACATGCGGGCAGTGAAGCACAGCCACGGGCTGATGCTTCTTGGCAGCCTCCGAAACCGTTGCGAACTCCAACGCGCCGCTCTGAAGTGCAGCGTGGGGGAGTGCCTCCATGAATTTGAAGATTCCCGTCTGTGCGGTCTGGTGCTCGCCGAAGGTCTCGTAGTCCATGAACAAGTTGATCACATCGCCCGGAGTCTCCTCCGACGACAGCCAACCCACATACTTTTCCGAGGTCAAGGGCCACTCATCCCATCCTTGATTCGAGAAACGGAATGCAATGTCGTCCGACAACTTGTAGTTACGCAACAACAGGCGCAACTTTTGGTCAATGGCGTTGGCATAGATGTAGTTGGGCGATTTCCAACCCAAGATGTGCTTTGCACCCTCTGCCAACATGGTCTTGAAGCCCATCTCGGCAACGGCAGCACCGATCTCATCCGAATAGATCAGCTCCGTGTTGCGGAATGCGGTGGGTTTCACGCCGAACTCCTTCTGAATCAAATCGCTGTGCAGTTTCACCTGCTTCTCGAAGTCGTCTTTCGAAGCCAAAGCTGCCAACGAGTGCGAATAGGTCTCCGCCAAGAACTCCACGCAACCCGTAGCTGCCAGTTCTTTGAACGAATCCAACACCTCGGGAGCGTATGCACGGAACTGCTCGATGGCAATACCCGTGATCGAGAACGAGCAACGGAACTTGCCCTGATTCTCCTTGATGAGTTTCAAAAGCAAGGCGTTCATCGGCAGGTAGCACTGACGAGCGACTTTGAGCATAATCGAGCGGTTGGTCAAATCATCCAAGTAGTTGTGATCCTTGCCCATGTTGAAGAAACGATACTTCTTCAATCGCCACGGTTGATGTACCTGAAAATATAAGCAAACTGTTTTCATAGATGATTATTTGTGTTGATTTTCTTGTTCTTCAATAGCGGACTCGTAGACGGCCTTGATCTTGGCTGCTGCGTCGTTCCATTTGAGGTTCGTGACCTCTTGCAGACCCTTCGAAGCGAACATGCTCGACAGGGCGGGGTATTTGATCAAGGCGTACATGGCGTCGGCCAATGCCTCCACATCCCAATAATCGACTTTGATGGCATAGTCCAATACCTCGGCTACACCGCTCTGCTTGGAGATGATCACCGGCACATTCGATCGCATCGCCTCCAAAGGCGAAATGCCGAACGGTTCCGATACGGACGGCATCACATAGACATCCGACAACTGGAACATCTTGTGAACATCCTCACCGCGCAGGAAGCCCGTGAAGTGGAAGCGGTCGGCGATGCCCAAGCGAGCCACACGGCGGATCACATGGTTCATCATATCGCCCGAACCTGCCATCACGAAGCGCACATCGGGTACGCGCTTGAGCACCTTGGCGGCTGCCTCGACAAAGTAGTCGGGACCCTTCTGATAGGTGATACGACCCAAGAAGGTGATGATCTTATCTTTCACGGCGCGCTCCGGAACGGCGGTCTGCTTCTCGGCAAAACGCACCGCATTGTGTACTGCCACCACGCGCTCGGCAGGCACGCCGTAGCGGTTGATGACGATGTTACGCGTCAGGTTCGACACGGCGATCACACGATCGGCAGCGTGCATACCCGCATACTCGATGGCGTGGACCTCGCGATTGACATTTTCGCCCGAACGGTCGTACTCCGTGGCGTGCATGTGAACAACCAACGGCTTGCCCGACACGCGTTTTGCGGCGATACCGGCGTAGTAGGTCAGCCAGTCGTGGGCGTGGATCACATCGAATTGACCCTCCAAGTCCTTGGCTACCTGTGCGGCAACCATGGCATAGCGGGCAACCTCCTCCATGAGGTTGGCGCCGTACTTACCCGAGAAGGTGTAACGCTGCTTCCAAACATCGGATGTAGACCATGTCTTTTCGCCCGACTTCACATATTCATCGTGATAAGTCTCATACTCTTCGGGAGAGATATAGGGGACCATGTTCGAGTCGATGTGGATGAACGAGATCTTCTTCATGATGTCGTCTGCGCCGCCGTCCGTCTGTATAAAGCGGGTCTCCACATCGCTTGCATTGACGATCTTCAAGAAGCGCTGATCCTCATCGCCATAGGCGTGGGGTACGACAAAGGTGACATCGACATTGTTACGAGCAAGTCCGCGGGTCATTCCATAGCAGGCTGTTCCCAGACCACCGGCAATGTGCGGCGGAAATTCCCAACCAAACATTAAAACTCTCATACCTTATCTGAATTATACTATTTTTTTACTCCTTTTTCTTTGCTTAACATCTTGTTTCAAGGGGCAAGGCACTCCTTCGGGGGTTCTCCTTCTTTCTCTTTTCTCTTCTTCTCCTTTTTGCTCAAAAGCTCCTTCACTCTCTTCCCTTTCACCCTCTTCCTTTCACTCACTTCCCTTTAGGGGTGTGTGTGCCGTCCTTGCGGGGTGTTAAGCCTTTTTAGTGGCGCACTTGCGTGCTGCGGGCTTCTTGGCTGCGGTCTTGCGGGGCGCTTTCGCTTTTTTCTCCTCGACTTTCGCTGCCTTTTTGGGCTGCTTAAATTCGTCGATCATCGTGCGGATCTCCATCACGGCAGCCACATTGGCAGCCGACGAGATTGCACCGCGCTGTGCGTAGGGAGGATCGGCATCGTAGGCCTCGGCAATCGAACCGATGCCGTAGTCTTGGATGTCTTCCTCTGCCGACATCAAGATCGCCTCGGCATCGTTGATGAAGCCTTCCTTGTCGATGTCGAAGCAGGCGCGTACATAGAACGCGATCATCCACGGGCAAACCGTGCCGTTCACAGCGGCAAAGTCGCGCTCGGCGATGGTGCCGACCTGCGATCCGCGGTAGAGCGGGTTGCGCGGCGAAAGGGTACGCAGTCCTTTGGGGGTGAGCAGGTGCTGGCGAACCGTGCGGATCACATCGATCTGCATCTCGGTCGAAAGCATCTTATAGGGTAAACCGCAGGCGATGATCATGTTGGGGCGGATGTAGGTGTTCGCACCGCGTGCGCCCACATAGTCTGCCAAATAGCCGTCCTCCAGCAAGAAGATGTCGATAAACGAGCGGCGGGTCTTCTCGGGAAGTGCGCCCCACTCGGCTACAAACTTCTTGTCGCCGTTGGTCTCTGCCAATTCCAAAGCATAGCGCACAGCGTTGTACCACAAGGCATTGACCTCGACTTGGTAGCCGTTGCGCGGGGTGATCGGCTGTCCGTCCTGCTTGGAGTTCATCCAAGTGATGGCGTTGTCGTTCGACGATGCCCAGATCAAGCCGTTATCGTTGAGGATCACGCGGTTAGCCTGTCCCTTGCGGTACCAAGCCAAGATCTGCTTCATTGCCTCGCCATATTTCTTCCAAATCTCCTTTGCGCCGATCTCCTTCTCCAAGAGTTGCAAGGTGCGGAAGAACCACAGTGGAGCATCGACCTCAACCGCAGCGTTGCCGTTGCCCGTGAACATGCCGTCTTTCATCTCGCGAACCATCGTGTCCAATACATCGATCGTGTCTTCCTTATGATTCTGCATGAGGGTGATACCCGGCAGCGAGATGAAGGTTTGTCGGGCATCGACTCCGTACCACGGATAGCCCGCAACGACCTCCGTGCGGTTGCCCGGACGGCGGATCACAAACTGGCGTGCCGAGTGCTCCATACAGCTTGGGAAGTCGATCTTGTGGGTACGGCGCGCGATCGAAGCCTCATACAGCTCGTTGATCGTCTTGATCGTGCCCATCTCCTCCAACGATGCCGAGAAGATTACGCTCTCGCCTTTTTTGAGCTTCATCTCGAAATAGCCCGTGGTCATCAGATCCTCGTAGCCCTCGTAGCCGCGCTCGATCTCCTTCTGATACTCGAATCCGTAGTACCAGTCGGGTGCAGGAACAAACTCCGCATCGGTCTTGTTGGTCTGCATATAGAGCCACGGGAAAGTGGGGTAGAGGCGGCACTTCACACCATTGACTGCGGGGTAGGAGTGGCCGTCAGCTTCCATGTTGGCTTTCGAGAGCGTGTGTTTGTCGCGGAAGGCGAGGAAGGGACGCAGACGGAGTGTGGTCTCCGAGTGAGCGTCCACCAATGTGTAACGGATCATGAGCTGCGTGCGCTTGTGGATCCAAAGAAGTTCCTTCTTTAAGATCACGCCGCCCACACGATAGGTGATCGTGGGAGTAGGCGTGTACTCGAAGTCGGTAATGTACTTGTGACCTCGGGGCTCGTAGGTGCCCGCAAAGCGGTGCAATGCGAGGTTGAAACTCTGATCGTGTTGTACGATGGTCTCGTCTAACGACGAGAGCAAAACATAGGTTCTGTCGCTCTGGTCGATCGGAGCCACCATCAATCCGTGATACTTACGGGTGTTGCAACAAACAATCGTCGTACTCATATAGCCGCCGATACGGTCTGTCGCGAGCATTTCTCGTTGGAGCGAGTACTCCAAGTTGCCCAATTCGCTTTTGTCGAAAGTTAGTGCTGACATATCGTTGTTATAAAATACGTTTCGTCCTTAAAGTTAATAATTTTTTACGAAAGTACACCATCTTTTCCGAAAAAAAGATGGTGTACCCTGTGAGTTTTCTCAATCTGAACAATTTATGCCCACTTAACGAGCGCAAAGTCCATTCTGTGAGGAAGATTCGGATTCGACGGGAAGATACGCAAAGCCACATCGAAGATACCGGTTTCATCGGGCGTGTAGTCCAGCGAGTAGGTGACTTTCGAGCTTTCGGCGCCGATGCGTTTCAGCTCCTCGGTGTGGGCAACATTGATCGACTTGCCGCCCTCGATCTGATGAGCGATCACCAACTCGATGCCGATGTCCTCGGGGCGCAGGTTGCCGACCTCCAGCGTTACCTCGAAGTGGTACTTCTCGCCCACATAAACGGCTTCGTTCGCCATCTTGATGCGCTTCACATCGACTACGCCTACATGGTCCCAGTTTGCCGAAACCTTGCGCTTCCAAGCCGCGATCTCGCGAGCCAAACGATAGCTGTCTGCCATCATCAGCTCCTTGCGCGCTGCCAGTTTGTTGTAGAAACGATCCTCGTAATCGGTGATCATGCGGTTCATCGTGAAGTTTGAAGCGATGTCTGCCACGCACTCCTTGACCGACTGAATCCACTCGTAGGGCAGGTCCTGCTCGTTGCGCTTGTAGTATTTCGGTGCGATCTCCTCCTCGATGGTGTTGTAGATCATCTCGGCATCTAACTCATCTTGGAAGTGCTGATCGGCGAATGTGCGCTCCATCGGCAGCATCCATCCTGCACCCTTCTTGTAGCCTTCAACCCACCAGCCGTCGAGTACCGAGAACTGCAATACGCCGTTCATCACGCACTTTTCGCCCGATGTACCCGAAGCCTCCAAAGGACGGGTCGGGGTGTTCAACCATACATCGACACCCTGAACCATGCGGCGGGCAAGCTCCATGTCGTAGTTCTGCAAGAAGATGATCTTGCCCACGAACTGAGGCATCGACGATACCTCGATGATGCGCTTGATCAGATCCTGACCCGGCTTGTCGTTGGGGTGAGCCTTACCCGCGAAGATGAACTGCACGGGACGCTCCTTATTATTAACAATAGCCGACAGACGGTCCAAGTTGGTGAACAGCAGGTAAGCGCGCTTGTAGGTCGCGAAGCGGCGTGCAAAACCGATGGTCAAGACCTCGGGCTTGATGCTCTCGATTACCTGCAACATCTGACGGGGCGAATCCATGCGAACCTGCTTGGGATCGCTGTAACGCTTGCGGATGTGGTTGATCAGCTTGTTCTTCAGCTTCAGACGCTCTGCCCACAGATCCTCATCGGGAATGTTGTGGACCTTCTGCCATGCGGGGATGTTGTACTGATGACCCTCGAATCCGTCGGCGAAATACTTCGCATACAGACGGCGCAGGCTCGTTGCGACCCAAGTCGGGAAGTGAACGCCGTTCGTGACATAGCCGATGTGCAGCTCGTTCTTGAAGTATCCGGGCCACATATTGCCCAAGATCTCCTTCGACACCTCGCCGTGCAACCACGACACACCATTGACCTCCTGCGAGAGGTTGCAGGCCAATACCGACATCGAGAACTTCTCGTTCGGGTCGTTGGGATTGGTCTTACCCAAGTTAATATATTGCTCCCAAGTGATGCCCAAAACCTCGGGGTAGTGCGACATGTACTGACGCATCATCGACTCGGGGAAGGCATCGTGACCTGCCGGTACGGGCGTGTGGGTCGTGAAGAGCGACGAAGAACGGATCACCTCTAAAGCCTCCGAGAACGAGAGCTTCTTGTGCGATACGAGGTCGCGGATGCGCTCCACACCGATGAAGGCTGCGTGACCCTCGTTGCAGTGGTAGACTTGGTTCTTGATGCCCAACTTACGCAGGGCTCGAATACCGCCCACGCCGAGCAGGATCTCTTGCTTGAGACGGTTCTCCCAGTCGCCACCATAGAGGTAGTGGGTGATTTGGCGATCCTCCGGCAAGTTGGCTTCGAAATCGGTATCCAGCAAGTAGAGATCCGTTCGACCCACCTGACACTTCCATACGCGAGCCGACAGCGTGCGACCCGGCAGGGCGATCGTGACGGTCGTCCAGTTGCCGCGCTCATCACGCACGGGCGAGATGGGCAGTTTATAGAAATTCTGCGTTTCGTAGGTTGCCTCCTGTGCGCCCTGCGACGAGAGTCTTTGCGTGAAATAGCCGTAGCGGTACAACAGACCCACAGCCGTCATCGGCACATTCTTGTCCGAAGCCTCCTTCAGGTAGTCGCCTGCCAAGATGCCCAAACCGCCCGAGTAGATCTTCAGCGACGAGTGCAGACCATACTCCATCGAGAAGTACGAAATGGTCGTTGCCTTGGGATCGGGTTTCTCGTTCATGTAGTCGCAGAACTGCTTGTACAAAGCATCCAGACGAGCCAAGAACTCGCCGTCCTGCTCCAAAGCCTTGGTGCGCTCCACCGACAGCTTGTCGAGGAAGGCGATCGGGTTGCGCTCGCACTCTGCCCACAATGCAGGGTCGATATCCTCGAACAGATCGCGTGCGGCGGGTGTCCAGCACCACCACAGGTTGCGCGACAGTTCATCCAAAGCGTGCAGACGCTGCGGCAACGACTTCTCGACCATCATGCGGTTCCAGTTGGGACGCTCCACGAACAACTGCTGGCGAACGAAGTTCACCTGTTGATCGGGAATACCGCCGTCCTCCAGAATCGCGCGGTTGGTGCGCAGACCCGACGACTCAATCGCCTCGGAGTAAGCCTGCTCGTAGGCGCTGAACATCTTCTCCCACAAAGCCTTTTCGGAGATCTCGTAAGCCGAAGCACGCAGCTCGGCTACTTGATCCTCGGTGTAGTGGCTGAACTGCATGAGCGCATCGGCGATCTTGACAGCCACCTCGCCCTCGTTGTAGTCGTTGCGGTAGATGACCTCCACGCCGTTGTGCTCGCGGAGCTTGTCTGCCCACAGACCGAAGCCCGTGAGGGTAGTCGTGATGGTCGGCACGGAGAATGCGATCGACTCCAAGGGGGTATAGCCCCACGGCTCGTAGTATGACGGGTAAACCGTCACATCCATACCGATCAAAAGTTCGTAGTAGTGTTTGTTGAAGATGCCGTCGGTCTTGTTCAGATAGGTCGGAACGAAGATCACCTTCACCTTCGAATGATCCTCCGAGAGGATGCTGTTCTTCATCGAGTTCACGATCGGATCCCATGCGGCATTTTCCAACTTGTGGGTCGAGTGCTTGAACTCGGCGGTGTCGATCGGGTTTGCCTTATTCTCCAAATGTGCCTGAAGATCGGGGCGCGGGCCGCGGTTGCCGGCGGGTACGGTGATGTAAACCAAGACATCGCGATCTAACTTGTCCGAAGACGCCAAGCGCTTCAACGACTCCAAGAATACATCCAGACCCTTGTTGCGGAACTCATAGCGACCGCTTGTGCCGACGATCAGCGGATCGGTCGTGAACTTCTGACCCAGGCAAGCCTCCGCCACCTCGATCATCGACTTGCGCGCCTCGGCACGCTTGTGGTCGTACTCCTCGCCGACCCAAACGAAGTCGTTCTCGAATCCGTTGGGGGTGATGCAGTCGGGTTCGCGCTTCAAGAGGTACTTACACTCATTGGCGGTGAGGTCGCTCACGGTGAGGAACTCATCGAGGTTGTTGGCGGCAGCCTTCTCGATCGAGTGCTTTGCCGTCACATTAAATTGGCGTGCCAACTCATCGGAGTTGAATTTTGCCAAGTCGTTGTACAAAGGAAGTCCGTTGCCTGCGATGCAGCGACCCGTCACGGTTGCGTGGGTCGTGAACACCGTTGCAATATAGGGAGCATGACGGCGCAGGTACAAACCGCCTGCCGAGGTCATCCATTCGTGGAAGTGAGCGACCACCTTCTTGGTGGGCGTGCCGAAGGTCTGTGCATACGACTCGATCACCAATCCGGCGGCATAGCCGAACAGCACGGGCTCGATGTAGTCCCATTGACCCGACAACGAATCGACATGATAGTCTTCCCACAGACGCTTCAAGATCTCATCCTTCTGTGCGATGAACGACGAGAAATCGACCAAGACAGCGATCGGGCTGCCCTTGATCTTCCAACGGCCTACGCGGATGCGGACTCCCTTGTCGTAGACTGTCTGTCGCCATGCCTTCAAGAGATTGGCATCTTCTTCGAACTCGGAATTAACACCTTCGTGTTGCAGGTCGGGACCGATCACCATGTAATTGTCCCCAAATTTGCGGGTCGTGGTTTGTGCTTTGGTTGCGATCACGGTGTGGATACCGCCGATCTTGTTGCACACCTCCCAACTTACCTCAAACAGCAAGTCGGGCGTAAGTTTCGTGTTACTCATTTTATATTATATTGTGTTTTCAATATTGGTTGTTCTCCCTAAGTGTCGGGAGCCGTTTTTGATATTGCGGGCAAAGGTACTACTTATATTTATATAAAGCAATATTTTTACATAAATTAATAAAATACTTTAATATTGTATTTCTGTTTGATTCCCTATTCGTTTATTGTGTTGAGGTGCTGCACGATACATCGAACAAATCCTTGATCACCAAATCCGACACCAAGAAGTGTTCGGGCTTCAGGGCGATGCGGGTGCCGGTGGTCGAGAGGCGGTGTGCCAACATCGATTGGCGGAGGTTGTGCATCAAAAACTCCAACTGCCTGTGCCCGAACATGCGTTCGACCTCCTCCAAGTCGATGCCCTCGATGGTGCGAAGGCGTGTCATCAGATATTCGTTGTAGTGATCCCTCGCGGTCAGCTCTTCGGCTTCGGGTTCTGCGCCCTCCAAATAGTCTTCGACCGAACTGATGTTCCAATGCCGCTCGCTGCCATCGAACGAATGGGCGGCAGGACCGATGCCCAGATAGGGTACTCCGTGCCAATAGGCGGCATTGTGGCGGGCGCGACGACCCTCCAACGCGAAATTGGAAATCTCGTAATGCTCATACCCCGCATCGGTCAAAGCGCGGTGCACCGCGAGAAACTCCTCCTCGCTCACCTCCTCCTTTACGGGCGAGAACTCTCCGCGCGCCATCTGCCGTCCGAAGAAAGTATTCGGTTCGATGGTGAGGTGGTAGGCGGAAATGTGCTGCACACCGAGTGCCAACATTTGGCGGATGCTTTGCTTGAGCTTCTCGCCCCCGAACCCCGGCACGCCGAAGATCAGATCGGTCGAGATGTTGTCGAAGCCCGCCTTTTGCGCCGTCTCCACCGCACGAATGGCTTCCGCCGCGGTATGTCGGCGGTTCATCAATTTCAGACACGCATCGTCGAACGACTGGATGCCCATCGACAGTCGGTTGATGCCCGCCGAACGGAGGTCGCGGAGGTATTCCTCCGTCAGATCATCGGGATTCGCCTCCAGAGTGATCTCCTCGGTTGCCGAGCAATCGAACAACTTCGCGCAATCGTTCATCAGATCCTCGATCTGTCGCGGCGAACACAGCGAGGGCGTCCCTCCGCCGAAATAGATCGTTCCGATCTTTTCGCCTTTGAGGTACGACTGTCGTTGTCGGAGCTCCCCGCGCATAGCCGAGAGGGTCTCTGCGATGTGCTTGGTGCCGATTTGCTTGTAAAAGTCGCAATAGGCGCAGGCGCGCTTGCAAAAGGGTATATGAAAATAGATTCCAGCCATAACTCCTCAAAGATAGTAATTTTTTCGAGAAAATCAATCGCTGTGAGCGACGATTTTCTTATTCCGCAGACCAAATTGTCGCTTGTCGCGTTCTCTTATCGGCTTTCCTTCTTCAGAAAAATCGCGGATTCAGGAGATCGTTAAGTTGTTATAAGCAGAATTTATGGGTTTTTAAACGATTGAATTTTAGGTGGTTGTAATTGTTTGAAAAATGTTTTGAAAAAAATGTAAAAAATAGCTGTTATTTTTTTCACAATATAAAAACTTTTTCTACCTTTGTGCCGTCCGAGTGTGTTTGACTGCGCTCACGAAGAGTGGGGTGGAAATCCGAAAAGCGATACACATGGCGGGCTTGAAAAAGAAGAAGTAGATTTAAAATTATTATAAAACTTTAACTAAAAAAGGTTATGGACAAAATGGATTTGAGAAAGTACGGCATCACGGGCGTTACCGAGATCGTGTACAATCCTTCGTATGACGAACTTTTCCGCGAAGAGACCAAGAAAGGTCTTC
>SAMEA104404097__coassemble_1230_pt1 | contig 21918 bp, 17 predicted proteins | sample SAMEA104404097__metabat2_high_PE_016 | metagenome-assembled genome bin SAMEA104404097 (sample SAMEA104404097) | Balaenoptera acutorostrata | reverse complement strand
AGCGTACTTCTTGATCGCTTTTGAAATCCGCAGGTGTGTATTTGTAGTCTGCCATAGGTTATTTCAATAAGGATTCAAATTTTTCTTTCAACTCAACAATCGTGAAGGGAAGACCCTGACATTTGTTGCACTGTTCGTATTGGAACTCTTGGAACTGATAACGCAGGTAGTTCGCAAACTGACCTTCGTTCAACTCGCATACGCAAATCTTCTTGAACTTCGAGAAGATCTCACGAACACCGTGAGGCAGCGGGTTGATGTAGTTGAAGTGGCACAATGAAACCTTCTTGCCTTCTTCGCGCATCTGATCGACAGCAGTCTGCAAATGGCCGCGGGTACCGCCCCATCCTACTACCAGCAGGTCGCCCTCTTCGTCACCGTAAACCGTCTGCTTGGGCAGATAGTCGGCAATCTTAGCCACCTTCTCGGCACGGAACTTAACCATCTTCTGGTGATTCTCGGGATCGTGCGAAATGTTACCGCGAACAGCATCCTTCTCCAGACCGCCAATGCGGTGCTCCAGACCCTTCTTACCGGGGAACGCCCAACCGCGAGCCAACTTCTCGTTACGCACATAAGGCATAAAACCGCCCTCGGGTGCATCGTTTACGATAGGAGGCTTGATCTCGGGATACTCCGACATCGAAGGAATCTTCCACGGCTCCGAACCGTTGGCAATGAAACCATCGCTCAACAGCACGGTGGGAACCATGTGCTCCATAGCGATACGACCTGCCTCGAATGCGTAGTGGAAGCAGTCGCTCGGCGACGACGAAGCCACGATAGCCACAGGACACTCGCCGTTACGACCATACAAAGCCTGCATCAAATCGCTCTGCTCAGTCTTGGTAGGAAGACCCGTCGAGGGACCGCCACGCTGAACATCGACAACAACCAACGGAAGCTCCAGCATAACTGCCAGACCCAAAGCCTCGCTCTTCAACGAAAGACCGGGACCCGAAGTCGAAGTTACGGCGAAGTTACCTGCATACGATGCACCGATCGCTGTACAGATACCTGCGATCTCATCCTCAGCCTGAACGGTCTTCACATTAAGCTCTTTGCGCTTTGCAAGTTCCTCCAAAACAACCGTTGCGGGAGTAATGGGATACGAACCGCAGAACAAGGGCAGATGTGCTTTCTCCGAAGCAGCGATCAGACCCCAAGCCGTAGCAACATTACCGCTGATCGAGCGATAAGTACCCTTCTCGCGGGGAGCGGGTGCCACGGTATAAGTATTGGCAAACTGGTGGGTGTTGGCTGCGTAGTCGTAACCTGCACGGATAGCCTTCTTGTTGGCCTCGGCGATGGCGGGGTTCTTCTTGTTGAACTTAGCCTCGAGGTACTGGAATGCGTGCTCCTCCGGACGATCGAACATCCAGAAGCAGATACCTAACGCAAACATGTTCTTACACTTAACGATACCCTTGTTGTCGAGACCCGTATCCTTCAACGCTTCGCGCGTCATCGAGGTGATGTCGGGTACGATCAAGTTATACTCGTCCAGTTTGAGTTCGGCTACAATGTCGGTGGTTTGGAAACCTGCCTTCTTCAAGTGATCCTCCGTTACAGAGTCACCATCGAGGATTACGGTTGCACCGGGCTTGAGCCATTTGCGGTTAGCCTTCAAAGCGGCGGGGTTCATTGCGACCAAAACATCGCAATAGTCACCGGGGTTCAATTGTTTGCCGCTACCGAAGTGTACTTGGAAACCGGATACACCGGCTACGGTTCCTTGCGGGGCGCGGATTTCGGCAGGATAGTCGGGGAAAGTAGAAGTTCCGTTTCCGAGCAAAGCCGAAGTGTCGGAGAAAAGCGTGCCGGTAAGCTGCATGCCATCTCCGGAGTCCCCTGAGAATCGGATGACGACATCTTTAACTTCGTGCACAGATTTTTTGTCCATACTTTAAATTCGTTAGTAGATTTTAGTTAGTGTGATTACAAATATACAAGTTTTAATTGAATAACCTTCCATTTTGAAAGATTATTTTCACTTTCATACCTATTTCTATCTATGTCCGTGGCTTTATGGTTCTCAGCCTTAGACCGATTACACCAAAGAGCGCTTCGCCAAAAATTCCGCCCGACATCTTAGAGGTTCCCTCCCGTCGTTCGGTAAATACGATCGATTCCTCCTTGATCTTGAGCCCGAGCCGCCACGCCGAGTATTTCATCTCGATCTGGAAGCCGTAGCCTTTCATCCTTACGGCATCGAGGTCGATGGTCTGCAACGCCCGCCGGGAGTAGCAAACAAATCCCGCCGTGGCATCGTTGATCGGCATCCGCGTGATCAGACGCACATACTTCGAGGCAAACCACGAAAGCAACAGGCGCGACATGGGCCAATTCACCACATTCACACCGCGCACATAGCGCGACCCGACCACCACATCGTTGCCCGACACCGCCGAGCGGGTCAGGAGTTTCAGATCGTCGGGGTTGTGCGAAAAATCGCAGTCCATCTCGCAGATGTAGTCAAAGTCGCGTTGCAACGCCCACTTGAAGCCCTCGATATACGCTGTACCCAAGCCTAATTTGCCCTCTCGTTCGACAAGGAACAGTTTGTGGGGGTATTTGATCTGCTTGCCCTTGACGATCTGAGCCGTACCGTCCGCCGAGTGATCATCGACAACGAGCAGGAAAAACTCATCACTGAGCGAGAGCACTTTCTCGATCATCGGATCGATGTTTTCCCGTTCGTTATAGGTAGGTATTATGACGAGTATTTTATTCATTGGGCTACTGATTTTCGCGACGAGGCCGGCAAGATTGGTCGTCGGCGCTCCCGTTCTAACATACAAAGATAATCTTTTTTTGGCGAAAAAAGGAAAATTTCATCACCATTTTTAAGTCCGCATCCCAATATTCATAATTTCCTGTTTTGCAAAATACCTACAAACGATGAATGGCGCGGATCTCGGGCGGAAATTGTCAATAAATTGTCAATACTTTTTTCTCGGAACATTTTGCAGATCTCAACAAAACCATTAAATTTGTATGGTTATTTTTAAAATTCCAAAGCGGATTTACACGATTCCGAATGACGACCGTCAGCCATATCGACTCCAAGGGGGCGCAGATGGTGCAGGGGGCGACAAGAAGAGCAGAGCAAGCGATTCAAGCCCGCACGCATCAAGCGGCAAAGCCAATCCAAGATTTGCAGGGGGAAAACCCTGCACTCGTTTTTTCGGCTCAATACCCCACCGATTTCACGACACAATCCTCACTCCGCTCCGCATACCTATATTATATATATAGCGGCATCCCCATAAATAGGGACGCTAACTTTAACGCCCCGATGGGCAGCGAACGGGAGGGGATCGATCACCGAATAAAATCCACCGCCACGGCGCAGCGCCGATGGTGCGCCGAGAAGGGCTGTTCAACGAGAGGTCGTATGTCGGGTGTTTCCCGCCAAAGAACTTCCTCTGCAATCGTGCGCAACCACGCCCGCCGAGGTCTGTTCGCGGCTCAATACGCCACGGAATCAAGCATAGAGCAACAAATCCGCCATAACATAAACTGTTGTGGCGGATCTATTTTTGCAAGATACGATTAATTTTTAACAAATAAAAGCAGATTCGGAGAAAAGAATCCTCAAAATTTAGCGGTTCAACGCCCCGAATCCCCTAAAAACTTAAAAACAGCTATGAAAGTCGGTGTTATTATGGGTTCCACGAGCGACTACGATGTGATGGCAGATGCCGTCAAGATGCTCGAAGAGTTTGGTGTCGATTACGAGAAGCGCGTGGTGAGCGCTCACCGCACGCCCGATCTCATGTTCGAGTATGCCAAGACGGCGGAGGAGCGCGGCATCGGAGTGATCATCGCAGGTGCGGGCGGTGCTGCCCACTTGCCCGGCATGGTTGCCGCCATGACCACATTGCCCGTAGTGGGCGTTCCGGTCAAGTCGCGTGCGCTGAACGGACTCGATTCGCTGTTGTCGATCGTGCAGATGCCCGGCGGAGTACCGGTGGCAACCACCGCCATCAACGGCGCAAAGAATGCCGCTTTGATCGCCGTATCGATCCTCGCTCTGTCGGATAAGGAGCTGAATGCCAAGTTGAAAGCCTTCCGTGCGAAGCAGACGGCTGATGTTTTGAAAGCAGAACTCTAAACCATCCGCCGAAAGCAATGAAGACTATTGGAATTATCGGAGGCGGTCAGTTGGGACTGATGTTGGCGGAGCAGGCTCACTTGTTGGGGGCGCGTTGCATCACCTTGGATCCTGCCGAGGATGCCCCTGCGGCAGCCGTTTGCGAGGAGCATATCCGCAAGCCGTTCAACGACCCCGAGGCGGTCGAGGAGCTGTGTCGCAAAAGCGATGTAGTGACTTACGAATTTGAAAATGTGCCGGGCGAGATCCTGATCCCGCTCTGCGAAAAATACAACATCCCGCAGGGTTACAAGCCTTTGTACGACTCGCAGGATCGCCTTCGCGAGAAGGACAATGCCCGCGAGAATGGGTTGCAGACCCCGAAATATGCGGCGGTAGACGATGAGGCATCGCTGCGCATGGCGGTAGCCGAGATCGGTCTTCCCGCCGTGGTGAAGACCCGCACGATGGGCTATGACGGTCACGGACAGCAGGTCTTGAAGACCGAAGCCGACATCGAAAAGGCGTTGCCGCTGTTGGGCGTGCCGTGCATCTTGGAGCAGTTCGTGAAGTTCGATTTTGAAGCGAGCATCGTGATGGTGGCTTCGAAGGACAAGGTCGTGAGCTTCCCCGTGGGTCGCAATGTCCACCGCGACGGCATCCTCGATCTGTGCTTCGTACCCGCCGAGTTGAGCGATACGGTGCGCGAGAAGATGCACCGCCAAAGCGAAAAATTCATGCGCAACTGCGGCTATGAGGGCATTTTGGCGATCGAGTATTTCGTTAAGGGCGATGAGATCTACTTCAACGAGATGGCGCCCCGTCCCCACAATTCGGGACACTACACCATCGAGGGCTGCACGACCAACCAATACCGCGAGTTGGCGCGTTACCTCTTGGGCGAGGAGTTGCAGGAGCCGAAGCTGATTGCGCCGACCATTATGAAGAACATCTTGGGACAGGACTTGGAGGAAGCCGAAAGAATCGTTCGCGAGGAGCACGCAGGCACCTTCGTTCACCTCTACGGCAAGAGCGAGAGCCGTCCCAAGCGCAAGATGGGTCACATCACCTTCACCCCGATGACCGAAGAGGGATACCGCTCGGAGTGGGAAAAACGATTCGTTTAATCGAAACGAAAGGGACTGATTCCCACAAGAAGGAAGGACATCCCTCAAGCAATAAATAAAGAACAAAAACTAACTCAAAGATAAATGAAAACCAACTATCGTATTTTTGTCGAGAAACTGCCGCGTTTTTGCGTAGAGGCTGACAGCCTGCGCCGCGAGTTGAATCTCAACCTCAACCTTCAGATCAAGGAGTTGCGTTTACTGAATGTCTACGACTTGTTCGGATTCAGCAAGGATCTTTTGGAGAAGACCCGCTATGCTGTGTTCGGCGAAACCGTAACCGACACCGTAAGCGATGAGTGCGACTTGGAGGGTAAGCAATTCTTGGCTGTGGAGAGCCTTCCCGGTCAGTTTGACCAGCGTGCCGCATCGGCTGTCGATTGCGTGCGCTTGGTAGACCCCAAAGCCGATGTGAAGATCCGCTCGGCGAAGTTGCTCATCTTCGATGATTCGGTATCGGAGGAGGACATGGCGCGCATCCGCCACTACTACATCAACGGTGTGGAGTCGCGCGAGAAGGACCTCGGCCGTCTGTCGGATATGGACGAAGTGGAGGTGGCAGCCGTTCCCGTGTTGGAGGGCTTCGCAAAGATGGAGGAGAAGGACTTGGAGCCTTTCTGCCAAAAATACGGATTGGCAATGAATGCCGACGACCTGCGTGAGGTCGTGAAGTATTTCCGCGAGGAGGGTCGCGATCCGCGCGAGACGGAGCTGCGCATCCTCGATACCTATTGGAGCGACCACTGCCGTCACACCACCTTCACCACCGAGTTGGAGGGCATCGAGGTCGAGGATTCGTTCATCAAGAACGACATCGACCAGACTTTGGCTTTGTACCTCAACATCCGCCGCGAGTTGGGTCGTGAGCACAAGAGCATCTGCCTGATGGATTTGGCAACGATCGGCGCAAGATACCTGCGCAAGAAGGGTCTTTTGGAGGACTTGGAGGTCAGTGAGGAGAACAATGCCTGCTCGGTATTTGTCGATGTTGATGTAGACGGTGAGAAGGAACGCTGGTTGCTTCAGTTCAAGAACGAGACCCACAACCACCCCACCGAGATCGAGCCGTTCGGCGGTGCTTCGACTTGCTTGGGCGGTGCGATCCGCGACCCGTTGTCGGGACGCAGCTATGTATATCAGGCGATGCGTGTGACGGGTGCGGGCAATATTTGGCAACCCGTTAGCGAAACGCTCGCCGGCAAGTTGCCGCAGAGTGTCATTTCGAAGCGCGCTGCCGCCGGTTATTCGAGCTACGGCAACCAGATCGGTTTGGCGACGACCCACCTTCGCGAGATCTACCACGATGATTATGTGGCAAAGCGTTTGGAGGTCGGTGCTGTGGTCGGTGCTGTGAAGGCGGATGCTGTACGCCGTGAAACTCCTGCTGCGGGCGACAAGATCCTGCTGTTGGGCGGAAGAACGGGTCGTGACGGCGTTGGCGGTGCAACGGGTTCTTCGAAGGAGCATGACGACCACTCGTTGGAGTCGTGCGGCAGCGAGGTACAGAAAGGCAATGCACCCGAGGAGCGCAAGTTGGAGCGTCTGTTCCGCAGAGCCGAGGTTACGAAGCTCATCAAGAAGTCGAACGACTTTGGTGCGGGCGGTGTTTCGGTAGCCATCGGAGAGTTGGCTGACGGACTGGACATCTATTTGGACCGCGTACCCGTCAAGTACAGCGGTCTGAATGCTACAGAATTGGCAATCAGCGAGTCGCAGGAGCGCATGGCGGTTGTCGTGGAGCGCAAGGATGTCGCAGAATTTATGAACTATTGCCGTGAGGAGAACATCGAGGTAGTCGAGGCTGCCGATGTAACCGACACGGCGCGTATGCGTATGTTCTATAAAGGCGAGCAGATCGTTGATCTGTCGCGTGCCTTCATCGACAGCGCAGGCGCAAAACACTATACCAAGGCAACGATCGGCAAGGTCGAGGAGCAGGACCCGATGCACCGCGAGATGAAGGGTGCAACGACCGAGGAGCGATTCATGAGCAACTTGAAGGATCGCAATGTATTGTCGCAGCGCGGTTTGATCGAGATGTTCGATGCCACGATCGGTCGCTCGACGGTCTTGATGCCCTACGGCGGTAAGACCCAGCGCAGCGAAACGCAGGTTTCGGTACAGAAACTCCCCGTCAATGGCTACACCGACACGGCGAGCATGATGGCATTCGGCTACAACCCCTTCCTCTCGAAGTGGAGCCCCTACCACGGCGCGGCTTACGCAGTTGTGGAGGCTGCGGCGAAGGTCGTGGCTGCAGGCGGACGATTCGATGGTATGCGCTACTCGTATCAGGAGTATTTCGAGCGCATGACCCACGATACGAAGACTTGGGGCAAACCCTTGAGCGCCCTGCTCGGTGCGCTGAAGATGCAGGTGGAGTTGGGTCTGCCTTCGATTGGCGGTAAGGACTCGATGTCGGGTTCGTTCCAAGACATGATCCATGTACCGCCGATGTTGATGGCATTCGGCATCACCACGGTGAACGCCGCAACGGTAATCTCGACCGACTTCAAGGCTGCAGGGCATAAGTTGTGCCTCGTTCGCCACACGCCGCTCAAGAACGGAATGCCCGATACGGATCAGTTGAAGGCAAACTTCACCTTCGTGAGCGATCAGATCGAGGCAGGCAAGATCCACGCCGCATGGGCGATCGGCATGGGCGGTATCGGCGAAGCCTTGGCTAAGATGGCATTTGGCAACGAGATCGGTGCTGCGATCAACTGCGAGGAGCAGAAGCTCTACAACTATGCTTACGGCTCGATCTTGGTCGAGTGCGACACCCTCGCCGACTACCCCACTTTGGAGGTATTGGGTGAGACCGTAGCCGACAAGGCGATCACGATCAACGGCACGAAGATGGCGTTGGATGCGCTCTATCGAGCCAACACCGAGGACTACAATAAGATTTACGCCGACAAAGGCACAACGCGCCCCGCACCCGAGCACTTCGATGCGGTGGAGCGCACCGTAACTTACAAGGGCGAAGCGGTGGAGCACCCCGTGGTCTACATCCCCGTATTCCCCGGCACGAACTGCGACTACGACACCGCAAAGGCATTCCGCAAGGCGGGCGCAGAGGTGCGTTCTACGGTGGTTCGCAACTTGGAGGAGAACGACATCTTGGAGTCGATTGCCGAGATGAAGAACGAGATCTCGAAGTGCCACATTTTGGCTCTTGCGGGCGGTTTCTCGGCAGGTGACGAGCCCGACGGATCGGCTAAGTTCATCGTCAATGTATTGAACAACTCGGACATTCGCGAGGCGGTTCACGGCTTGTTGGATCGCGGCGGACTGATCATCGGCATCTGCAACGGCTTCCAAGCATTGGTGAAGTCGGGTCTTTTGCCCTATGGTCGCTTGGGCATGGTGACGAAGGAGTCGCCCACGCTGTTCCGCAACGACATCAACCGCCACATCTCGCAGATCGTATCGACCCGCGTGCATTCGGTGACTTCGCCGTGGATGGCAGGCTTCAAGCCGGGTGATCTGCACTCGATCGCGGTAAGCCACGGCGAGGGTCGTTTCGTGGTGAGCGAGGAGTTGGCACGCGAACTGTTCCAAAACGGACAGGTAGCCTTTCAATATGCCGACCCCGCAGGCAATGCCACGGGCGAAGCTCCCTACAACCCCAACGGATCGACCGATGCCATTGAGGGTATCGTATCGAAAGACGGACAGATCTTGGGTAAGATGGGTCACTCGGAGCGTTGGGAGCAGAATGTCTTCAAGAACATTGCCGGCGAGAAGGAGCAGAAGCTCTTCCAAAATGCAGTAAACTATTTTCGCAAGAAATAAAAACAAATAAAAATCCAAACAAATTAAACCACACACAGCTATGAAACAATTGGAAATGCTCTACGAAGGAAAAGCCAAACAGGTATTCTTGACCGATGATCCCGACAAGATCATTATTCACTACAAAGATGCCGCTACGGCATTCAACAATGTGAAGAAGGCTACAATCGAGGGTAAGGGCGAGTTGAACAACACGATCTCGACATTGATCTTCCACCGTCTGCACGAAGCCGGTATCAAGACCCACTACATCGAGACTTTGAACAACCGCGACCAGCTCTGCCGCCGTGTGAAGATCATCCCCTTGGAGGTGATCGTCCGCAATGTGATCGCAGGTTCGATGGCTCAGCGACTGGGCATCGAGGAGGGCACGAAGCCTTCGAATGTGATCTTTGACATCTGCTACAAGGACGATGCACTGGGTGATCCGCTGATCAACGACCACCACGCAGTAGCCTTGGGTGCTGCCACCTACGAGGAACTGAAGGAAATCTACGACATGACCGCCAAGATCAATCAGGTGCTGATCCAGCTCTTCGACGAGATGGGCATCAACCTCATTGACTTCAAGATCGAGTTCGGTAAAACGATGGATGGTGAGATCGTCTTGGCTGACGAGATCTCGCCCGACACCTGCCGTCTGTGGGACAAACAAACCAACGAGAAGCTCGATAAGGATCGTTTCCGCCGCGACTTGGGTCGCGTGAAGGAGGCGTATGAGGAGATTTTGTCGCGATTAGAAAAGGTTGAGAAATAGTATGTTCAAACCTGTTTTAGACCGTGAACTGCATGAGGAGTGTGGCGTTTTCGGCATCGTAGGTGTCGAAGATGCCGCCTCACTCACCTACTATGCACTCCACGCACTGCAACACCGCGGACAGCAGGGTTGCGGTATCGTGACCGTCGATAAGGACGGACAATTCTGCCGTCAGAGGGGCGCGGGATTGGTTACCGAAGTATTCAACGGCGACAAGCTCTCGAAACTGCCCGGATCGATGGCGATCGGTCATGTGCGCTACCCGAGCCAAGCATCGTTGGGTAACGAGAACATCCAGCCGCTCATGTTCCGCCACAATACGGGCGACTTCGCCTTGGCACACAATGGCAATATCGTGAACGCCAAGTTATTGCGCACCTATTTGGAGAACCGCGGAAGTTTGTTCCAATCGACCTCCGACTGCGAGGTTTTGGCACACCTGATCAAGAAGGAAACCAAGCTGAAGGATCGTCCGCGTATCTATGCGATCATCGATGCGCTCAACATGATGGAGGGTGCTTACTCGATCCTCATCATGACCAAGAACCGCATCTATGCGTGTCGCGACAAATATGGCTTTCACCCCTTGTCGATCGGTCGTATGGGCAGCGGTTATGTGGTTGCGAGCGAGACCTGTGCGTTCGACACCATCGGCGCGGAGTTTGTGCGCGATGTGAACCCCGGCGAGATCGTGACGATCTCAACGAAGGGCATCCGCAGCTGCGACTTTGCCGAGTTCAAGCGTCACGCGATGTGCTCGATGGAATACATCTACTTTGCGCGTCCCGACAGCGACATCGAGGGCTGCAATGTCCACGCCTACCGCAAGGAATCGGGTCGTCTGCTCTTCAAGGAAGCACCCGCCGATGCCGACATCGTGGTGGGTGTTCCCGACTCGAGTTTGAGTGCCGCGATGGGTTATGCCGAGGCGAGCGGACTTCCGTATGAGATGGGGCTTATCAAAAATAAGTACATCGGAAGAACCTTCATTCAGCCCTCGCAGTCGATGCGCGAAAAGGGTGTGAGGATGAAACTTTCGGCGGTGCGGACCATCGTTAAGGACAAGCGCATCGTTTTGGTCGATGACTCGATCGTGCGCGGCACGACATCGCGCCGTATCATCAAGATGTTGCGCGAGGCAGGAGCCAAGGAGGTGCATGTGCGCATCGCATCGCCCGAAATGACGGGATCGTGTTTCTATGGTGTGGATACATCCACGAAGGATCAGCTGATTTCGGCATACCGCAGTGTGGATGAGGTGTGTCAGATCATCGGCGCGGATTCGTTGGCATATCTGTCGCCCGACTCTCTGCTGAAGGCAGGCAAGCGCGATGAGCTGTGCATGGCATGCTTCACGGGTCACTACCCCACCTCGCTCTACGACTACGAAGCCGAGGCACGCGGTGAGGAGAAATAAATATTAAGAAACAATAAAAATAAAAGAAATATGGCTCAATCTTATGAAAAAGCCGGTGTAAACCTCGAGGCCGGTTACGAAGTAGTACGCCGCATCAAGAAACATGTGGCATCGACCAAACGAGTGGGTTCGATGGGTAACATCGGCGCATTCGGCGGTATGTTCGACCTTTCGGCGTTGAATATCAAGGAGCCCGTTTTGGTGAGCGGAACAGACGGCGTGGGCACGAAGCTCAAGTTGGCGTTCGAGATGGACAAGCACGATACAATCGGTATCGATGCTGTGGCAATGTGTGTCAATGATGTATTGGCACAAGGCGCCGAGCCCCTCGAATTTTTGGACTATGTGGCTGTGGGTCACAACGAACCGCAGAAGATCGAGGCGATCGTGGCAGGTGTTGCCGAAGGTTGCCGTCAGTCGGGTTGCGCGTTGGTCGGCGGCGAGACTGCCGAAATGCCGGGCATGTACCCCCAAGGCGAATACGACATCGCAGGCTTCACGGTCGGCGTGGTCGAGAAGTCGAAGTTGATCGACTGCTCGAAGGTCAAGGTCGGCGATGTTTTGGTCGGCGTGGCTTCGACGGGCGTTCACTCCAACGGCTTCAGCTTGGTGCGTAAGGTCGTATCGGACAACGCATTGGATCTTCACAAGGTTTATCCCGAATTGTCGGACAAGGAGTTGGGTTTAGTGCTGTTGACCCCCACGCGCATCTATGTTAAGCAGGTGCTGGAGGTGGTTCGCGAGTTGGATGTACACGGCATCAGCCACATCACGGGCGGCGGATTCGATGAGAACATTCCCCGCATCTTGAAGGAAGGTCAGGGTGTGGAGATCGACAACGGCTCGTGGGAGATTCTGCCCGTATTCCGTTTCTTGGAGAAGTACGGCAAGATTCCGCACCGCGAGATGTTCAACATCTTCAACATGGGTATCGGTATGGTGATCGCTTTGGATGCAAAGGATGCCGACCGTGCCATCGAGATCCTCAAAAACAACGGCGAGAAGGCATCGGTGATCGGTCGCGTGGTTGAAGGCGAGGGCGTAACCATCAAGTAAATAGAAGATTATGCACAAGATAGCAGTATTTGCAAGCGGCAGCGGCTCGAATTTCGAGGCCATTGCGACGGCGTGTGACGAGGGTCGCATTGACGCCGAGGTGGTGCTGATGGTGTGCGACAAGCCCGCGGCGAAGGTCGTGGAGCGTGCCGAACGCCACGGCGTGGAGACCTTTGCTTTTTCGCCCAAAGACTATGCTTCGAAGGCCGATTTCGAGCGCGAGATCGTTACCCGATTGCAGGCTAAGGGCGTGGAACTCATCTGCTTGGCGGGTTATATGCGCATCGTGGGCGAGACTTTGCTCTCGGCTTACGCGGGTCGCATCATCAACATCCACCCTGCACTTTTGCCCTCGTTCCCCGGAGCGCACGGCATCAAGGATGCGTTTGACTACGGTGTGAAGGTATTCGGCGTTACGATCCACAATGTCGATGCCACTTTGGACGGCGGCAAGATCATCACGCAGCGCGGATTCGAATACTACGGCGACAGCATCGACGAGCTGGAAGCCAAGATCCACACGGTGGAGCACATCTTGTATGTCGAAACAATCAACAAATTATTAAACGAATAAAAAAGGAAAGAAAAGAAATATGCGAGCATTAATCAGTGTAAGCGATAAGATAGGAGTTGTCGAATTTGCCCGCGCCTTGAAGGCCGAAGGTTGGGATGTGATCGCCACGGGCGGCACGATGAACCTTTTGCAGAAGGAGGGCGTGGAGGTCATCAACATCAGCGATGTGACGGGGTTCCCCGAAATCTGCGATGGTCGTGTGAAGACCCTCCACCCCAAGGTACACGGCGGTCTGTTGGCACGCCGCGATGATCCCAATCACATCGCCGCTCTGAAGGAGAACAACATCGAGTTCATCGACATGGTTTGCGTGAACCTCTATCCGTTCCGTCAGACCATCGAGAAGGAAGGCGTGACGATGGCAGATGCCATCGAAAACATCGACATCGGTGGTCCTTCGATGTTGCGTTCGGCGGCGAAGAACTGGGCAGATGTCACGGTGGTTTGCGACCCGAACGACTACAAGCAGATCATCGAGGAGATTCACGCGGAGGGTAACACCCGCAAGCAGACCCGTCTGCAGCTGTCGGCAAAGGCTTACACCCACACGGCAGAGTACGACATGATGATCGCAACCTACATGCGCAAGCAGGCAGGGCTGAACGAGAAGCTGTTCTTGGAGTACGACTTGGTGCAGTCGCTGCGCTACGGCGAGAATCCGCATCAGGCTGCGAAGTTCTACCGTCAGGCAAAGGAGGTGAGCTACTCGCCCGCATTTGCCCACCAGTTGCACGGCAAGGAATTGTCGTACAACAACATCCAAGATGCGCAGGCTGCATTGCAGATCGTGCGTGAGTTCCGCGAGCCGTTCTGCGTGGGTCTGAAGCACATGAACCCCTGCGGCGCTGCCACGGGCAAGGATGTTGTGGAGGCTTGGACGAAGGCTTACGAGGCGGACAAGGTGTCGATCTTCGGCGGTATCGTTGCCACGAATTGCACCGTAACGCGCGAAGCTGCCGAGCTGATGAAGCCGATCTTCTTGGAGATCATCATGGCTCCGAAGTTCGATGAGGGTGCTTTGGAGGTGCTGACCGCAAAGAAGAACCTGCGTCTGCTGGAGGTTAAGATGGACGGCGAAGTTGCCGAGTATCAATATGTGGGTATGAACGGCGGTATGCTCATGCAGCAAGCCGACACCGAGACCCGCACCGTGACGGCAGAGATGTGCGTAACGGAAAAGAAACCCGCCGAGGCACAGATGGCGGACATGAACTTCGGCTGGCACATCGTCAAGCATGTCAAGTCGAATGCCATTGTGGTCGTTCGCGATGGTCGCACCTTGGGCGTTGGCGCAGGTCAGATGAACCGCATCGGATCGGCAGAGATCGCCTTGAAGGAGGCTAAGGCGGCAGGCTTCACCGAGAGCTTGGTATTGGCTTCGGACGGCTTCTTCCCCTTCGACGACTGCGTGACTTTGGCAGCCGAGTACGGCGTGACGGCAATCGTTCAGCCCGGCGGATCGATCCGAGATGAGGATTCGATCAAGAAGGCGAATGAAATGGGTATCGCGATGGTATTTACCGGAGAGCGCCATTTCAAGCACTAAAAAAAACGCGGTTTGCGATCGACACCTGACAATTCCAAGACCACACGCTGCTTTGAGGGTGAGTGCTTGAATTTTATATAGACAATCCCTCCGAACCTCCCTTTGAAAAGGGAGGCTTCGGGGTGAGGAAGTCGTAAGCCTTGTTTTGATTTTGTAAATTTGTAAAATCCTATGTATCCGAGGTTACGGCAGCGGATACATAGTCATAAATAACAATTATGAAAGTATTGGTTATCGGTTCGGGTGGTCGTGAGCACGCCATTGTCGATGCTTTGGCGCGATCCAAGCAGGTCGATAAGATCTGGTGCGCACCCGGAAATGCAGGCATCGCCGACGAGGCAGAATGCGTTGCCATAGGTGTTACGGAGTGCGAGAAGTTGGCTGATTTTGCCCGCGAAAAGGGCATCGGACTGACGGTCGTAGGCCCCGAAGCAGCTTTGGCTGTGGGCATTGTCGATCTGTTCAAGGAACGCGGTTTGCGCATCGTGGGTCCCACGAAGGCAGCGGCGCAGATCGAGTGCTCGAAGGAGTTTGCCAAAGATCTGATGCTCAAATACCAAATCCCGACTGCCGCCTACAAGGTCTTTTCGGACTATGAGGCAGCACGCGACTATGTCCGCACGACGGGCGTTCCGACCGTGCTGAAATACGACGGCTTGGCGGCAGGCAAGGGCGTGGTGATCGCCATGACCCAAGAGGAGGCCGATGAGGCGCTCAAGGACATGCTCTTGGACGACAAATTCGGCAAGGGCAGCGTGGTGATCGAGGAGTTCTTGGAGGGCGTGGAATTCTCGTACATGTGCTTCGTTTCGGGGCACAAGGTATGGCCCATGGTCTCGGCGCAGGATCACAAACGCGCTTACGATGGCGACAAGGGTCCGAATACGGGCGGTATGGGTGCTTACTCGCCCCTGCCGTTCATCTCGAAGGAGGACGAGAAATATGCGTTGGAAAAGATCATGCAACCCACGGCAGATGCACTCTCAAAGGAGGGCTGTCCGTTTGAGGGCATCCTCTACGGCGGACTGATGAAGACCGCCAAAGGCATCAAGGTGATCGAGTTCAACGCCCGCTTCGGCGACCCTGAGACGGAGGTGGTTCTGCCCCGTCTGAAGAGCGACATTGTCGATGCGTTCGTGGCTGTCGCCGAGGGTGGCGAGATGGAGTTGGAATGGCACGACTTTGCCACTTTGGGTATCGTGATGGCATCGAAGGGCTACCCCGCATCGTACGAAAAGGGATTCGCGATCAAGGGATTGAACGAAGCCAAAGAGGGCGCATGGATCTACCACATGGGAACGAAGTCGGTGGACGGCGGTTATGTCACCTCAGGCGGTCGCGTGATCACGGTCATCGGCAAGGGCGCAACCTTAGCCGAGGCGCGTGAGGATGCCCGCCAGAGAGTCGGCAAGATCGCGTGCGACAATCTGTTCTTCCGCTCCGACATCGGTTGGAGAGCATTTGAAAAACAAACCTTTTAAAACATAAAGAATAATGATTATCAGTGGAAAAGAGCTTGCACTGAAGCTCAAGAAGGAGATGGCCGAAGAGGTCGCTACCTTCCCCGCGAAATATGGTCGCGTGCCCCACTTGGTGGTGATCCTCGTAGGCGAGGACGCCGGCTCGGTGAGCTATGTTAAGGGCAAGGCGAAGGCATCGGAGGAGGTCGGCATCAAGAACACGACCATCCGCAAACCAGCCGACATCACCGAAGAGGAGTTGCTCGGCATCATCGATGAACTCAACGCCGACGATACGGTAGACGGCATTTTGGTGCAGCTGCCCCTCCCGAAGCACATCAACGAGGATCGCGTAATCGAAGCCATCCGCAAGGATAAGGATGTCGACGGATTCCACCCGCTGAATGTGGCTGCGCTGTGGCAGAAGCAACCCTGCACCCTCCCCTGCACCCCCAAGGGCATCATCAAGATGTTGCGCACGGCGGGTGTCGAGATCGAGGGCAAGAATGCAGTCGTAGTCGGAAGAAGCAACATCGTGGGTCTTCCCGTGGCGAAGTTGCTGTTGGATGCCAACGCAACCGTGACGGTAACGCACAGCCGCACGAAGAACTTGGGCGATGTTACGCGTGGTGCCGACATCTTGGTCGTTGCGATCGGTCGTCCGAAATTCGTGACCGCCGACATGGTGTCGGAGGGCACGGTGGTGATCGATGTAGGTGTGAACCGCGATCCCGAGACGGGCAAGTTGTGTGGCGATGTCGATTTCGCAGGCATCGAACCGAAGGCTTCGATCATCACTCCCGTGCCGGGCGGCGTGGGTCCCATGACGATCTGCTGTCTGATGGAGAACTCGATCGAGTGCTTCCTGCGTAAGATGGAGAAATAATCCCTGCGGAAGGGCATTCCGTAAGAAGCGACCGGCAAATCACTTTGTCGGTCGCTTTTTATTTCGTACCTTTGATCCCATAAACGCAACGAATCATGGCAAATATTCCTTTGGCAGAACGCCTCAGACCCCACACCATCGACGAATACATCGGTCAACAGCATTTGGTCGGCAAGAATGGTGTGTTTCGCAAGTTCTTCGAGACGGGCAATGTGCCCTCGTTCATCTTGTGGGGACCTCCGGGTGTGGGCAAAACCACCTTGGCGAAGATCGTTGCCACGCAACTCAACCGCCCGTTTTTCACGCTGTCGGCGGTAACATCGGGCGTGAAGGATGTGCGCGAGGTCATAGAGCGCGCCAAGAAGGAACGCTTCTTCGATGCCAAACCACCGTTTCTGTTCATCGATGAGATCCACCGCTTCAACAAGTCGCAGCAGGATTCGCTGTTGGGCGCGGTCGAACAAGGCGTGTTCACGCTGATCGGCGCGACGACCGAAAACCCCTCGTTCGAGGTCATTTCCCCGCTGTTGAGCCGCTGCCAAGTGTATATCTTAAAACCAATGGAGGAGGCGGATCTGCAAACCCTCCTCACCCGCGCGATTAAGACCGATGAGGAACTCAAACGCCGCGAGATCGAGGTCGTGGAAACCGCCGCGCTATTCCGCTTGTCGGGCGGAGATGCGCGTAAGTTACTGAATATCGTGGATATAATCGTGGGCGCAACGGACGGCAAAGTTACCATCACCGACCAATATGTTACCGACTGCCTGCAACAAAACATCGCGCTCTACGACAAGAACGGCGAACAGCACTACGATGTCATTTCAGCGTTCATCAAGTCGGTGCGCGGAAGCGATCCCAACGCCGCGATCTACTACTTGGCGCGCATGTTGGCGGGTGGCGAAGAACCGCGCTTCATCGCCCGCAGACTGGTGATTTTAGCTTCGGAGGACATCGGTTTGGCGAATCCCAATGCCCTGCTTTTGGCAAATGCGTGCTTCAACACGGTGCATAACATCGGTATGCCCGAGGCGCGGATCACCTTGGCGGAGACCACCATCTATTTGGCAACGAGTGCCAAGAGCAATTCGGCGTATCGTGCTATAAATGAGGCGTTGGCCTTCGTGCAACACGACACGCAGAACCGCCCCGTGCCCCTCAACATCCGCAACGCCCCCACCAAGCTGATGGCAGATGCGGGCTATGGCAAGGGCTACAAATACAGCCACGATTTCGCGGGGCATTTCGTTCGGCAGGAGTTCATGCCCGACACGCTCACCGGGCATAAGTTCTACACACCCGACCGGCAAAACGCCGCCGAGAGCAAGATGGCGGATCGCATGGAACAACTTTGGGGCGAGAAATATAAGTAATAAATATAGGTATAAGGCTGTCGGTTTTTGCGTGGGGGCAAACCTTCTCGCGAAAACCGACCATTTTTTTGCAAGAGCGCCCGAACACCCCGCCTCCCCACCCCCGTAAAATCCAACTCCTCCGCTTTAGTTTTTGCCCCCAAGCCCCAAAATCCATCCTATACCCCATTCCAAGCCCGATCGTTTATCACAAATGCCAAAAACCCATACCTAAACGAGGTTTCGACAACGATCCGAAACAGAACAAATCACGCAAAAAAATGCACAAACCACACTACGAATGCTTCTATAAGTTTAGAACATTGTTCAATAAAGGATATTATTAAACTTTTTCGACTGATGTAAGGAAAAATATGCTTACATTTGTTTAATATTTCAAGATGGTATGGACAAAATTAACAATAATAACCCGATCACCGATTTCAGTTTGAACGAACTGTTACAGCTATCGGGCGAAGAGCAACACGGACTGATGTCGGAGTGCATCGCCGCCGAGAGCGAGTCGCACCTCGAGGCATTCCGCTTCCCGTGTCGCATCGACGCCTTCATCATCGGCATCGGCATCGAGGGCGAGACGACACTCACCTACAACCTGCACCAATGCCAGCTCAAGAAGAACACACTGTTTCTTTTTGCGCCGAACACGATCATCCAAGTGCAATCCTACGGGGCGTTCAAGGGTCATGTAGTCGCCATCTCATCGGAGTTTATCCGCCATCTGAATATCGATCTCAAGAGTCTGATTCCGCTTCTGATGCGTTTTTCGGAGCATCCCTGCTTTGAATTGACGGAGGAGAAGGTCATCCGCTCGATGAGCGAGTTTATCGCCTTGATCCGCAACGAGATTCTCTCGCCCGAAACGCAATTTTCGAAAGATGTCGTCAGCGGATTGCTCACCACACTTCTTTATAAGGTGTGCGACATCATCTACAACTACATCTCGAAACAGCCCGAATCGAACAATGCGGTTCGCGACCGCACGGAGAGCTACTTTCGCCGCTTCATGCAGATCTTGGGCGAGAACTACCGCCACGAACGCAGCGTGAGTTTCTACGCGCAACAGCTGTGCATCACGCCGAAGTACCTCACCACGCTCATCAAACGCATCAGTGGGCAATCGGTTTCGGAATGGATCGACAGTTATGTGATTTTGGAGGCGAAGACGCTGTTGAAGCATTCGCACATGAGCATCCAAGAAATCGCCTATTATCTGAATTTCCCCAACCAATCATTCTTCGGCAGTTACTTCAAACGCAACACGGGCATGTCGCCCACGCAATATAAGGAACAATTGTAAAAACGGGCTCTGAGGGGCTTGCAAGAACTATGACCGATCAGTTTTCATGCTGATCGGTCATTTTTTTATGCTCAAAAAACCAAGAATACAAAACGAGGTTCTTAAAAAACTGCAGAAATTGCTTGCTTCTAAAAAAAAAAAAACATATCTTTCGGAAGATACTAAAACATTTAATAAACAAGCGAAGAAATTCGATATAACTAACAACCAACTAAAAACCCTTATTTACTATGATTAAATTTTATGAGGCACCATCCGTCGAGGTTATGGATGTTGCCGTGGAGCAGGGATTCGCTGCTTCAAAAGGTTTCACGATCGAGTCGATCGAAGGCACTAACAATGGTTGGGAGCATGTTCCTACCGATCCGTGGTTAGAATAACAAAACAAACAGCAATTATGAAAAAGATTATGAAATCAATGATGCTGTTTGCGGCAACCGCAATGGCATTCACCTCGTGCTCGAAAGATGATGCAGAAATCGCCAATCCTGCTACTCCCGAAGAAAACATTCCTACCTACGATGTAATCATCAAGGCAGATGTAGATACAGAAACCCGTACAACCTTTGAAGGCGAAGATATGCCATTGACTTGGGTTGAAGGTGATGATATTGCAATTTTCCACCCCAATCCCAACATTCAAAACGAATGGGATCCCAAAGAAGAATTGGTATCATTTATTGGCAGAAAGGGAACTAACGGCTTTGAGTTTACCAGCCAAGAACCTAAGTTAGCCGACAATGAATTATTGAAAGGTCTTTACCCCAATCCTAAATATTATTGGGGCGATATTCAAGTTCAGATTTCCGAAAGCCAAAATGCAGAGACAGTAGGCTTTAATGGTAAGTATGCTACGATGGTAGGAGTTCCTACGACTTTCAAGGCTGATCCGACTAGTAAAACACAAGTTGTCAATATGAAATTTCGTCCGATTACTTCAATTATCAAGGTGAAAGTAGTGTCGGATGATCCGACAATCCAAAACGATAAAGTCGTTAGCATTGCTATGGAAGCAAACGACCCCATTTCCGGAAATGTTGTTGTTGACTTGGCAAATGTACCTGCTGTAGGAGAAGGTTTTACATCTCTTCCCGAGGGTAACAACTCTGTTACCGCCACTTTCCCCGCTACGGCTATTGCAACGCAAGGTGCAGATTGGGCAAGCACAAAGACTGCTGAGGGATATCTTTGCATCTATCCCGGTGTTCACTCGGGCAAGTTCGTTGTTACTACTGAAAAAGGCAGTATGTATTCTATCAACTTTGATTCAAAAGAATTCAAGCGTGGACATATTTATCGTCAAGGTTTGAAGCTCTCAAGTAACAACGAATTTAAAGGCGCTCAAATCCAATCATTTGAAGCTCTTGCTGGAATGGTTGATGGTTCGAACAAGAGTTCGAAAGTTCACTTTATTGTGAAGGGTACTAATATTAATAGATTGGACTATAATATAGCAAGTAAAGCAGATTGGGAGTCAAATTATCCTGACGAAACTACTGCAACTTTCCAAGATAATGCCAATAACTACTTTACTTCAAATGGCGCATGGAGTCCTACTCCTGACGAACAAACCACTTTACAGACAACTGGTCAACTTAAATTTGACATGAACCAATGGATATCTGCCCTTAACGCAGAAACTACTTACTATGTTATCTATAGAGCCTTTAATGATAAAAAGGGTTTCACCCAATTCTTCAAAGCGGAGGTAACAACAGATAAGGCTGCACAGGCACAAGTTTTCAAGCTGATGCAAGAATCTTCAGAGCTGACGGATGGCGCTAAACTTATCGTTCGCGTAGAAGGTGCAAAGAACTACCTTCCTGCATTGGCTACTGCAAAACAGGAGCAATATATGGACTCAGCCTACAATGATAATTTTGGAGCGAAAGATGATAATATTGATCTCTCTGCATATCCTGAAATGACTGATGCTGTTTGGGTTTGCAAAAAGAGTACATCCGGAGCTACAATAAAGTTCGTAAGTGCAGCTAATGAAACTGGTGTTGGTCTCTATTTAAAGTCGGGGGCTAATTTCGGTACTACATTTGCAGCATGGGCAACTGGTTTGGATTTTGAAGGTAGTGCAGGTTCCTTCTGGATTAAGAACGATTCAGAGAAAACATATCTTTACTACAGTACAGGAACATTTGAAGGTCGTACTGATATGAAGAGTGTTTTCAATATTTACATTGCAAAATAAACGCTCTTTAATCTATAGTTAGAGAGGATGTGTCGTACGGCACATCCTCTTTTTTTGTGGGAGCTGAAAGGACTTGGCGCATAAAGGAAATCGGCTTCTCCCTAAGAGAAGCCGATTTCCTTTATTATGAAACTTTGATCGGGTACTTTGTGGAATATCTGCGGGAAGTTATTCGCAAGAGAAAAGACCTTGAAATGCCGTACAAAACACATCCCTGCGGGATTATGCGCAACGGGGGGGGGGGGGGGGACCCCAAAAAAAAAAACACGGGGAAACTCCTCCAAAATCGCTTTTTTGGGGCCACTTTTTCGGGGGTCCCCCCCCCCCC
>SAMEA104404097__coassemble_1190_pt1 | contig 22515 bp, 15 predicted proteins | sample SAMEA104404097__metabat2_high_PE_016 | metagenome-assembled genome bin SAMEA104404097 (sample SAMEA104404097) | Balaenoptera acutorostrata | reverse complement strand
AGCCGCGCATTCACCTACGCCTCGGCGTATGATCCCGCGCAGTACAACATCATCATTTCGGGTGCGAATGTGTGGGTCGAGCCCAAATACATCACCTCGATGTTCGGCAATTGGGGCGGGAATGTCTACTACGGACAATATTACCCGCCGCGCTACAACATCGGATTTTCGTATAGTTACAGCATCTATGACCCCTTCTACGGCTGGGGAGCAGGCTTCTATCCGCACCCGTGGTACGGGTGGTACAACCCCTATTGGGGATGGGGCGGATGCTATCCCGGTTGGGGCTACGATCCGGGCTTCTACTACCCGAGCCTCCACCATCCGTGGTACGGCTACGGGTGGGGCTACGGCTACTACCGCCCGCGCAACCACCGCTACGACAGTTACCGCCACGGCAACAACAGTTACAAAGGCAATCACCACTACTACCCCAACTACGGGCAGGGCTACCGCCACCACCGCGACTACAACCGCGGAGGAACCTACAACCGCGGAGGCAGTTACAACCGAGGCAGTTACTACGACCGCCGGGGTCGCTACCACAACGACGGTTCTGTGGGCAACAACCGCTACAACAGCAACAACTCAAACCGCAACGACCGCTACACGCGACCCTCGAACAACAACCGCAATCAGGGCTACACCCGCCCCTCGAACAACACCACGATCAATCGCGGCGGCAGTTACAACACGGGCAACTACGGCTCGGGCAACAGCCGAAACAGCTATAACCAAGGTCGTTAAAGCGACAGCGGACTAAAGAATGATGACTATGAAAAAACAAATAATCGCCCTGCTTGCGGGCACAATGCTTACGCTCGGCGCAGCGGCACAACGCCCTGCCCCAATACAATATCAATTCGGAGGTTTGGCGTTCAACCACGATCTCATGTCGTCGTGGGATTTCGGCGACATATCGCGCACCCAGCAATTCGGCACTTCGCGTGCGATGGCTATGGGCAGTGCGTTCGTATCGTTGGGTGCCGACTTGAGCTCGATGGCGATCAACCCCGCAGGTTTGGGTATGTACCGTTCTAATGAGTTGAGCATCACCCCGGTGATGGACTTCGCCCGTGCCACGACCGCCGACACCGAGGCAGGTTTGGGCAGCAACCACCGCAATGTGTTCGCCTTGGGTAACTTCGGCGCGGCGATCAATGTCCACCAAGACCCCACAAGCGCCGTAACGAGCGTTACGGTGGGCTTCGGCATGAACCGCATTGCCGACTTCAACCGCCGCTATTCCTACTCCACGGCTTTGGGTTACAACCCCGAATCGGGTGCAATTCCGAGCATCGCCGACCTCTATGCCCATCAGTTGCAATGGGGCGAGGGCGGCTACCCCGTGTTCCCCAATGCGGGTCACGGAGTTCACAACCCCAACGGACGCTTGGATTTCAACGGCGTAAGTTATTTTTGGCCGGCAGTATTGGCATATAAGAGCGCGCTGACCCATGTGACGGGCTGGGGTGATAATCGCCAATGGGAACGCGATGCGATCGGCGAAAATGCCTCGATGCGCCGTACTGCCGATGTGATCAACAAAGGATCGATCAACGAGTTCTCGCTGTCGGCGGGCATCAACATCCGCAACATCGTCTACATCGGTGCCACGATCGGCGTGCAGAGTGTCAATAAGTCCGACAATGTGATTTACAGCGAGGACTACTACTATGCACCCGATCAAAACGGGAATGAGATCGCCTACGCACCCGACGGGCGCGCCCTTCCCGCGCAGTTGGAATATGCCGACATCTGGCAGCGGTCGGAGTTGAGCGGTGCGGGCATCAACATCAAATTGGGTGTGATCGTGCGCCCCGTGGCAGGACTGAGATTGGGCGCTGCGTTCCACTCGCCCACCTACTACACGCTCGACCGCTCGTACAATGCAGGCATCAACTACAAACTCTATTCACATGAGGATCAAAGGGTTATTGAGGAGGGCATCTACTCGCCCACGCAATACGACGAGATGGATTTCTCGTGGGACTTCACCTCGCCGGCACGACTGATGTTCGGTGCATCGTACACCTTCGGACGCATGGCGATCATCTCGGTCGATTACGAGCGCGCGTGGTACAACGGCATCCGTGTACACAACGCTCCGGGCGGCAACTTCACCATCTCGCCCGCGCAATATAAGTACGACATACGCAACAGCTACTGCGCCACGAACACCGTGCGCGGAGGTGTGGAAATCAAACCGATAAGCCGTTTGGCGATCCGCTTTGGCGGTGGTTATCAGTCGTCGATGTTAGCCGACGGCGTGGAAGCCATCGAGCGTCCGCAGACCACCGAGAGCTACTACTTTACGGGCGGTATCGGCATCCGTCTGTCGCACCGTATCAGCCTTGATGCCGCCTATCAGCAGCTCACCGAACATCAATCGGCATACGCGCTTTTCTACGAATATAACCCCTATGCGGGTGCATACGGTTTAGGTAGCGATCTCTACGAAACCTCGTTCAAACGCCACTTCGCTTCGCTCACCTTGAGCTATAAGTTCTAAACGGGCTTCGGGTTTCACAGCACACCAAAAGACCTCCTTCGGGGAGGTCTTTTTTATTTATACGCTGCCGAAAATCGATAACAAAAGCCAATAGTGCAAGCCGCCGACCGTCTTCCTCAATGCGACAAAACGAAGTATAGGGGAGTTTCCCATGAAACGGACAGACACGCAAAACCCGCTCAAAACGACACTCATACCCCTGAGAATCAAACAGGAACAGCACAATAAGAAATTTTTATAGAGATACCTAAATATAAGTATTGTCATTTCTCTATAAATTCGATAATTTTGTAGCGAGAGAAGTTTAGATTAAAGAGAGGTCAAAATATGTACACGAAAATAGGATCTTATACCAGCGAGGATAAGATGTGTGATTTGGTTTGTGATAAATATGCCGTGTTGCAGGTCATGAGCCGTTTCGGCATCGCCCTCGGTTTCGGCGATCAGACCATCGGCGAGGTGTGCGCATCGAACAAAGTCGATGCCGGCACATTCTTGGCTGTGGTCAATCTGCTGATTAACGAGAAGGATGGAGCATCGCTCATCGATCAGGTGTCGGTCAAAACCCTCACCGAGTACCTCCACAATTCCCACAGCTATTTCTTGGAGTTTCGCCTGCCTGCCATCCGCCGCAAACTGATCGAGGCGGTCGATTGCTCGCAGAGCGATGTGTCGTTTGCCATCATGCGTTTCTTCGATGAATATGTTGCCGAGGTCAATAAGCACATGCTCTACGAGGAGCAGACCGTGTTCCCCTATGTCACGGGGCTGTTGCAGGGCGAGCACACCAAGAGTTATTCGATGGAGACTTTCCGCCGCCACCACGACGATGTGGAGAGCCGTCTGCGCGAGCTGAAGAACATCATCATCAAATACTACCCCTCGGGCGGCACCAACGAGCTGAACGGCGTGTTGTTCGACATCTTCACCTGCGAGCACGAATTGGGTTCGCACAACGCGGTGGAGAACGAGATCTTCATCCCCGCCGTGGAGCGTCTGGTATCGAAGGGCGGCAGCGAACCGAAGCAGGAAGCGCTGTCGGCACGCGAGAAGGAGATCATCATCTATGTCGTCAAAGGTCTGACCAACAAGCAGATCGCCGATGCGCTCTGCATCTCGGCACACACCGTGATCACCCACCGCCGCAACATCGCTGCGAAGTTGCAGATCCACTCGGCGGCAGGTCTTACGATCTATGCCATCGTGAATAAGCTGGTCGAGTTGTCGGAGATTTCGGAGACCATCAACGACACCCCGCTCAAATAAACCGCAAACAAATCAGTAACAAACCATTAAAGGAACACACAAAATGGAAGAGCATCATCATCACCACCACCATCACCACCATCTGCCCTCGGGGGCGGAGTCGCTGAATCGCGCATTTATCATCGGCATCCTGCTCAACGCGCTATTTGTCGTTGTGGAGTTCGGCGTGGGTATATTCTACGATTCGATGGGATTACTCTCCGATGCGGGACACAATCTATCGGATGTGGCGAGCCTTCTTTTGGCGATGTTAGGCTTCCGTTTGGCGCAGATCCACGGATCGCAACACTACACCTACGGTTTCCGCAAGAGTACGGTGTTGATCTCGTTGGTCAATTCGTTGATTTTGGTCGCAGCCGTGGGCGTGATTATCTATGAGAGCATCACGCGCCTGTTCAATCCCGTGGCGATCGAAGGCGGCGCGATTGCATGGACGGCGGGCGTGGGCATCGTGATTAACGGAGTGACGGCGTGGCTGTTTATGAAGGATAAGGACCACGATTTGAATGTGAAGGGCGCGTTCCTGCACATGGCGGCGGATACCTTGGTGTCGGTCGGCGTGTTGGTTTCGGGCGTGGCGATCCACTTCACCCATGTGGCTTGGTTAGATCCTGCCATCGGCTTGGCGATTGCGCTGATGATCATGGCTTCGGTGTGGTCGCTGTTGCACGACAGCCTGCGCTTGGCGCTGGACGGCGTGCCGGAGGGCATCGATGTCAATAAATTGGAGCAGGACATGGGGGCATTGGAGGGCGTTTGCTCGGTGCATCACACCCATGTGTGGGCGATCAGCACCACCGAAAATGCGCTCACGGCACATATTGTTGTGGAGGACATCTTGCAAGATGCGGAGATCAAGCACCGCGTGAAGGAGTTCCTCGCCACGCAACATGTGGGTCATGCCACCTTGGAATTGGAACAAAAGGGCGAGCATTGCTGTTGCCCGAATGTCGAATAAAAACACTTTTGCCCAAAGAACGCCGCCTCAACGAGACGGCGTTTTTTTGTCGGGTGTTCCACGGGGAACGAGGGTCTTTCGGCACAAAAAAAGACGGACTTTGCGGTCCGTCTTTTCGTTATTCTAATGGTTCGCGTTCATAGGCATCGATCATCGAGCCTTTCGTTCGGTTGATGATCCGCGCTCCGAGCGAATCGGCGTAATCGCGCAAGACCTCATGCCCACGGAATAATTCGGCAAGTTCTGCGAGGTATTCCGCCATCGTGTATGGCTCATAGGGCACATTCTTGAAGATGGGCTTGGCGACCGCTTCCGAGGTGTCGTAATAGTGCGTGATGGCGCGACAAAGGCGGTTCTCGCGATCCACACACAAGCCCTCAAGCAAGGTATGATCCACGCCGTAAAGTTCCAATTGTTTGTAGCCCAAAAGCAGGGCGATGTAGGCGCAGTTCTGCACCACCGTGCCGAAGTTCGCGCTGCCCAAGCCGTGGCGGTAGAGCCAAAATTCGAGCGATCGGAAACCGCAATACATCTGCGTATGAAAGGGTACGATACGGATGTTCGGATTCGACACAGCCCGCTGATAGTCAAAATGTTCGGGATTATAGAACTGCACATAGAGGGTCATGCGCCAACTGACGCGCTCCGAAAGCAGGCGATATAACTTCGCCACCCGCTCGCGCTGCCTGCTGTCGCGGAAAAACATCGGGTCGGACAGCACATAGTACGCCGGTCGAAGCTCCTCAAACCGCTCATCCTCCGCAAAGAAATTCACCGCCATCAGATCCTTCGAAAGGTGCTCCCGCCGCGCGATGATCTGCGGAAGATCCTCCTTTAAAGAAGGTCCGTTCCCGAGGATCAAGACCGAAGATTTCGGCTCGACGCCCGCCCCCGCACGGGAGATGTAGTTGCGGAAATTCTCCTTGAAGAGCATCACCGCAAAGTAAAATGCGGTGCGCTGAAGGTTCTCTACGAACGAAACGATTTGTTGGGTTGCTTTCATGGCGCGCGGTTATATTTGCAAATGTAGCAAAAAACCGATACCTTCGCAAAAAACGAAGCTTCTATGTCTTTGCCCCGCATCTCGGTCGTCATTCCGCTCTACAACAAGGAACGCGAGATCCACGCCACAATTCGCTCGGCGTTGGATCAGTCGTTTGCGCCCGTAGAGGTGATCGTGGTCGATGACGGATCGACCGACCGCAGCGGGCAGATCGCCGACAGCATCTCATCGCCCCTCCTTCGGGTCATTCATCAACCCAACGGCGGCGTGTGTCGCGCCCGCAACCGAGGGATCAGCGAGGCACAGGGCGACTACATAGCATTCTTGGACGGCGATGATCGTTGGCACGCCGATTTCCTCAGCGAAATCGCGGGTCTGATCGCCGACTACCCCGATGCGGGACTTTACACAACGGCATTCAACATCGCGAGCGAGGACGGGCTTCACCCCGCCCCAACGCCTTCGGAGCGCGGATTGATCGGAGATTTCTTCTTGGAATCGGCACACCGCTACATCGCCATCCCATCGACAAGCTGCATCCGAAAGGATGTTTTCTCGAAGGTCGGCGCGTTCCCCGCCGGAATGAAAATCGGCGAAGATCTGCACCTTTGGATCCGCATTGCACGGCGTTATGCGGTGGCATTTTCGCCCGAGCGCAGGGTCGATTATTCGCGCAGCGCCGACAACCGTTCCGCCACGATCTACACCCCCGACAACCACCCCGCGGCATTCGAAGAATTGTACGACCCGCAGGCATCGGCATCCGACCGCGAGTTTGTCGCCCGCGCCGCCTTGGGTCGCGCGCTCGTAATCTCAATCAAGGGCGGCACGGAGGAATCGCAGCGCACCGCCCGCTTCTTCAGTTACACCCGCACCTACCGCTCCACGCTTCGTAAGATCGTGTGGCTCAACCGCCTGCCCCGCCCGTGGCGCGCCCCTCTGATGTGCCTTTACAACTGGCTCGCGTGGAAAATCGCCAAGAAAGGGCTCTAAAATCCCCACGCTACAAACCATATCGACCGCCGCACAAACGAACATCCGTGTGGCGGATTGTCTGCAACAGACAAGGCGGATGTCAATACTTTTCACACAAAAGTGTATTCATTTTGTAAAATTCAGGAATAAGTCTGTTTATTTTTCGTATATTTGAGAAACGAACGGACGGATAACACATACGGTCTAAAAACATGGAGTTCATTTCACACAAATTTGCCTGCATCACCGCCTCCGCCAAGAATCGGTATTCGGAGGATGAATGCACCCTTTGTGCGCTCCTTTATCCGGCTTGCCAAGCCAAAATCTGCCCGCAACGAAACCGCCACAAACCCGAATTATTTCGATAATTCGGGTTTATTCATGCACACCAATCTTCAGGCAAACCATAAAAACCAATCCTTTAACTCACTAATTATTAACAAATTCCATGAAAAAGTTTTCTCTAATTTTTGCTTTACTCCTCTCGGTGGTCTGCATGAGCTCATGCGAGGACGATTACGATGACATGGCGCTTCGTGAATCGATCGAATCACTCGAAAATCGCATGGATGCGATGGAAAAAGTGATGGATGCCTACAAAAACAACCTCTCGATTGTGTCGGTCGTGGAGATCACCAACGGCTATAAAATCACTTTCTCCGACGGATCATCCGTCGAAATCAAAAACGGCACGGACGGCACAAACGGCGATACCCTCATCCAAGAGATCCAAGTCGGCGAGAAGGAAGTCGTGTTCATCCTCTCCGACGGCACTTCGTTCTCGATGCCCATCAACCGTTTCGATATGGTGTTGGGCGTGAAGGGCGACCGCGTTTCGGTGGTTCCGGGCGATGTTGTCGAGTTCTCCTACGAACTCGTGAACGCATCGGACAAAGCCGTGGTAACGGTTTCTTCGGATGGTGTCTACACGACCAAAGTCGTTAAGACCGAGGCAAATAAGGGCTTCATCACCGTAACTTGCCCCGACCACGAGCAGAACGGCTACATCAATGTGTTGGCTGTCGATAACGGCTACACGATCGCCCGCGTGATCCGCTTCGTGGGTGGCGACATCGAGTTCAACCGCGGCAGCGACTACACGGTAGCCCCCGAAGGTAAGTTGCTCGACTTGGGCTTCAAGGTCAGCTTCGACTATGTCGCCAAGGTCGATCAGGCGGCTCAATCGTGGATCTCGGTTTCCGCAACCAGAGCCGGCATGCGCGATGAGGTGCTCTACTTGGAGGTTGCTCCCAACACGGGCGACACCGGGCGCGTGGGCAAGGTCTACATCTATGAGGAGGGCTACCCCGATGAGATCTGGGCGACACTCACCATCACCCAAGGCGTGGCAGCCTTCACCTTCGAGGTGCAGGATCTGACGGAGAACTACCTTCAGATGAATGTTCACCCCAAAGACCCCCAAATGACTTACTTGGCTTGCATCTCGCCGAGCAACCAAGTGAAGTATCTTGACGACTACGAACTTTATTATGAGCAGATTAAGTTGTTCGAGCAGTTGGCAGAAATGCAGAGCACAGACCTCCATACGGTGATCGCCAACAGCGTATTCGCGGGCGACCAATTGCTCCAAGTGGGCGGTCTGATCCCCGGTCGCGAATACACCTGCTATGTCTTCGGATTGGATGCCGCCAGCACCGAAATGACCGGCACCATGTCGCGCTACGACATCACGACGGTCAGCGTCGAGCAGATCGATGTTCAGTTCGACATCAACACCGTGGTGAACGAAACCGAGATGAATGTCACGATCAAACCCGTGAACTATGACGGCTACTACTTCACCAATGTACTCCAAGGCTATGACGAATCCGTCACGCAGGAGGAGATCAAGGAGATGATCATCATCAACTGGGCAGACATCCTCGCCACCTACATGCTCTACGAAGACCTGAGTTTGGAGCAGGCCTTGGAAAGACTCTGCGCCAAGGGAGAACGCACGCTCAACTACACGGGCGCACACGACACGAAATACGCTCCGTTTGCTGTGGCAATCAACGAAAAGGGCATGGTTTGCTCCGATGTCGCTTTCTCGTTCGTGAAGACCGAACCCGTGAAGCCTTCGGAAAACATCCTCACGATTTCGGCAGAGAACATCAAAACGCGTTCCGTGACGATGAAGATCAACACCACCAACGAAGATCCCTATGTATTCTTCGTATCGGAGGAGGCTGTTTTGGAGCAGTTGGGACTGTACACCGACGAGGATATTCTCGCCACCTTGGTGAAGCAGGTCGAGGAAAACGCATGGCTCAAGGGCAACTTCGAGTATGAGATCACCGATCTTCTGCCCGAGACGCCCTACCGTCTGTTTGCATTCGGCTACGACAGCGGATATGCCACCACCAAGTTGTTCCAGACCTCATTTACCACCAAGTCGAATGTCGATACGGGCGTTCAGGCATGGGTTGAATACGGCGCATACTACGATGCAATGGAGGTCGGCAAACTCGATCCGACCTACGACATGATGGCTTATCCGGGCGCAGCCTTCCTGCCCGTGGTTCCCAAGTCGGAACCCGCAGGATCGACCATGTACTTCAGTTTCTTCTACAAGGAGGATTTGATCGGTGTTGCCGATGATGTGATCAAGAATATTCTGGTGAGCGACATTCCCGCCGACTTCTCGGTTCCCTTCACGCTCTATATGCCCGACTACGGCACCGAGGTGGTGATCTGCGCCGTAGGTCAGGATGCCGATGGCAATGTCGGACAGCTGTGGACGGGTAATCCCGTGAAGATCACCGAGCAGGGCGTGAGCGATCCCGCCGAGTTCGTGCAGAACTTCCCGTGGCCCTTCTCGTTGCAGCACGCACGACCCGAGATGAAAGCGCCCGCCACCCTCAAGGGACAGCCCTGCTACATCTTCCGCGAAGGTGCGACATCGGTCGAGGCACACCGCCATGAGGGTCACATAGCGGCTCAAAAGGGTCTGCTCAACGAGCTGAAGAACCGCCAAGGCGAACTTTCGGTTCAGTTCTTGAAATAGATTCGGCAGACAATCCGCCAACAAAAAAAGGGAGATGTTCCACGAGGAACATCTCCCTTTCAACATCAATTCAAATACTAATTTTCAAACTTCAAACCATCGCCTGCGACATCGATGCGGATGGGGCGCGAACGATCGACCTCGCCCGCCAAGATGCGCTTCGAGAGTTCGTTCACGATCACACGCTGGATGGTTCGCTTGACGGGGCGCGCACCGAACAGCGGATCGAAGCCTGCGGCAGCAACCCAGTCGCGCGCGGCGGAGGTGTACTCCAATTCGATGCCGTTTTCCCGGAGCAACCCGCGCATGATATTCATCTGAATATCGACGATCTGACCGACCTGCTGCTTCGTGAGCGGCTCGAACATCACGATCTCATCGATACGGTTCAAGAACTCGGGTTTGAGCTGTTGCTTGAGCATTTCGACCACATCGCGGCGCGTGCGCTCGACCTCCTCGGGGGCAATCGCCTCGCCATCAAATGCCTTGGCAAAATGCTCTTGGATCAGGTGCGAACCCATGTTCGAGGTCATAATGATGATCGTGTTGCGGAAATCGACCGTGCGCCCCTTGTTGTCCGTAAGACGACCATCGTCCAAAACCTGCAACAAGATGTTGAACACATCGGGATGCGCCTTTTCGATCTCGTCCAAAAGCACGACCGAATAGGGCTTACGGCGCACAGCCTCAGTGAGTTGTCCGCCCTCATCGTAGCCCACATATCCCGGAGGCGCACCGACCAAACGCGACACGGCGTGTCGCTCCTGATACTCGCTCATGTCGATACGGGTCATCATCGAATCATCGTTGAAGAGGAACTCGGCGAGTGCCTTCGCCAACTCGGTTTTACCCACGCCCGTGGTGCCCAAGAAGATGAACGAACCGATCGGTTTGCGCGGATCATTCAGACCCGCACGCGAACGGCGCACGGCATCCGCGATGGCAGCAATGGCGGCATCCTGCCCCACCACGCGCTTGTGCAACTCGCGTTCCATGTGGAGCAATTTCTCGCGCTCCGAAGCCAACATACGCTGCACGGGGATGCCTGTCCAACGCGACACAACCTCGGCAATATCTTGAGCATCAACCTCTTCCTTGATCATCGATCCGTTGGCGGCAGCCGCCTTGCTCTGCTCCTTGAGTTTCTCGATCTGCTGCTCGGCGGCTTGGATCTTGCCGTAGCGGATCTCAGCCACACGCCCGTAGTCGCCTTGGCGCTCGGCATCGTGTGCCTCGATTTTGAGCTGTTCGATCAGATCCTTATTGACTTGGATGCGCTTCAAAATATCGCGCTGTCCCTGCCACTTGGCGCGCATCGCGGAATCCTTCGCTTTGAGCTCCTCGATTTCTTTGGTGAGTTTCGCCACGCGCTCCTCGTCCTTCTCGCGGCGGATCGCCTCGCGCTCGATCTCCAACTGGCGCACCTTACGATCGAGGTCGTCAATTTCCTCGGGCACGGAGTTCATCTCCAAACGCAAGTGGGCGGCAGCCTCATCGACCAAATCGATCGCCTTGTCGGGCAGGAATCGCGAGGTGATGTAGCGGGTCGAAAGTTCCACGGCAGCCACAATCGCCTCATCGCGGATACGCACCTGATGGTGGTTCTCGTAACGCTCCTTCAGACCACGCAGGATCGACACGGCATCCTCCTCGGACGGCTCATCGACCATCACCTTTTGGAAACGGCGCTCCAAAGCCTTGTCCTGCTCGAAGTATTTTTGGAACTCATCGAGAGTCGTTGCACCGATCGTGCGCAGATCGCCACGCGCCAAGGCGGGTTTGAGGATGTTGGCGGCATCCATCGCCCCCGACGATTTTCCGGCACCGACCAGCGTGTGGATCTCATCGATGAAGAGCAGGATCTCGCCCTCGCTCGAGACAACCTCCTGCACCACGGCTTTCAATCGTTCCTCGAACTCGCCCTGATACTTCGCGCCCGCAATCAGCGCGCCCATGTCGAGCGAATAGATGACCTTCGATTTCAAGTTTTCGGGCACATCGCCATCGACAATTCGGTGCGCAATACCCTCAGCAATAGCGGTTTTACCCACGCCAGCCTCACCCACGAGGATGGGGTTGTTTTTGGTTCTTCGCGAGAGGATCTGCAACACGCGGCGGATCTCCTCATCACGACCTATGACAGGGTCGAGCTTGCCCGAACGCGCCTGCTCGTTAAGGTTGATGGCGTATTTTCCGAGGGCATTGAACTCCTTCTCGGCTGTGGGCGAATCGACCGTAGATCCCTTGCGGAAGGTGGTGATCGCCTCGATCAGCTCGCGCTCCGTTGCGCCGTGTTGCTTCAGAAGATCGGCAGCGCGCCCCTTCTCGGCAACAAGCGCCAAAAGAAGGTGTTCGACCGATGCGTATTTATCGTTAAACTTGCGGGTGAAATCCACGCCGCGCTGAATCACCAACGAAAGGGGTTGCGAGAGGAACTGCTCCTGCGCCCCCTCGACACGGGGCAGCTGATCGACCGCTCGGTCAACATCTTGACGCAGGCGCTTACACTCCACGCCCAAACGCCCCAAAAGGAAGGTGGGCAGGGAGTCGTCTTCGCGGATCAAAACGCTCAACAGATGGAGCGGTTCGACACTCTGGTGCGAACGCTCACGAGCCAGCTGAAGCGCAGCCTGAAGCGCCTCTTGGGCTTTGACGGTAAGTGTGTTGATATTCATGGTTTTGTGTTATTTTGGTTTCGTAAATTCACGAAAGATTTCTGCAAATCTCCTGCCAAAACCTGCGATCGGTCATATTGGCGCACTTTGTGTCATAAGTTGTCATTTGATCGGCTAATTTGTCACCCGAAAAATGACAAAATAGGTAGTTTTGTCGGGTTACGAAAAAAGGATTTTAAATTTTATCCTCTATCACGAAGCGCATTTTTTAAACAACGCAAGACATTCAGAAACGCATTTTAACAACATCTGAAAGACATTTCGGGCTCTCTCACATCCCCTCCTTTCTCAAAGGAGGGGCTTGGGGAGGAATGTAAAAATGAATTTCTCCAATTTCACAAAGGGAAATTGGGGGCTTGGGGTGGGTCAAAATTGTTAACGCGACCGCAGGGCGCGAGCAAATCTTTTATATTAGAGGTAAAGCATCGAATTTAACAAATATACTTTCCGAATCCACACGAATTTTCCTATCTTTGCACACTATGAACAACTTCATCGTCAGCGCACGCAAATACCGACCTGCGACCTTCTCATCGGTCGTGGGACAGCAGCACATCACCTCCACGCTTCGCAATGCCATCGAACGCGGACAGTTGGCTCATGCCTACCTTTTTTGCGGACCCCGCGGTGTGGGTAAAACCACCTGCGCCCGCATCTTCGCCAAGGCGATCAACTGCATGCACCCCGAGGGTGCCGAGGCGTGCAACGAGTGCGAGTCGTGCCGCGCGTTCAACGAGGGCCGTTCGCTCAACATCCACGAATTGGATGCCGCATCGAACAACTCGGTCGAGGACATCCGCACGCTGATCGAGCAGGTGCGGGTCATTCCGCAATCGGGGCACTACTCGGTGTTCATCATCGATGAGGTGCACATGCTCTCGCAGGCGGCGTTCAATGCGTTTCTGAAGACCTTGGAGGAACCGCCCACACACGCCATTTTCATCTTGGCGACCACCGAGAAGCACAAGATCCTGCCAACGATTCTGTCGCGTTGTCAGATCTACGATTTCAACCGAATCAGAGTGGAGGACGGGGTGAATTACCTGAGGGAAATTGCTCATAAAGAAGGAATTACAGCCGATGAAGAATCGCTGAACCTCATTTCCCAAAAGGCGGACGGAGGTATGCGCGATGCACTTTCGATGTTCGACAAGGCGGTGTCGTTCTGCGGCACGACGCTCGAATATAAGAATGTGGCACGCACGCTCAATGTGTTGGACTACGACACCTATTTCGACATCACGAAGATGCTCGTGGAGGGTAGTTATGTCGATGCGTTGGTAGCGTTTGACGAGGTGCTTTCGCGCGGTTTTTCCGACCAGATCTTTATGGCGGGGCTCAACCGCCACCTGCGCGATCTTTTGATGGCACGCGATCTCAACACGCTGAAACTCATCGAGATGACGGGCACGCTCATGGAGCGATACCGCGTGCAGGCACAGGCCTGCAGTCCCGAATTTTTATTTACGGCGATTGCGCTCTTGACCGATATTGACGGCAAGATTCGCCAATCGTCAAACCGCCGTCTGTTGGTCGAGTTGGGTCTGATGAAGATCGCCGGCTTGGGACACAAAACAAATGAGCCCGCGCCGAACACGCCCCTGCCCGACTTGGATGCTCCGCGCACCCCAGCGACACAGCAGAGCATCACGCAACCGACCGCGCAACAACCCGTGCGACAACCTGCACCGCAGCCCGCAGAGCCAAAGCAAACGACTGACCATCAGTCCATTGCCAAGCCATCGCAACAGCCTGCGCCCGCAGAGCCGAAGCCGCGCATAAGCCCCTCGATCTCGGTGCGCATCACACCCGATGTCGCCCCCGCAGAACAGAAGGTCGAAGCGCCCAAGCCCGCTGAAGCACCCGCCGAGAAGCCCGCGCCGAAGGAGAAAGACGCTCCCAAGGTCGAAGAACAGCAACAGCCCGCAGCGACAGAGCAACCCGCTGATCCACAGCACGCTGAAGCCCCAAATCCCGCCGAAGGTGCAACAAGTTCGCTCCTCGGGACCTCGCTCTCGGAGCTGATTGCCAAGGCGAAGCAATCGAGCCGCACGCCCGTGTCGGAGGAGGATGCACCCGTGAGCCACACGGCAGTTCGCATCGACCCCGAGAGTGCCGAAAAGTTGGATCAAGCCCGCCCCAAGCTGATGGAGCTGATCCAAACGCGCCGTCCGCGTTTCTTGGCAGCCTTCGAGCTGATGAAGATCACGGGCAACCGCATCTCGGTCGCCGTGCCCACTGAAGAGCTTCGCGAGGAGATCATGCGCACGCGCAACTCGATGCTCCGCCAGTTTATCGAGGTGGCAGGCATTGACGGCGTAATCGAATTGGAGGTAACGGTCAATGAAGAAATTCGTGCCGCGCGCCCCATCAAATTAGAGGATCGACTGAAGTACCTCGCCGACAAGAACCCCGCATTGAGCGACCTTTGTAAGGCGTTGGACCTCAATCCCGAATAACGAAACAAAAAAACAACACAGATACAATGGCAAACAAGAATTTTATCGAAGAATTGGAATGGCGCGGCATGATCCACACGATCATGCCCGGTGCCAAAGAACAACTTGAAAAGGAAATGACGACGGCTTATGTGGGCATCGACCCCACCGCTGACTCGCTGCATATCGGTCACTTGGTGAGCGTGATGATCCTCAAACACTTCCAGCTGTGCGGTCATCGACCCTTGGCTCTGGTCGGCGGTGCTACGGGTATGATCGGCGATCCTTCGGGCAAGTCGCAGGAGCGCAATCTGCTGGATGAGAAGACTTTGCGCCACAACCAAGAAGCCATCAAGAACCAATTGGCAAAGTTGTTGGACTTTGAGTCGGATGCGCCCAACGCCGCCGTGATGGTCAATAACTACGACTGGATGAAGGACTTTTCATTCCTCGATTTCATCCGCGACATCGGCAAGCTGATCACCGTAAACTACATGATGGCGAAGGATTCCGTCAAGAAGCGTTTCAACGGCGAGGGCGAGGGTATGTCGTTCACCGAGTTCACCTATCAGCTCGTTCAAGGTTACGACTTCATGCACCTTTTCGAAACGATGAACTGCAAGGTCCAGTTGGGCGGTGCCGACCAATGGGGCAACATCACCACGGGTACCGAGCTGATTCGCCGCAAGTTAGGCAAGGAGGCTTACGCCATCACCTGCCCCTTGATCACCAAGGCCGACGGCACGAAGTTCGGCAAGACCGAGAGCGGAAATGTGTGGTTAGACCCGCGCTACACCTCGCCCTATAAGTTCTACCAATTCTGGTTGAATGTGAGCGATGAGGACGCCGAGCGTTACATCAAGATCTTCACTCTGCTCGACCGCGAGACCATCGAGAAACTCATCGCCGAGCACCGCGAAGCACCCCACATGCGTCTGTTACAGAAGCGTTTAGCCGAGGAGGTAACCGTGATGATTCACTCGCGCGAAGAGTATGAGAAGGCGGTCGAGGCATCGAACATCCTGTTTGGCGGTGCGACCTCGGAGGCTTTGCATAAGCTCGATGAGCAGACCCTGCTTCAAGTATTTGAGGGTGTGCCGCAGTTCCAGATCAAGCGCGCCGAGTTGGGTCAGCCGTTCTTGGATTTCTGCGCCGTGCAGACCCAGATCTTCTCTTCGAAGGGCGAGTGTCGCAAGATGGTTCAAGGCGGCGGTCTTTCGATCAACAAGGAGAAAATTACCGACCCCGCCCGCCCCGTAACCGAAGAGGATCTGATCGCCGGAAAATATATCCTCGTTCAGCGCGGCAAGAAGAATTATTATTTGGTAATCGCGGAGTAGATTTGTTGTGGGGTTTGGCTCGATGCTTTACCGCTAATAAATGCTTTACCCAAATAATAATTCGATTCCTATAATCCCTCCAAACCTCCCTTTGAAAAGGGAGGCTTTGGGGTGGAGCTATTTTAGGTTGGAAGAAGTTTTATTCCTTTCCTTAAAAAAGATTAAACACATAGTAGCCTAATAAACAGACTTTTACTATGGAATACACTATTGAATTAAGCCGAATGGAATTTCGGGCATACCACGGGTGCTACGATTTGGAGCGCGAGGTGGGCAACCGATTTACGGTAGATTTGACGCTCACGGCAGAGTTAGGGCAAATTGCCGAGCACGATGCTGTGGAGGAGGCGGTGAATTACCTGACAGTTTACGAGTTGGTGCGCGAGGTGATGAAGATCAAGCAGCGCACCATTGAGCGGGTGTCGATGAATATCATCGAGGCGCTTTATGCGAAGTTCCCGCAGATCCGACACATCAAGATCCGCGTGTCGAAACTTGCACCCCCGCTGGGCGGCAAGTTGGAGAAGGTGAGCGTAGTGTTGGAAAAATAGCCGCACAACCCGTAAATTAAAGCCGTTCCACGGGGAACGGCTTTTTTATACCTATTATATATAATACGCGCGCGAGGGGAAACGCAACCGCATCGACAAAAAAAGGCTGTTCCACGGGGAACAGCCTTTATAAATCCTTACGCAACCTAAGCACCCAAGAGGATCTTTGCCTGCGCAAGAGCCGCCTCGGTGATCTCGCTGCCCGAAAGCATCTTGGCTATCTCAACCACGCGCTCCTCATCCGAAAGTCGGCGGATGGAGGTGTGTCCCGAAGCCTTCGACACCACGAAGTGGGCATTGCCCTTCGATGCGACCTGCGGCAGGTGGGTGATGTCCACCACCTGCATCGTAAGCCCCAAGCGGGCGATGATCTCGCCCATAGCATCGGCGATGCGCCCCGAAACGCCCGTGTCGATCTCATCGAAAAGGATGGTCGGAAGCATCATGCGCTGCGCCAAAAGCACCTTCAGCGACAACATCACGCGCGACAACTCACCACCCGAAGCGACCTTGCCCACGGGTTGCGGAGCATGGTTCTTGTTCGCCGAAAAGAGGAACTCCGCCCCCTCGGCGCCCCACACGCCCAAATCCTCGCGCGGATCAAATGCCACCTCAAACACGGTGTCGGGCATACCCAACTGACGCAGGGTCTGCTGAATCTCACGCACAAATCTCGGCGCAGCCTTCTTGCGCGTATCGCTCAGTTTCGCCGCCAAAGCACGCGCCTCGCCCTCTGCCTTGCGGAGCGCCGCCTCCGTTTCGGAGATCTGCTCATCGCCGTGGGTAAGCATCGAAAGTTTCTCGGTGTACTGGTCGCGCACCGCAATCAGTTCCTCCTCGGTCTGCACGCGGTGCTTCTGCTGAAGCGACAGCAGGGTGTCCAAGCGCGTGGAGAGTTTCTCCAAGCGCTGCGGATCGGCATCGATGCGCGAAGCATCCGCAGAAACCGAGGCGTTAATGTCCTTCAGCTCCTCGATGACCCCGCGCAGGCGATCGGCATACGCCCCCGCCGCGGGATATTTCTGCCCGATGTGCGCCAAGTCGTGCGCCGACTGCGCGAGCCGGTTCAAGATCCCGACCTCATCGCTGTCCAACGCCTCGCCCAAGGTGTGAAACGCCTCACCGATGCGGTCTGCATTCTCTAACATCGTGAGCTCCTCCTCGATCTCCGTCTGTTCGCCACGACGCAGATTCGCCGCCGTAAGTTCCTCTGTCTGAAAGCGCAACCACTCCTCATCGCGGTGTGCGGCAGCCGCTTCATCGCGCAATTCGGCAAGCCTGCGGCGCAGAGCCACCATCTCATCATATTTCACGCGGTAGCGCGCGCGAAGATCCGCATTCGCCGCCATCGTGTCGATAGCCGACATACGGAAGTCCTCCGAGGAGAGGATCAGATTTTGATGTTGGGAGTGAATATCGACCAAGCGCGCGCCCAAGTCCCTCATCTGTTGCAGATTGACGGGGATGTCATTGACAAAGGCACGGCTCTTGCCCGAAGGCGTGAGGATGCGCGTGAGGATGGTTTCATCGGCATAGTCTAAATCGTTCTCCTCGAAGAAAGGCTCCAGAGCCAACCCCCGAAGGTCGAACACGCCCTCCACACGGCAATTTTGCGTGGCATTTTTCATCGCCATGCCATCGTTTTTCGCGCCCAAAAGCAGTCCGAGCGCACCCAAAAGGATCGACTTACCCGCACCCGTCTCACCCGTGATGATGTTCAAGTGGGCATCCAACTCCATTTCGAGGTGGTCAATCAACGCATAGTTTTCGACCGACAATCGTTTCAGCATGGCTTATAGATTTAGTGAATCAGCTTCTCGATCTTATCCACGATGTGTTGCGCCACCTCGCGCTTCGACATGAGGGGCAGATCCTCGCGACCCGCGCGGTCGATGAGCGCCACCTTGTTGGTGTCGCCACGGAAGCCCGCGCCGGCATCCCTCAGCGAATTTAAAACGATAAAATCGAAGTTCTTCTTTTCGAGTTTCGATGCGGCATGCTCGCTCTCATCGTGGGTTTCCAAGGCGAAGCCCACTAAAAGCCGTCCCGCCTTCTTTGCGCCCAACTCGGCAGCAATGTCGCGCGTGCGCTTGAGCTCGATCCTCAGATCGCCGTCCGCCTTCTTGATCTTGCGATCCGACACCTCTCGCGGGGTGTAATCGGCTACGGCAGCGCACATCACCGCACCATCGGCATCCTCAAATGCTTCTGTTGCAGCGCGATACATATCTTCAGCCGACACGACATCGATCCGCTCCACCCCTCTTGGACACGGGAGCACCGTGCGACCGCTGACCAACCGAACGCGCGCACCCCTCCTCGCCAACTCCTCAGCGATGGCATAGCCCATCTTGCCCGACGAATGGTTCGAGATGAAACGCACGGGGTCGATCGCCTCGATCGTAGCACCGGCTGTCACCACGAAGCATTTAGCTTCGAGGCTCTTTTTTTTTTCGGAAAAAAGATCGTCCACGAAACGGGCGATCTGATCGGGTTCGGCCATGCGCCCCTTGCCCACGAGACCGCTGGCAAGTTCGCCCGAACCGGGTTCCACCACCTCGACACCCCGCTCACGGAGCACCGCGAGGTTGTGCTGTGTGGCTTCATGGGCATACATATCGAGGTCCATGGCAGGAGCCACGACCACACGACTGCGTGCCGAAAGGTAGGTGGTCAGAAGGAGGTTGTCGGCGATACCCGCCACCATCTTCGCCATCGTATTGGCGGTGGCAGGGGCAATCAAAAGGCAATCCGCCCACTCGCCCAACTTGACATGGGAGTTCCACGCCCCGTTTTCGGGATCGAAAAACTCCACCAAAATCGGGTTGCGCGACAGCGTAGCCATCGTCAGCGGGGTGATGAATTGCTTCGCTAAGGGGGTCATCACCACGCGCACCTCGGCACCCGCCGTGACCAACGCGCGGCACAGCGGTGCTGCCTTATACGCCGCAATACTCCCCGTAATTCCCAAAAGGATGTGTCGTCCTTTGAGATTTGTCAGCTCCTTTTGCTCCATGTTACCCTATCAGCTTGCTACTCCTCCTTCTTGGTCTCGGCAGCAGGCATTTTCCAAGTAAGCTCGTCATCGAGGAACTCCTCGGTAGCGATGATCACGGGTTTGGGAAGACGCTCGTAGTAACGCGAGATCTCGATCTGCTCGCGGTTCTCGAAGGTCTCCTCGAGGTTGTCCGTGGGCGAAGAGAAATCAGCCAACTTCTTCGACAGCTCGTTCTTGAGCTCCGACGAGATCTGGTTGGCACGGCGTGCGATGATGTTGATCGACTCATAAACATTGCCGGTAGGCATCTCGAAATCAACGAGTTTACGAGTAACGGTGTTGTTGGGAATGTTCTTCTTAATTTCCATCTCTTATCTTAGATATTGTTATTCTTTCTGTTTGTTGCGGTCGAGGAAGTCGCGCGCATGCTTCGCCATACGGTCGGCATCCTTCATCTGCTTCGATTCGGGGAACTCCTCCTTGAACGAAAGGTAAGAGTCGAGCATCGCCAAATAGCGGTCGGTCTGCTTCTCCACGATCGAGTTCGAGGCGTAGCGGTAACTTGCATCCACAATGAGGAACATGATTCGCTCGCGGTGGTGCGTTTCGGGATACTGCTTCAACGAATTCTTCAAGGCGCGGATCGCCGATTTGTAACGCCCGATCTTGTAGTAGGTGTAGGCGTTCAGATAACTCTTCTCGTACAAACGACTCGTGAGCTCCTTGTCGATCTCCTTAAATTTATCGAGGCGTGTCGAATTGGGGTAACGCGACATAAATTCATTGACCGCCTTGAGTGCCTGACCCGTCATGGTCTGATCGCGCGTGGGACCCGGTGAGAGGTAGTAGTAGCACAAGGCAAACATACCCTCGGCATCCTCGATAAACACACTGCGACCGAAACTGTGGCGGAAATCGTCGAACAGCAGAGCGGCAGAGTCGAAGTCGCGCGACTTGAATTTACAACGGGCATTGAAGAACGCAATGCTGTCCTCGCGATCCGAGCCGATGTAGTAGGGTTGGGCACCTTCAAAAAGGGTCGAGGCACGCAGCCACTTCTCCTTTTCGTAGTATTTCATCGCCTCGGCGTAGATCACTTCGGGATTCTTCGTTCGGAGGACTCCCGTAACGCCTCCGCAACCCGACAAAAGGGTCATCAAAAAAGTTCCGCACAAGGCGTATATGAGGTATCGCTTCATGGCTAAATGGTTTGCGTCATTTGTCAATGGCGCGTTATCGCGCAAAGTTACGCATAAATTAACGATTTCCCAAAAAAATTAGTGCGCCCTAAGGCTTTAATCGGGTGGTTTTCACAACTTAGGGGTATTTTTCGGCAGATTTCCGGGCAAGGCGGGGTTCGGCTGAGTCTTTGCGGCGAAATTTCGTTCGTTTCCCGCTGTGATTTCCGGAGGCATCCGCTTCGGAAATTCCGATGCAGACAAAGAGAAAACGCGAAACCAAAACTGCGGAACGAAAGCGGGTAGGCAAACAACGCAAAAATATTTGGAAATTCGGAATTTACTACTTATCTTTGCTCATGAAATTAGTGCAGGGTTCCAACCTTTTCTGAAGGTTGGGATTCTTATTTTTTTGTTTTAGAACTATGGGAAAAGAAATTATCTACCTCACGGCAGAGGGATATAAAAAATTGAAAGATGATTTGGATCACATGCGTTCGGTAGAGCGTCCTGCGATCAGCGCTGCCATTGCCGAGGCACGCGACAAGGGCGACCTTTCGGAGAACGCCGAGTATGATGCTGCCCGCGAAGCACAGGGTCTTTTGGAGATGCGCATCGCCAAGATGGAGGACACCTTAGCCAATGCACGCGTGATCGACGAAACCAAGATCGACAAGAGCAAGGTGCAGATCCTCAGCAAGGTAACTCTCCTCAACCACAAGAACAACCGCGAGGTGGTCTACACCATCGTAGCCGAGCATGAGGCCAATCTGCGCGAGGGCAAGTTAGCCATCGGCACCCCCATCGCAAAGGCGTTGCTCGGTCACAAGAAGGGCGATGTTGTCGAGGTGGAAGTCCCCGCCGGAAAAATGGCATTCGAAATCTTGGATATTAATATTTAGGAGATTTATACCTATTTGGTAAAAACGACCTCGAAAATTCGAGGTCGTTTTTTTGTAAGTAATTTATCCTCAGCACGCTGCTGCTGGCGGAGAATCGCGGCGTTCCGCCGCGTGTATAATTTTGACCCACCCCCAAGCCCCCGCCTTGGCGGGGGATGTGAGAGTGGAGCTAATTCCGGTCTCGGAAAATTCCTTTTTTTTATATTCCGTATAATAAAATTCTTTTGTTTTTCGCAGAAAAACACCTTTTCGTATAAACCGCATTTTCCTGCTACAATCCCATATAAGTCAATACCTTATAAGAAATATCATCAGCTATTTTTTGCACCATTAATCCCAAAAATCACGAAAGCGATTTTCAACCCGCGAAGCAGGGTTTACAAACAGCAAGAATGGGATAAGCGACCGCAAAAGCGGGAGCAGGATTAGACAAGCAAGTACGGGAATAAGCGCGACAAGGGCAACCCTACCCCACCACCATACGGGGAGCGGTTCGAACTCGGGTTGCGCGGGTGGGGAAAGTTGGGCGGGGGAAGCTCCGAAGGAGCGTTCGGCTTTGTTTTGCGGGGTGTTGATCAACCGCAGGTTGAGCATAAGCCCCGCGAAACAAAACCGATCCCCCTTTTCTGAAAGAAAATCCCCCGCCCAACTTTCCCCGCCCAAGCAACCCGCAAAGCATGGAATAGCTCGGGGATCGCCGTGCGGCAAGGGG